>Ga0099364_10013679_pt1 | contig 10867 bp, 7 predicted proteins | sample TergutTh196P3_FD_73070 | JGI IMG/M metagenome (GOLD analysis project Ga0099364, IMG submission 73070) | Microcerotermes parvus P3 segment gut microbial communities from Pointe-Noire, Republic of the Congo - Th196 P3 | ecosystem: Host-associated > Arthropoda: Insects > Digestive system > Gut ... | reverse complement strand
TTCCAGAATTTATAACAGCGTATTAATTTTTCCCGGTCCTCTGCCTGTCTTAAGGGAATTTATCACATTAATACAGAACCCAAGGTTTTTTGCGGTAATGGGCAGTACTTTTTTTAGGGTAATTTTAGGGATGGTTATTTCTGTTCCCGCAGGCCTGGTTTTTGGTATAGTTTCTGGCCTTGATAAAAGGGCAGGGGCTTTTCTTTCTCCTTTATTTTCCCTGATTGGAGCTACCCCTGTAATGTCTGTTATACTTATTGCGTTTTTATTTCTGGGACCGGAAAAAACCCCTGTTTTTACTGCCTTTCTTATGGTTTTTCCTGTAATAGCAGCAAATGCAAGAGAAGGTATACGCAATGTTGATCCGCATCTTTTAGAGTATTTTAAGGTTTATAAAATGACATTTAAGGAAACCCTTTGTTTATTATATATCCCTTCCATTACACCTTTTGTTATAAGCGGTCTGCAGAGCTCTTTTTCCCTTTGCTGGAAAGTTGTTGTTGCTGCTGAAGTTCTTGTACAGCCTTTCCGTGCAATAGGCACCGGAATGCAGCAGGCAAGGGCAAGGCTTGAAACGCCTGAGCTTTTTGCCTTTACTCTTGCAACAGTTGCTTTAGCTGCCCTGTTTCAGTTATTTATAAAAATAAAACTTTTCCATAAAAGGACTTTAAATGAAAATTGAAATTAAAGACCTGTTATTTGGATTTGGCAATAAATCAATTTTCAAAAATTTTTCTCTTTCACTTGACAATGATGAGCTTGACAATAATAAAACAGGAATGGATGATCATAGACCTTTAGTTATTTTAGGACCATCAGGCTGCGGTAAAACAACATTATTAAGACTTATTGCAGGTACATTACCATTAACTTCTGAGGCTGGTGTAAATCAGATGATCAGTAAAAGCAGCGAAAGCGTTTCTTTTATTTTTCAGGAACCAAGGCTTCTTCCCTGGTTTACTGTACTTGAAAATACAGCATTGCAATTGTATAAATTATTTGGAAAGAGCGAAAGCAGGGAAAGAGCCATGCATTTTTTAAGACTTACTTCTTTAGAAAATGAGGCTTTATGTTTTCCTTTTAATCTTTCCGGAGGTCAGCGGCAAAGAGCAGCTATTGCAAGAGCTTTTTCTTATCCATCTGAATTACTGTTAATGGACGAACCCTTCCAATCACTTGACATACCTTTACGCATTGAATTGATGGAACTTTGCCTTTCTCTTTTGAAAAAAGAAAAACGTCTATGTATTTTAGTAACCCATGATCCAAGAGAAGCTGTTTTTATGGGGAAAAGAATTATAGTGTTAGGACCTGCTCCAAAAGGAATTGTTTTTGACAAGGTTTGCAGCCTTCCAAAAGATGAACGTGCTTATGGAGCAGCAACAGCAGCAGAATTTGAAAAACAATTGATCGAAAGTCTATTATGATAAGAAAAAGGTTTTTGGCACAGTTTTTTTCTTTTATAACCTTACTCTGCGTTATGCTTAATGGTTTTCTATTTTTACTTTTGAATGACTTTTCAGCTATGTCTCGAGGTTCTGTTTTTGAAATGGCTATATCGAGTTTTATTGGTCTTGTTTTGGGTGCTTTTTTATGTCCGGTTTTTTTACCATTACCGGATAAATTAAATAATAAAAAGAAATCCCTTCAAAGCAGCATTATGTTTATACTCATTGTGATTCTTCCCAATATTATTTTAAGGTCTTTAGGTGTTGAACTCTGGATAAACTCAAGTTTTGTCCGCTCTGTTATAGCCTTTTTTTCCGGCATATTATACCCTTTAGCATACGGTTTATTTTTCCTTAGCTTTCTTAAGACACAATCAAATGGGGACAGTCAGGTCAATAATACTGGTATGTATTGCCCCTTATTTTTTGCCTCTACTCTGGCCATAAGCCTTGTTGCCCGTAATTTATCTTTTTACCTGCTTGAGAGCTCAGGGCTTTCGTCAGATCCATTCAGGCTCATATCACCCATGTTTTCTATTATTTTTTGGATATTTATATGCATGGGAGTTTGTACAATTGCGTGCGTGATCCTGCTTGGCAAAAGCGCAAGAGAAAAGGCTTCAAAGGAAAAAACCGCTTCTTCCCTTCATTTTTCTGCTGTCTCCGGACCTTTTTCTTCTTCCATAAACACTTCATTCATACTAAGACTTATAGGTATTGCAGTAGTTTTTAAAACCCTTAATGCGGCAATGGAATGGCAGCTTCATTCTTTTATAAGCTATCCTCAATTTACATATCAGCCGTTTTTCTTGCTGGCAGCTCTTGTGATTTCCCTCCTTGGATTTTTATCAGGGCGCTCAATGGCAGTTTTTTTTAAATGGTTTCTGCCTGTAAATATCATTTTTTTGATAATACTCCCAAGCCTCATGCTTTTTGATGAATTTCCTGGCTTCCTTCTATTATTGAATACCCTTGTATTGATTCTGCACAGTTCAATATGGGTGGTTTTTACTGTAATGCTTGTAGAGAGCTACCTGTCCATGAGCAGGGCTGATCAGAGTTATTTTTCTGGTTTCTGGTTTTATGGAATTGCAGTGGCAATACATTTTACAAATATCTTTACTTTCATAAGCCCTGCGCTCTTCCGTTTATTGCCTTCTGATACAAAACAAACAACACTTATTATGGGAATATCTGCTGCCTTGTTTATGCTCTTGTCTTTCAGGCTGCTGTTCCCAAAAACACGTCAAAAAGACCTTGCACCAATACCCTCGAATGAGCAAAAAACCAGTGATCCGGGGATTTTTGTCAAGACAAGGCAAATATCAAGGTTTATTCTTTTTAGTGAAATATCACATATAGAAGTAATTGGTCATAAAGTTCATTTTTTGTTATTAAATGACGAAGAAATAATCATTTCTTCAACTTTTCAGGATATTTTACCAAAATTGCTTGTTGACAGCCGTTTTGGGCAATGCCATCGTTCTTATATAGTGAATATGGATGCAGTATCAGGCCTTGAAGGCAATATTTGCAGTATGAATATGGGCCAAAAGATACCCATATCAAAGACTTATGCGGATTTTAAAAAGCATTTTATGCAATTTCGCGGTCGAGTTGTGCAAAACACTTAAAATTATGTGAAAAATGAGCTATAATAGCTTATAATATTAATATAAGAGCTCTTATGATTTAAAAATCATGTAAAATGATTTAAAACGCATGTAATAATTATGTAAAAATTATGTAAAAAAAATGTAAAAATAATTTAAAAAACAGGGCATTGACAATAAAAGCAGTTTGTTTATAATGACGCCCGGGTAGTAAAAACAATAATACCAGTTTTTTTGTTTTCGAGGAGAAGCTTAATGCCAAAGAGAATCAAGATCTTTGACACTACATTGCGGGACGGAGAACAATCCCCTGGCTGCAGTATGAACCTACAGGAAAAACTGGAAGTGGCGCTTCAGCTTGAAAAGCTTGGCGTAGATATTATTGAAGCTGGTTTTGCAATTTCATCTCCTGGTGATTTTGAGAGTGTAAGAGAGATCTCAAAAATTGTTAAAAACTCATCTATTGCGAGTCTTTGCAGGGCTGAGGAAAAGGACATAGACCGTGCATGGGAAGCTTTAAAGCATGCAGAAAGTCCCCGTATTCACATTTTCTTGGCAACTTCTCCAATTCACATGAAGTACAAGCTGAAAATGACAGAGTATGAAGTGCTGGAAAGAGCTGCTCTTTCTGTTGCCTATGCTAAAAAATTTTGCAATGATGTAGAGTTTTCTGCAGAAGATGCATCAAGAAGCGATAAAGCGTTTTTGGCAAAGGTATATTCAGCGGTAATTGCCAATGGGGCAACAGTGATCAATATTCCTGATACTGTTGGTTATTCCTCCCCTGAAGAGATGGCCTCTCTTATAAATTATTTAAAAGAAAATGTGCATGATATTGAAAAAGCTGAGATTTCTGTTCATTGCCATAATGATCTGGGTCTTGCTGTTTCCAATACCCTCGCTTCAATAATGGCAGGTGCAACCCAGGTCGAGTGTACAATAAATGGCATAGGAGAACGTGCCGGAAATGCTTCTCTTGAAGAACTTGTGATGAATCTGCGGACGAGAAATGATTATTATAATACTGAATGTAATATTGAAACAAAACACATTTATCATTCAAGTAAATTAATCCAGACCATTACAGGTGTTCCGGTTGCTCCAACAAAAGCTATAGTCGGAGACAACGCATTTGCCCATGAAGCAGGTATACATCAGCATGGTGTATTGGTGGCTCGCAGCTCTTATGAAATAATGTCGCCGCAGGAAATTGGCATCCCTGAAAATAAAATTGTACTGGGTAAACATTCTGGAAAGCATGCTTTTAAAAACAGGCTTAAAGACCTTGGTTACAGTCTTAATACCCAGGAGCTTAAAAAAGCTTTTGACAGGTTTAAGGTTCTGGCTGACAAGAAAAAAATAATTTTTGATAAAGACCTTGATGCATTGATAGCGATGAAACTGGATATAACTGAACAGTATTACAAGCTTGAAAATTTTATTATACATACCGGGAGTAAAATTACTTCAACAGCAACAATTACATTACATGCTGGCTTGAAAATCGCAGAAGAAACTGCATGCGGAGACGGTCCAATCGATGCTTGCTATAAAGCGATCAATAATATTATTGAGAAGAAAATATCGCTTGACCATTATTCCATTAACGCAGCTACAGAAGGCGAAGATGCCCTTGGCGAAGTTATTGTCAAAGTCTCTTTTGACGGGTATAAAGCAGTTGGCAGGGCTTTAAGTACAGATATTATTGAAGCCAGTATTTTGGCTTATCTGAACGGGATAAACAAACTTTAGCTTGATTTTTAAAGTGCGATTATTTTGTCGTTTTCCATATCCCTTAACCTGTCATCTTCAAGCTTTATGGATAGATTTTTTTCCTGTGTGGGTATTACAAGGCCTTTTGGTCCGTCTTTTACACGGCGCAGATATTTAACCTGGGTATAAAAAACATTGCCTTCTCTGTTATTTCTGCCTTTTGAATAAAAGATTGCCAGGTTTCCCGCATCAAGCAATATGTCAAGCGGCACGGTTTTTCCTGGCTTTTGTTTTATAAAAACATATGAACCTGGAAAATCCCTGGCATGAAGCCAAAGATCATTTCCCCTTACATGGCGGCGTAAAAGCGCATCGTTTTCCGATGCATCTCTTCCTACCATTATGAGCCAGTCTTTTCTAAAAAAGGAGAGTCCGGGCCTTTTGGTATGGTCTTTTCCTGTATGCGTTGTAGTTTTTATGTCAGTTTTATTTACGGCCCTTAATAATTTATTAAGATTAAGCGGATCGGTTTCAGCTAACAGATCCTTTAATTTTGTTTCAAGTAAAATAAGTTCTTTATTGCCTTTTTCAATTTCTTTCTGGATTTCCTCAAGGCCGTTTTTTGCCTTGCGGTATTGTTTATAATAATCCTGAGCAACAGCAGCTGGTTTTTTTTGCTTGTCAATTTTTATGGATAAACCATCTGCCTCAAGCCATTCGTCTCCTTGTTTTATATTGCCAATATTGGCAAGTATAATATCTCCGTACTCTTTTAATTTTTCCGCTGCTTCAAAATCAGCTTCTTTGGTTTTAAGTCTTTCAAGTGAAAGCTTTAAGCGGTCAATGCGGTTTTCATATTTTTTGCGTGCATTTTCTTTTAAAGTATCAAGAGAAAGCACATCGCCATGCTGTCTGTACCAGGCATCGATTTTTTGATTAAATGTTGCATCGTCCGGCAGATTCTCAAGAAATTCGAGTGGAAACTCCCTTACACTATATTCCCTGTTTTGTGCTCCCTGCCTCGTTGGAATTTCTCCATTAAACTTAGCTCCTGTCATTTCGCTTTTTTTTGGCAGCCGTTTCATTGCATCAAGGATAATACCTTCTTCATCAGTAACAATTATATTTGCAGCATTTGACCAAAGTCTTATGTAAATATTATATCTTGTATCATTCTGTCTTACAGCCAGATGTATTATGCGGTTGTCTCCAAGCTGACTTGCTTGTTCAATTCTTGAGTTTACAATTTTTGAATTGAGGAATTGTGCAAAACGCAGGGGTTTGGCTGTCTTGGGAATGTTTTGTGATGTTTCATTCATACGGCAGGCATTGGGAGAAAGCGATACTAAAAGATTCTTTGCACCGTCTTTGCCGTATAGTTTCAGGGTCAGCACATCATAAGCATTTTGTATTGCCTTCTGAATTTTTGAGCCTTCGAGCTTCAACTCATCAAGAATCAGATCAATTTCCTTCCAGTTTAAGGACATTCTCAAATATTATACAAAATGTTATACTTATTCCATGCATAAAATAAGGTGCTTTTTAGTTTTTTCTGTACTATTACTTGTATTAACCGTATGCACAAGAGAAAGATCAGGATTATCTAATGATAATCTTATAGATGAAGAAAGTTTAATTTCCGAAGAACCAGAAGAATTAACTCAAGAAGCTTTAATAATAGACCCTGCAAGATTGAAAGCTATTCAGATTGCAGCTTCAATTATTTCTGCAATGGACGACAGCCAGCTTGTAAGCCAATGCCTCTTAACAGGCCTTGACAGCAATAATTTTTTAAGCAGCGCCATGCGTGAGATGTTAAGCGAAATGGCTCCGGGCGGTATAATGTATTTCAGGCACAATCTGGCGGCTGAAAGGGAAGAAGTTCGTTCATTTTTACATGAGAGCACGGCAATAGTTTTTGAAAAAGCAGGTATTGCTCCGTTTATTGCAGTGGATCATGAAGGCGGACTTGTACACCGCTTTGGTCAAGGTGTTTTAAGACTGCCTTCTGCTTACTCTTTTTGGCAGCTTGCACAGGCAGAGGGTGTAGAATCAGCCCTTGGCAGGCTTGATGAGCTTGTCACACAATCCGCTATGGAGATACGCGGGCTTGGTATTACTATGAACCTCGCTCCTGTGGCTGAAATTTTAGATGCAGATAACAGAGCTTTTCTTGAAACAAGAGCTTATGGCCCTGACCCCATATTTGTTGAAATGGCAGCCTCAGCATTTATAAGCGCAATGGATAAGGCAGGCATTGCAAGTGTTGTAAAGCATTTTCCAGGCAACAGCGCAGAAGACCCTCATTTTATAGTAAGCATTATAAGCGCGGATTATAATGAACTTATAACCATGACAGAACCTTTCCGCGGCATTATCCGCAATCTTCATCCTCCTGCAATTATGATTTCGCACAGCATTGTGGAGGCGATTGACCCTGAAAATAACGCAAGCCTTTCTCCGCTTGTTATAAATTGGCTTAGGGAAGATTTTGGGTTTCAGGGCATTGTTATGGCAGATGATTTTAGAATGAGGGCTGTAACATCAAGAGGGATTTCTTCGGAACAGGCAGCTGTTATTGCGATTAACGCTGGTGTTGATATGATTATGTGCTGGCCGAATAATATAAAAACTGTTCATGGAGCAATTCTTGATGCATTAAACTCAGGTCGCCTCCCCAGAGAAAGGCTTTTGGATGCTGTAACAAGAATTTTAACAGAAAAAATCCTTTATGGCCTGTATTGACATTCAATTTCCTATTATGTGATTATATTTAAAGGAGTTTATTTATGAAAGATTCTAATCCGTATGATAATATTGTTACAACGGTAAAAAATGCTTCTGCCATACTTGGATTAAACGAATGCGAATATATATCATTTCTATACCCTGAGAGAGAACTTAAAGTATCATTTCCTGTACGTATGGATGACGGCACAGTTAAGGTTTTTGAAGGTTACAGAATTCAACATTCATGCCTGCGCGGTCCTTACAAGGGCGGCCTTAGGTTTCACCCGGAAGTAGATGAGAATGAAGTCAGGGCCCTTGCAGCCTGGATGACATTCAAATGCGCTGTTGTTGATATACCCTACGGCGGAGCCAAGGGCGGTGTTAAAGTTGACCCTTTAAAACTTTCCCGGCCCGAACTTGAACGCCTTACACGCAGCTTTACAACCGCAATATCACCGATAATCGGCCCTGAAGTTGATATTCCTGCGCCTGATGTAAACACAAACGCGGAAATCATGGGCTGGTTTATGGACGCTTACAGCATGTTTAAGGGCCATGCTGCTCCTGGTGTTGTTACAGGTAAGCCCATAATCCTGGGCGGCTCACTTGGCAGGGCAGAAGCCACAGGCCGCGGTGTCATGATTATCACAAGGGAAATACTTAAAAAACTTAATCTTCCAATGGAAAATATCCGTGTTGTAATTCAGGGCATGGGAAATGTCGGAAGCGTTTCAGCTAAACTGCTCCACGAACTTGGAGCTTGCATTATTGGAGTAAGTGATGTTTCCGATGGGCTTTACAATGATAAAGGACTTGATATCCCTGATATTCTTGACTTCCTTTCTGTTAAGGGCAATCTTTTAAAAGACTACAAGAAGGAAGGTGCTGCTCATATCGATAATGAAAAGCTTTTGGTTTTAGATACTGATATATTGATCCCTGCTGCATTGGAAGATCAAATACACAAAGGCAATGCCAAAGACATTAAAGCCCGTCTTATTGTTGAAGCTGCAAACGGGCCTGTAAGCGGTGAAGCTGATAAAATACTTTCAGAGCGCAATATAATCGTGGTTCCTGATATACTTGCCAATGCAGGAGGAGTAACGGTTTCTTATTTTGAATGGGTGCAAAATCTCCAGAGGATAAGTTGGGATGAAAAAGAAGTAAACAATAAACTCAATGTGATAATGTGCAAAGCCTTTGAAACGGTTTATGCAATTCATCTTGAGAAAAAAATCAATCTTAGAACCAGCGCTTATGTAGCAGCCCTTCAAAAACTTGCTGCAACGCAAAAAGCCCGGGGTTTCTCTTTTTAAGAAACTTATATTATGGTAAAAAGTGAAAAAATAGAAGTTCTTGACACAACACTCCGTGACGGAGCCCAGGCTAATGGAATAAGCTTTTCGCTTCAGGATAAACTGGGCATACTCAGAGCCCTTGATGAACTTGGAATTGATTTTATTGAAGCTGGAAATCCCGGCAGTAATCCCAAAGACATGGAATTTTTTAATCTTGCAAAAGAACAGAAATTGGAACATTCAAAACTTCTGGCCTTTGGTTCAACAAAGAAAAAAAAGATCAAGGCATCTGAAGATAACCAAATAAAAAGCCTGCTTGATGCCAAAACAGAAGGGGTTGTTATATTCGGCAAGGCCTGGGACCTTCATGTAAGGGAAGTGCTTCAGGTAAGCCTTGAAGAAAATCTTAATATGATTCAAGAAACAGTTTCTTTTCTTAAAGACAATGGCAGGTTTGTAATTTTTGATGCTGAACATTTTTTTGACGGCTGGGTTGCCAATGCAGACTATAGCTTGTCTGCGCTTAAAATTGCGCTTGACGCAGGAGCAGACCGTATAGTGCTCTGCGACACGAACGGCGGAACATTTCCTGATACAATTGCAAAGGCATCAGCAGAAGCGCTTAAGGCTTTGGGAGTCCCCGATAAAATGGGAATACATACGCATAATGACATTGATATGGCAAGCGCAAATACACTGGCTGCTGTAAACCTGGGATTCCGCCATATACAGGGAACGCTTGCTGGCTTTGGTGAGAGATGCGGGAATGCTTGCTTGGCAAGCCTTATACCAAGCCTTGAACTAAAGCTTAAGTTTACATGTCTTCCAAAAGGAAAGCTTGAAAGGATATCAAGCCTTACACGCAAGATTGCGGAAATTTCAAATATAGTGTTAAGCGATAATATGCCCTATATTGGCAGCAGCGCATTCAGCCACAAGGCCGGCATGCATGCTGATGGTGTTCTTAAAATAACAGAATCTTTTGAACATGTTGATCCTGCTCTTGTTGGGAATGACCGTCATATACTTATGAGTGAGGTTGTAGGCCGTTCAGCCATAACAGAGCGTATAAATAAAATTGACCCCACAATAACAAAAGAACATCCTGTTACACTTACGCTTATAAAAAAACTTAAAAAACTAGAGGCAGAAGGCTGGGCTTTTGAAGGAGCAGACGCAAGCTTTGATCTTTTTATACGCAGGGAATTGGGGCGTTATGAAAGTCTTTTCAAGATAGAAGCATACCGTGTTGTCAGCGAGCATCCGACAGGTGAAACTATTTCCTGCTCCCATGCCTGGGTAAAAGTTCTTGTTGACGGCCAATACGAGATAGCTGCTGCTGAAGGAGATGGGCCTGTAAATGCAATGGACAATGCCTTGCGCCGCGCCTTGCAGCATTTTTTCCCAGAGCTTGAGCAGATGCGGCTTTCTGACTATAAGGTTCGTGTAATAGATGGAAATGCCGCAACAGCTGCAAAGGTACGTGTTCTGATCAATTCAAGTGATGGAGAACGCAACTGGATGACAGTCGGTGTTTCCGAAGACATTATCGAAGCCAGCCGCGCAGCTCTTACTGATTCCATTGAATATAAACTTATAGGTGATTTTCAGCGCAAGTTCAAAGCCTATTTATAGGAGTTTAATATTACAGATAACATGAAGCCAATTTCCCAATTAAGCCCTTCAGAAGCAGCTGGCATAAAATACATTTTAATGGACATTGACGATACCCTTACCCTTAATGGAAAACTTCTTGACACTTCATATTCTGCATTATGGAATCTTTATGAGGCCGGATTTAAACTCATTCCTGTTACAGGCCGGCCTGCTGGCTGGTGCGATTTAATTGCAAGAGAATGGCCTGTGCATGGGGTAATAGGAGAGAACGGCGCTTTGGCATTCTGGGAAGAGAAGCTGCCTGATAACAACAAAAAACTTCCTGTATTAAAAACTGAGTTTCACCCTAACGCTGTCAAAAACGATCATATGACACTGCTTCGCATAAAGGAGCGTGTATTAAATGAGTTTCCCCAGCTGCGATTGGCAAAAGATTCTTTTGCAAGGC
>Ga0099364_10013678_pt1 | contig 10867 bp, 6 predicted proteins | sample TergutTh196P3_FD_73070 | JGI IMG/M metagenome (GOLD analysis project Ga0099364, IMG submission 73070) | Microcerotermes parvus P3 segment gut microbial communities from Pointe-Noire, Republic of the Congo - Th196 P3 | ecosystem: Host-associated > Arthropoda: Insects > Digestive system > Gut ... | reverse complement strand
ACAATAGAATTTGATTCTGAAATTCTTAAACGCTTTGTTAATTTTATGAATAACCCCGATGAAGATACTGCTGTGGCACAGTTTGGAAAAGGGGATAAATACTTTGGTATATGCACCCTTCTTGTTACTATGCCAGGGCTTCCCATGTTCGGTCATGGCCAGATTGAAGGCTTTGAAGAAAAGTACGGCATGGAGTACCGCCGTTCCTATTACGATGAACAGCCGGATACTTTTTTTGTTGACCGCCACGAAAGGGAAATTTTTCCCTTAATGAAACGCCGGGCATTGTTTTCCGGCAGCAGCGAATTCCGCCTTTATGATTTATTTACCGAAAACGGAACTGTTAATGAAAATGTTTTTTCATATTCCAACAGGGCATGGATACATGGCCGCGAAGAACGCGCCCTTGTTTTTTACAATAATTCGTATCACGAAACGGCAGGCTGGATAAAGATAAGCGATCCTGCAATAACTTACAGTGATGGCAGCAAGCGCAGGGACAATTTACACGAGGCCCTTGCGCTTCACAGTGAAGAAACCTGGTTTACACTTTTTAAGGATCAACATTCAAACCTTTGGTATATTCGTTCTTCAAAAGCGATTAAAGAAAACGGTTTTTTTGTCGCATTAAACGGATATCAATCTCAGGTATTTATTGACATATACGAAATCCAGGATGATGAAAGGGGACGTTGGGCGCGGCTTAACCATGACTTGCAGGGCAGAGGGGTAACAGACCCGCATAATGCAATAATGGATATCTATCTGGGAGATCTTTATTATCGCTTAGCGAAATTATCAAGGCCACAAGTAATTAATCAAATTCATGATTCTTTTACAAGTAAAAGTTTTACAAGTAAAAATAAAGAGAAACCGCAAAAAGATATTTTCATTGAATCAATAAAAGAATCTGCAATGAAATATTTTGATACTGTAAAATATTTTATAACGGGTGCGGACGGAAAGTTTGATCCTTGGGATCAGGCAGGCTCGACAGGGGGGCAGGGGACGAGCTCCCAGGCCTGGGAAGAATTTAAAGGTTATTTAGAAAGACTAATAGGGCTTGCAGATTATTTGAATGTTGAAGGAAAAAATCCTGGCGAACAAATGTTAAAAGAATTTGCCTTAAAGATACAGAAAAATCCGCTTGTATGCGCTGTAGCATTTGCCTACGGCCTTGTTTCTGTTTTAAGACCCCTAATCGGCAAAAATGCAAACACTACTAGTAGTGCCGCTACTGGTAGCGGCGTTTTGACGGCAGACCTTGCATTCAGGCATTGGAACCTCGACCGTAAACTTAAAGAGCAATTAATGTCTTACACAAACAATGATGAGGCATGGCATCTAACAGAGATAATCAAGGCAGTGCTTTGCCGGACTGCAGAAAAAACCAAAACAGCCAAAAAAACTCCAGCCTTTAATGTAAAACGCTTTACTAAAAAATTAATCGACGATAATTATCTGCATGATGATTTGAGAAACCTTATCGGTATAAATTATTTTAATGACATTACCTGGTTTAACAAAGAAGCTTTTGAAAATACTTTGTTCTACGGCTCATTATTTCTTACCCTAGAAAGCGCCTCTGCTTTTGGTTTGTCAAAAAATGAAGATGCGCTGCCCTTGACAGACAGGATTAATAATATTGCAGAAGTATACAAGGCTCTGGAAAAAGCAAAAGAATCATCAGGATACAAGTTAGATAATTTATTATCTATGTTGGAGGATAAAAAATCTGCATTTTCGGTCAAAAGGAAAAAAAATGAGACTAAATGAAAAAATATTGTTTATAGGAGTGTGTTTTCTTATGGCAGCGCCTTTATCTTCACAGAGTACTTTTTTGGAATTAAACCTGAACAATCAGGAAAGGCCGGGTTTGTCGTTTTCCGTACCTAAAAAACCGTCACTGGAAATTTTTAGTGTAATAAAAAAAGCCGCAAAAGACAGGCAAATTGATGGAATACTCCTTAATATTTCTTCTAGCCGGCTGGATCGGGAATACATTTGGGAACTGCGAAATGCCTTGGAAAAATTTAAATCAAGCGGAAAAAAAATCATTTCGTTCATCAGTACAGCCGATCTTGATATGTACAGTCTTGCAACAGTGGCAGATAAAATAATAATGGACGAACAAGGTATGCTTATGCTCCTTGGCTATTCCTGGGGCAGGCCTTTTATTCAGCACAGCCTTGAAAAACTGGGCATAGGGGTACGCGAACTCCGTTATATGGAATATAAAACGGCGGCGCAAACATACACCAGAGACTCTCTTTCAGAAGAGGATCGTGTTCAATACGGTGAAATATTGAATGACATTATGACACTTACGCGTAACACAGTTTCGACAGCACGTTCAATCAGTCCTGAAGAATTTGACGCTTTTATAAATAATGAATTTCTTTTTTCCGCTCAAAATGCCCTTTCACGGGGACTTATTGACTTTACCGGAAGAAAAGAAACTGTAAAATTATCGATTAAGGAATTAACCGGCACAAAAGATGAAGGGAAAAACGGCGCTAAGAGTGACGCAAAAAGTGATGCGAGATTTTTTCTTTACGGAGATTTGGCATCCAGCCTTAGCGGAAGTAAAAATTTTTACAAGCCTGAAAGTGCAGGCTGTATTTTTTCCAGGCCTCCCATTATTGCTGTAATTTATGCCAATGGCGTAACTGACATGAAAAGCGGAATTGCCGCATGGAATCTTGCCCAAACAATCACAGATTTATCCAAAAGAAACCGTGTTAAAGCAATTGTGCTGCGTGTAAATTCTCCTGGAGGAAGCGCCGAAGCTGCAGACTATGTTGCCGAGGCAATATCGAAGGCAAAAGAGCGTATCCCAGTTGTTGTTTCAATGGGGGCAGTTGCAGCATCCGGCGGGTATTGGATGAGCATGAATGCAAGTCACATAACGGCTTCTCCATATACGCTTACCGGATCCATAGGAGTAATAGGCAGTTGGTTTTTCGAAGACGGCCTGAACAGCAAACTTGGCATTACATCGGATTTTATTCAATTAGGCGATCATGCAGATCTATTAACAGGCGTTATATTGCCCCGCCGTGACCTTAGCCCATTGGAAGAAGACAGGTATAAAGAATATATTCTCGATCTTTATGGTGATTTTACCGCCAGAGTTGCAAAAAGCCGCAATATTGATATTGAAAAGATAGAATCAATTGCGCAGGGCAGAGTATTTTCCGGCATTGGGGCATTAAATGCAGGCCTTATTGACAGTATTGGCGGTCTTGAAGATGCAATCAACATTGCCAGAAACCTTGCAAAAATTTCTGAAAAGAAAAAAGTTTTATATGATGTATATCCAAAACCAAGATTTATGGACAAAATGCTTGCACGGATGCTTAGATCACAGAATGTTTCAGATGCAGCAAACTTGGATTTGTCTTTTTTAAATAAGTTATTTCCAATGCATTTTCCAAATGCACTGTATTTGCTAGAAGAACTCCAATATAGAATAGCGAATAACGGTAAAGTAATGCCAATTCTGCCTATTGACTCCATTATGACGGAGAGGCCATGAAAGCACAGGAAACGCCTGTTCAAAAAATTGCTTCTACAGGAATCCCCGTATACCTTCATGGTTTTAGCGCCATTGATTCTTACCTGGAAAAAACTTCGGGTGTTTCTGTATATGCCGCCTGTAGCGCCGGCCTTACAGACCTTGCCTTTTTGTTTCAGGAACTAAGGTACCCAGGAGCGGCTTTTGCAGATGCCGCAGTTGATTCAAATGGAAAAACCTGGTATTTTCGCTGCGAGGATTCAGCGCAAACATTTGTTTCATTCGATTTTCTGAATTTTTATCAGGACTGCGCTACACATCATTACTATGATCCCAAGGGCATATACCCTATATTACGCGATATAAGAAAAGGTGACGGCAAACTATGGCAATACCTGCCGGGAAATAACATTCCTTCGTACCATGCTCTTTTTGACATGGCTAAAATATTGGCAAAATATTACCCACAAACCAGAACCCGTGAAATACAAAAAATCGCCGCCTGTTTTTCAGAACTAAACGAAACAGCATCACCTGGAATAGAAGAACAGCGTTTATTGTTAATGGAACTTTTGGAAGCGCAGAACCCTGCCGCTGGTTTTGAATTGCTTGAAAAATGCGGGTTTGTTAATACCCATTGGCCGCAACTTGCAAAACTAAACAGTGTAGATCATTCCAAAGAATTTCATCCAGAAGGCAACGTCTGGAAACATACAATGGAAACACTGCGTTACCGAAAGCCCGGCGGAAGCAAAACCGGTTTTGACATACGCCTTTCTTTGGGCCTTCTGCTTCATGACTGCGGCAAGCCCTTATCAAATTCTGCCGGCAGCATGCGATTTTGCGGCCATGCCGAACTGGGCGCTTATCAGGCCCGCCGCTTTCTGCTTAGGCTTGGCTTTGATCTTTCGCTTGTAAATGATGTCTGCTTTTTGGTTAGAAACCATATGCTGCCGGCAGCCTTGTCCCGCCTGCCCCTGTCACGCACCGGTGAATTAATGGACTCTCCTCTTTTCCCCCTTCTTATGGAATTGTACCGCTGCGATGAATCTTCATCATTCAAAGGGCTGGACGATTATTATAAAAACAGCGCAGCATACAGGGCATATTTGAAGAAACGAAAAAATCCGTATCGTTGAACCCTGTTCCCTCTTACCTTTTTGCTGGTTTTACTTCCTGTTGTACCATATTTACCTCGTAGTGCGGGGCGGTCATGTCTAAACCTGCTTCACGAAAACCGTTTTGTATATTTTCGTGCAACTGCGTATAAATTGCAGGAATCTTTTCTATTTCTTTCGTATAACAGTTAATTTGATACCGGACATAAAAATCATCCAGACTGGTTTGAAGTACATAAGGCTTTGGTTTTTTGTATACATAATCTGTTGCAAGAGCTGCATCAATTAAAATTTTATGAATAGTCTCCCAGGGGGTTGCATAGCCATAAGTAACATCTGTGTGTATAATTAACCCTTCGGAATTTTCGTTGGAAGAAGTGTTAAAATTTATAATGTTGGAACTAAGCATGACTGTGTTAGGAAAAGTAACATATTCATTTTTATGTGTCCGCAAACGAACTACCATAATATTTTTTTCTACCACAAAACCGATAACATCTTTAACCTGAACCCTGTCTCCGATTTTAAATGGCCTCATATATGTTATTACCAGCCCGGACATCATATTTCCTATTGCACTGCTGGATCCCAATGAAAAAATGATACCCAAAAACACCGATACTCCCTGAAATGCTCCAGAGCTGGATCCAGGCAGATAAGGATATACCATAGCCAGTGTAAATGCCCAAACTAATACCTGCATTATCTTCAAAGTTGGTTCTGCCCAGTCTGCATAAAAACCGCTAATTACCATTTTTCCGCTTGCAATCTGCCTTTTAAAAAACTTTAATGCTTTTATTATATAACGGGCAATTAAAATAATGACAATAATTTTTATTAAATCTGGGATATATTCAATGGTACCCTTAAAAAAATTTTTAATTGGATCCCAAATATATCCAAAAAGAATTCCTGCAATATGGCTTGTAGCCGGGAAAATATAAAAAATATTGATAGCGGCAATATAGAGCAGCAAACCCATCAATATATATTTAAATATTTTTATAAAAAATAAAATTATATGCGTAATTTGTTTTTTGCTTAAAAGCCTGAATTTTTTAATTACTAAGGGTTTAACTTTAAGATCGCAAATTTTTACCGCTTTATGAAAAATGAACTTAAATAAATATTTCTTCTTCAGCCAAATTAGTACAACCAAGGCTGCGATTATCCCCAGGGCAATACCTATGCTTGCCGCTAAACCCATTGGCCGTTTTACACCGGCATATTGGCTAAAATAACTGTCTGCTTCATCGCTTGTAAATATTTTTATAAGCCTTTTTCTGTCGCCAATTTTATCAATACCCAGTTTTTCCAGATCTTGTTCTGTTAATTCACTGAGTAATTCAACTGTGTTTAAATTTTGCTGTTCAAAAATATCTATATAATTTTCCAGGTTTTCAGCAGTCATTAAATTGACAATAGTATTATCCAATTTGATTATTTCATTGACGGAGCTTTCATGTATTTCTCTATTTATTGAATCTTCTTTGTCGGCAATAATTATTTCGTCTGTTGGTATTTTTTTATCTTCTTCGTTTTCTTCAGCAAAGCAGGCAATTCCTAAATGGAAAAAAATCAAAATGGCAATGATAATTTTAAATTTCATAGCCGCCTCCTAAAATTGATATTAAAATATTTTAATAATAAAATCAAACAGTGCTGTTCCGGAAATGAAAGTTGCAATAGAACTGCCCAAGCTCGAAAGAATGAATACCAATAGAACTCTTGTTATTCGATTACGGTACATACCTCTAAAACTGGCAGCATCGCTGGAAATATTTTGCGCATCAGATACAGTCGGTTTGCAGATTGCCGCCTGTACAAGCCCGGAAATCATACCCACGCCGATAAAAGGAATAAGAGTGGTAATGGGTGCGCAGAGAAAAGAAAAAATAATTGACAGCGGATGTCCCAAAGCAGCTATGGCTCCAAGCGCCGCTAAGCCTCCGTTCCATAGAATATACCTAAGCATTATTTCTCTGAATTCGTTAAAATCTGCTTTGAAGAATGCAACTGTAATAAGAGATATAATTGTTAGGGGAATAAGCCACTTAATTGATCTGGAAACAACGCTGCGTTTTGGCGTTAAATTTAGTTTATCAAGTTCTGGAAGGTTTTCCTCGGCGGCAAATTTTTCCAAATGGGCATATATTCCGGGCAGATGGCCAGCGCCTACAACCGCCAGAGACATGGTATCATTTTTTGACTCTTCCCAAATCCTTGTTGCAAGATAAGTGTCTCTTTCATCGATTAACGTTTCTTTTACAGCCGGAAGATAGTTGGATAATTCTGTCATCATATTTTCCAGTTCATTACCCTTTTTTAAATTCTCTATTTCTTCGGGTTTTAGTTTTTCTTTAACAAAAGCGCTGGATAGCAATGCCGCAAACAATTTGCATTTGCTCCAAAAACTGCATTTTGACCAAGCCCGTCTCAAAGTTATTTGCACTTCCCTGTCGCACATACTAAAAGGAATGTTCATTTCAGTAGCAGTATTGACGGCGGCTATCATTTCTTCGCCGGGCTTTACTCCAAGTTCATTTCCCAGCCGCCGCTGAAAACCGGATAAAACCATATTTACAATCAGTAAAAATCCTTTGCCTTCTTTAAGTATCTTAGAAATATTTAATTTTTCCCATGTATCCTTTTGGGTAATGGAGGCGTAACGTCCCTGATCCAGTTCTACGCATACCATATCCGGTTTTTCATCGCGTATAGAATTGGTAACCTCATCAATACTTTCTCTTGAAACATGGGCTGTCCCTATCAGTTTTATATTTTTTCCGGCACCTGTAAATTGTAAAATATTATTATTCATATTATTCCTTTAAATTATTTTTTTAATCCAAGCTCTTCAAGCATCATTTCGTTTAATCTCCATTCAACTGTGTATATCTGATTAAGGTCTTTTACCTGCATAAAAAAATTGGCGGCTAAATTTTTATTGCCTCTTATATTATAATAACTGGCAAGATAAAATAACATTTTTGATTTTGTTACAAGATTCTGCTCCCTGTCAGCTCTTTCGGCAGCATCTCTGTCGCCTGAAAGATCATGGTAAAGCCGCAGCAAAGGCCAATAAGCCGAATCGCGGGGAACAGTGCGAAGAACCTGGGCAAGAAATTGTTTTGGGTCGTTTATTGTTCCTGCTTTCATCCAGTTAATTGCAGCCAAAAGCGCATAACTGTATTCTTTAGGCGCCTGTCTGTATGCCAGAAGAAAAGCATCTCTTGCCAGGGCATATTGACGGTTTTTCATTCTAATAATGCCAAGCCCTTCTGCGGCAAAATAATATTCAGGCCTGATTTTTGTCAGCATAAGATAATCTTCTTCGGCAATTTTATAATTGCCCAATTCATCATTTATACCGGAACGGTATATATATGCCAAAAAACCGTTAGGGGAAATTTCTATAGCCCGGTTTAAATCTTCCAAGGCATCCTGTTTGCGGTTTAAATCTACAAGGGTTATGGCTCTGTCGGTTAAAATCCAGTAATTATTTGGCTCAAGTTCTTTTGCTTTATCAAAATCAATTAAGGCATCTTCCAAAAAACCTGCACTTTTGTACAAACGCGCCCTCTCGGCATACGGTGCCGCCAGTTGCCCATTTAATCTTATTGCTTTATTGAGCAATTGCTCTGCTCTTCTTGGCTGGCGGTCATACCTGTATACAATTGCCCTGCCTACAAGGGCATCGATATAATCGCCGTCTATTGCTAAAGCTTTGTCAAAATGCCCTGCGGCAGCCCGCAGAGACTTTGCGCTTATGGCAATAAACCCAAGATCGCACAGAGCTTTAAGATTTGAAGGATCAATTCTTATCACATTGTCAAGAAATCGTCGCTGTTCCCTGTCTTTTCCTTCAATACCGGCGGATGTTGCAAGCACAAGCATAGCCTCAATATTATTTGATTCGCGGCTCAATATGCCATTTGCAATGGCCCTAGCCTCGGCTGGACGGCCTGCGGAATTAAGGATAGAAGCTCTTAACAATTGAAGTTCCCGTGTTTGAACTTGGGCTTGGTTTATACTGTCAAAAAGTTCAAGAGCGGCGGAAAATTCTCTTTTTTCCATTAATTTAGATACTTCAATTAATAGGTTTTGCTCAGATTCCGCAGCCAAAACACGACTGTCTGTATCAGCCATTAGCCCGTATAATATGAAAAAAATTAATAATGCAGCCTTTTGGCAGGTTTTCATTTTCATGCTTTATGGTGTATAATATCATAATATCTTGACTATATACAAGGAAAAAAAGTATGAGGCAAAATGTTTTTACACGTTTAATTTGGTTTTTTCTTCTCTGCTGTGCTGTTTTTATACTGCTTGTTGTGATGCAATTTCCCCGCAGGGGAAGTTTTTCACTGAAATTTGGGGATATGACTGTAAGCGGACGCTATATGCTGTCTGATGACAATGAAGTTATTACAGATAAATCATCAAATAAAAAAATGCTTGACGGAGGAGTAATATTATTTTACGGCGGGCTGGAATTTCGTATCGCCCATGATCCAAGTATAGACAAAGAGGATATGAATTTTTTCCTTGCCGGTATGGAATCTTCCGAAAAACTGCCTATTTTTCCGGCTTTTATCGCCGAATTGGAAGACGGAGTTGTAATAACCCTTAGTGAAGGCACGGAGCTTTCCTTTAAAGTTAAAAACATCGGCATGGCCGCCGGCTCGGCAGAAGAACTGGAGATAAGAGGAAACCTGGCTGAAAATATTTCTGCTGTTAACATTCCATTTGTTTTACAGCGATCTTCATTGATTCGAGAAAGCAGGAACATATTGAATATATCGTATAACAATAATCGCTATCAATTTAACCAACAATTACAAGGACTTGATAACGGTATGATTTTTCTTAAGGCATCTTCTCCGGTAATTTCGTACAGGGCAATGCCGGATAAAAAAGAATTTGATCCTAGAGATTTTATTCTTTCGAGGGCCGAAAGTGCAGCATCTTTTGATGATACATTCTCGCTCTGGGTTGAAAAAAATAACGACTGGTGGGGGAGAAATATAAGTACTCAAAACGATGAGGATTTGGTTATTGCCTGGCTTTCGCAGTCTCTGCTTAACGGAAATTACCGAGCCGCCGCATCTGTTGTGCCGGTTGCTTTTGGTTCTGGAACCGAAAGGACATGGGAATCTGCCGTGTACCAATTTGACAGAAGAATTGGCGTTTGGGAAAGAGCTGTAAGGGCAATAACCGCATCCGACAGAGATACTGTCAACCGGATTACTCAACTGTTAAGCGAAGATAATTTTGCAATATTTAACGAAAGAAATTTAATTGATTTTTTGGCTGTCCGCGAACAGGATGATTTAATTGCAGAATACATTGATTTTTTTCTTTCTTTTAATTCAACAGTTCTTACATCTGATATAAGCAGCGGAATTCTTGAAAGTTATGTTGATTTTTCAAATTGGCTGCCGAACAACCCTAATCCTTTTATATCATTAGCCGAAGAGTCTGCTGTAGTTGCAGCACAGAATCTACAGATAATCGGAGAAAATGTATTTTTTATTTCCGGAAATACAGCGGACATTGCGTTTAATATACGGCTTGGTATGGCTGTTCGCAGTTGGGGGGAAAAAACCGGCAGAGAAGACTGGGCGGCATTAGGCAGATCAATTATACTTTCGGTTATTAATCTTTGTGATGATGACAGTTCAATTCCATCTTCGCTGCAAATAGGCGAAGAAGGCAACATAATCCAATCTGATGCAAGAATTAGCGCTGCCGCATTGTACCGGCTTATTTCCAACAATGAATTTTTACCGCGTACAATATCAACCGGAGTAGAAGGCCTTTGGACATATACTGCGGCACAAGATATAAACATTACCCAAAATAACAGACAAATGGATATTTCTGTAAGTTTTCCTGTCGGAGGAACGCATTACTTAATGCTGCGCAATATAAGGCCTGTTTCCATGTTAAATATTCATAACATGGACTGGCGCAGGTCTGCAGATTTTGAAAGTTATTTTGATGCTTCCGGCTGGTTCTATTTTGAAAGCGAGCAGACTCTGGTTCTTAAAGTCGCACACAGATCCTCTGTTGAGCAAATAAGAATATTTTTCTAAGGGATAATAATGAAGCATGTTATAAAAATATTTTTATTTATTATCGTTTTAACATTATTTTTATCGTGTAACAGGCAGTATACAACAGGCTTGGAAATGCGTTACGGGATGACTACAGAACCGGCAACCTTGGA
>Ga0099364_10013677_pt1 | contig 10867 bp, 6 predicted proteins | sample TergutTh196P3_FD_73070 | JGI IMG/M metagenome (GOLD analysis project Ga0099364, IMG submission 73070) | Microcerotermes parvus P3 segment gut microbial communities from Pointe-Noire, Republic of the Congo - Th196 P3 | ecosystem: Host-associated > Arthropoda: Insects > Digestive system > Gut ... | reverse complement strand
GCCTCCCCCGCCGCTAACCGCCTTTTCAGTCACTCAGTTACTCAGTCACTCAATTACTCAGTTACTCAGTCACTCCGTTTCTATTACCAGCTCCTTTCCTCGCTTCAACTCGTCGTGTGAAATAAAATACCCGTTTATTTTTTGTCCGTCATACGTGATGTTGCTTATTTTTTTACCTGTATTTTCTCTTCGGACTGTAAACTTTGCATCGCCCAGGTCGAACACAACGTTTTCAAACAGTGGAACGGTAACAATGTATTCCGGGTCGGCTGGCGAGAACGTGTACAAGCCTATCGCGTTCAGCACATACCATGCGGATAGTTCGCCCGAGTCGTCCATTCCGGCGTATGCTAAACCTTCTCTGCCCATGCCGTAGTAATCATCCATGAGTGTGTTGAGTATTGCCTGCGCTTTTTCCTGTCTGTCAATGAAATAGTACATGTAGGGGGTTGTGCGGCTTGGCTGGTTGCCGTGGCAATATTGCCCAAGGAAGCCTGAAAAGTTATGCGCCTCGTAGCCTCCCCATGGTGTGGCAAACATAAGGTCAAGCCTCTCTTCGAAAGCTGTTTTGCTTGGGAAAAGCCCTATCATACCCATTGGGTTATGCGGAGCAAAATATGATGCTTGCCAAGCGTTCGCCTCGCGATACATGAAGACATAGTATGGATATCCCGGGTCGAACGGCTCCCACCATTCGCCGTTCTCCAAGCGTCCGCGCATGAAACCGGTAACTGGGTCGAACAGATTTTTGAAGTTGTTTGAGCGTTGCATCAACATACTGTAGTTTTCCATGTCGCCTAATTCCCGCGCCATTAGCGCCACAGCATAATCGGTGTATGAATATTCGAGTGTTTTTGTTACGGCAGCCTTCGCCTCGTCTACTTCGGTGCGTGTTGTGGGGCTTATAACATTATTTTCGGCTATCCAGCCTCTTTCGATGTATTCGTTCAGATAGGGGCGCGCCCGGCGGTCTTCTATTGTGGCGTTGCGCAACATGAAATAGTAGGCGCTGTCGGCGTCAAAACCGCGCATACCGCGAAGATACATGCCGGTAACGAACACAGGGGCAAAATCGCCGTGAAAATATGTGGGCATGAAGCGGCGTATTTTCGAGCGGTCTACTAAGGAATTGATAATGTCTACAGTGGTTTCGGGCATAACTATGCCCATCAGCACTAACTTGTTTCTGTAGTCGTCCCAGAAGGCGGGGGTAGTATAATAATGGAAACCATTGTTGACCACATTGCGACGTTCGTCTACATATTGTTTGTCTACATCGCTACGCAGCGAGGGCCACAGGAACGAGCGATACAGGCAAGTATAGAACATTTCTTTTTGCCTTTTCGTTCCGCCTGTTACCTGTATTTTCGACAACACGGCTTCCCACGTATCATCGGCTTCCTTTTTTACCTGAGCAAAACTTTTGCCGAGCATCTCAGCCTCTAAATTTTGCTTGGCTTTTTCTACGCTGACAAACGAAAAGCCTATTTGCATTTCCAATGCGCCATTTTGGTCGGCAAAATTTATTATTTTGCTAATGTTCCTGTCGGCGCCAATATAATCAATACTTTTAATATTGTGGTTTGCCACGCCGTAGAAGTAAATCAGGTCGCCTCCCGAGCCCTGAAAGCCCGAAAATGTGTTTTCGTTAACCTGAGTCAGTTCCCATCTCAGTCCGCGTCCTCTGTTCATTCGCGAGAGATGTAGCAACATCCTTTTGTCGTCTCCGCTGCGATAGGTAATCCTGTGATGGGCGCACCGCAGAGAGGCGGTCATTTCGGCATTTATGCCGTATCGCTCAAGGTAGACCTGATAATAGCCCGGACGCGCAGATTCCTTGTCGTGGCTGAAACCCGAATGGTAATTGTCTATTGTAACCTCGCCGGTAAAAGGCAATACGGGTAAATGTCCCAAGTTCCAATGTCCCATGCTGGTATGGAAAAAGGCAAAGATAACAGTATCTTCGTACTGGTATCCCGAGCCGCTGCCATACAGGGTTACAGGCGTGACCTGCACCATGCCGTGAGGCAGTGTTGCGCCCGGATAGCCCTCAGCGCCCCAGGCTCTAAAAGTAGGCGTAAAGCCTAAGTCGATACTATCCCACAATGTGGCGGTGCCAATAAAGGGATTAACATAGTCGGTTAGCCGCCCCGGAGCAGGTTTACAACCAACTAAAAATGCCATAAAAACGGCAACAAAGAAAAGTGATGATCTGTTCATAAACTCTTTTTTTGAATTTTAAATTTCGACAAAGATAAATACAGTTTTTCGAAAAAAAAAATAAATTGTTTCCCCTCCCCAAAAAAAAGTATTATCTTTGCCAAAAATTTAAAATTTTAAAATAAAAAATAAAACAATGAACAAATCATCACTTTTATCAGTCGCCGTCTTGATGGCGCTTTTGGTCGGTATTTCTCTTTCCTCGCTCGTAGGTTGTGCTTCGTCGCCTCAAACTCAGAGACTTACTGATTACGTTAATCCCTTTTTAGGCACTACCACGCTTTGGGATAGCATTGACCTTGGTTACAAGATGAGCGAGTCCCCTGAGTTTCGTACTGTTTTGACCGAGTTTGGTCGTCGACCGGCTGAGGGCTTAACCAGAGCCTGGGGCGCCGAGTGTTATCCGGGGGCTACCTTGCCCTTTGGCATGGTGCAGGCTACGCCTGTTACTATGTGGGGCAGCGGCTCAGGCTATCAGTATGAAGATACTGTTATCTATGCGTTCTTTCATTCCAGCAAAGGACACTGGGGCTTGGGACACGTGCCCGTTTTGCCCTTTACGGGACAAATAACAGGCGACAATTATCGTTCGGGCTACAGCCACGAAAACGAATCGGCAAAAGCAGGTTATTATCAGGTTTACCTTGAACGTTACGGAATTAATGCCGAAATGACCACCACTCTGCGTTGTGCATACCACAGGTATACATACCGCGAGGGAGACGAAAAAAAATTGATGCTTTTTCTGTCGCGAATGAACGACCTGCGTGTCAGAACACTTAGCTGGTCATTTGTGCAGGTGAACGAAAACACATTTTCCGGCTCTCAAAGCGATATATATTTTTATGCGGTGGCAAATCACAACATAAAAAGCGTTGATTCAATAAGGGATAACAGGGAACGACCAATGACTATCGTCAATTTTGCCGACGGGAAAGACCCTTTGGAACTTAAAATCGGCTTTTCGTTTGTTAGCGTGGAAAAGGCAAAGAAAAACCTGGAAGCAGAAATGCTTGGCAAAAGTTTCGCACAGGCAGTTAGTGAGGCTGACGATACCTGGGAAGCGCTATTGTCAAAAATCCATGTTAGCGGCGGCACCAAACAGCAAAGAGTAACGTTCTATTCCTGTTTGTATCGTGCATTGCAGTGGCCCGCGCTTCGCAGCGACGTGGACGGCGAGTTTACGCATCCCAACGGCAACGTAGTAAACATGGGGTTTAACTTCTACACCACAAATAATTATTGGGACACTTATGCCAACAAGATGGTTCTTATGGGAATGTTAGAGCCCGAAGTCACTAACCATGTGATGAGGAGTGATATAGAACGGGCAAAAGTTTCAGGATTTTTGCACAGTGGTTTTCACGGCGACTTTTCCACATCTTTTTTTGCCGGCATGTATCTTCGGGGGCTACGTGATTTTGACGTTAACAGCGCCTATTATTATATGTTGCGCAACGCTACCGTACCGCGTGGAAGCGGCGACAGAAGCGGTAGACGGTATTTAGGCGAATACATCGAAAGAGGCTGGATTGCTGAAAATCGCGTTCCTAATCCCACAGTTAAGACCGAAGAAGACGAGGCGAAGGCAGCAGTGATGAAAACGATAGAATATGCCTACAGTGACTATGCTGTGGCGCTAATGGCAAAAGAAATGGGCGATACGGACAATTACAACCTGTTGTTAGGGCGTTCGCAGAATTACAGAAATTTATTCGACCCCTCTACCGGTTTCATACGTGGACGATGGGATGACGGACAATGGGTAACGCCTTTCGACCCCGGATATCCTTATTATGTTTTTATGTATCGCGAATCTACCGGCTGGCAGTCTACATTTTTTGCGCCTCACGACCCCCACGGGCTGATAAGTCTTTTCCCAAGCAAGACAGCGTTCGAACAAAAGCTTGATTCGCTGTTTATAGTTCCTTTTGGCGGATACGAGGCAGATAACTTCACAGGATGGTTCGGACAATATTGCGCCGGAAACCAACCCGCACAAGGTATAGCATACTATTATTATTTCATCGGAAAACCTGAAAAAACTCAGAAAAAATTGGACATCCTGATGGAAGATTATTACAACATGGGCAAAGAAGGATTAGCATACGCAGGCATGGACGACGAAGGCGGACTGTCGGCATGGTACGTATTCAATGCTATCGGACTGTATCCATTTTCGCCGGCAGACCCGGAATACATTATTACAGTACCCGTTTTCGACCAAATAGTTTTTACAATCGGAGATACCCCGTTCACAATAACGAAAACAGGTAACGGAAGAAAAATACGTAACATAACGTATGACGGTCAAAAGATTGACGGATATTTCATATCGCACGACGAATTGTTAAGAGGCAAGGAATTAGTAATCACGACAGATTAGTTTTCAGTTCTCAGTTTTCAGTTCTCAGTTTCAGTTTTTAGTTTTCAGTTTAAAAAATATTAAAAAACAACAATAATGAACAAATTATCATTTTTTTCGGTCGCCATCCTTATGGCAATTTTAGTTGGTTGCAGTCCTTCTCCCGGACGTCTAACGGACTATGTCAATCCCTTCGTTGGCACAACCACATTGTGGGACAGTATTGATTTAGGCTATCAGCCAAGCGCTGTTCCCAAGTATCGACACATCCATAACCCTTCCAGGGCTTGGGGCGCCGAAGCCTTCCCGGGCTCAACGCTACCCAACGCTATGGTGCAGGTAACGCCTGTGACCTGGTATGGCAGCGGCTCCGGATACCAGTACGAGGATACTGTTATCTACGCCTTTTTTCACACCAGCATGGGGCATTGGAACTTGGGACACGTTCCGATACTGCCATTTACCGGTCAGATAACGGTCGATAATTACCATTCGGGTTTCAGCCACGACAACGAATCGGCGCGTCCGGGTTATTATCAGGTATATCTCCAACGCTACGGCATAAACGCCGAAATGACCTCTACCATGCGCTGTGGACACCACCGTTTCACGTTTCGCAGCGGCGATGAAAAAAGGCTGTTGCTCAACCTGTCGCGAATGAACTCCACACGCAGAATAGTGAGAAACTGGAGATTTAATCAGGAAAGCGAAAATATATTTTCCGGCTCGCAGGAAGATATTCATTTTTACGCTGTGGCAAACCACAAGATTAAAAGCCTCGATTCAATAAGCAACGGTAATGAAAAAATTACAATAATAAATTTTGCCGACCAAAAAGAACCGTTGGAACTGCAAATAGGCTTTTCGTTTGTCAGCGTTGAAAAGGCAAAGAAAAACTTAGAGGCGGAGATGCTCAACAAAAGTTTTGCACAGGTAGCTAAAGAAGCCGACCAAACATGGGAAACACTGCTGTCGAAAATACAGGTAGAAGGCGGAACAGATAAGCAGAGAGAATGGTTTTATTCGTGTTTGTATCGCACGTTTCTGTGGCCCTCAGTGCGAAGCGACGTCGACGGCGAATTTGTAGACGAGCGTCGCAATGTGGTAAACAAAGGTTTTCATTACTATACCACTCCGGCGTTCTGGGACGACTACAGGAATAAATTAGTGCTGATGGGCATGTTAGAGCCCGAACTGACCGTAGACGTGATAAATTCCATCATCGACCGTTCAAAATTACGCCGGTTTATGCCTACCTACTTTCACGGCGATTTTGCCCCCGTGTTTGTTGCCGGTATGCACCTTCGCGGCTTGCGTGGTTTCGATGCAGACAGCGCCTATTATTTCATGTTGCGCAACGCTACAATCGAAAGTCCCAGAGCAAGAAGATACCTCAACGAATATATAGAAAGAGGATGGATAGCTGAAAACAGGGTGCCAAATCCCACAAGCATGACCGAAGAAGACGAGGCAAAGGCTTCCGTGACAAAAACGCTCGAATATTCATACACCGATTATGCCGTAGCGCTAATGGCGAAAGAAATGGGCGACATGGAGAACTATAATATACTTATGCAACGCTCAAACAATTTCAAAAACCTGTTCGATGCGTCTACAAATTTCATGCGCGGACGTTTTGACAATGGCGAATGGGTAACGCCGTTCAATCCCAGAACTCCGTATTATGTGTACATGTTTCGCGAAGCCAACGCATGGCAATCAACCTTCTTTGCACCGCAAAATCCAATGGGGCTGATAGAGCTTTTCCCCAGCAAGACGGCGTTCGAGCAGAAACTTGATTCGCTGTTTATTGTTCCATGGGACGGCTACGAAGTTGATAACATGACCACGTTCATAGGGCAATATTGTCCCGGCAACCAGCCCTCGCAAGGAATATCGTATATGTACTATTTTGTAGACAAACAGGAAAAAGCGCAGGCAGTGATAGACACTATTTTGAACTATTACTACGGCATGGGCAAAGAAGGGTTGGCGTTCGCAGGAATGGACGATTCGGGAGGTCTGGCAGCTTGGTACGTATTAAATGCAATAGGACTGTATACTTTTTCGCCCGCAGACCCGGAATACATAATCACAGCGCCTATATTCGATAATGTCGTTTTTGACCTCGAAGGAACAAAATTTACAATTCGTAGAGAAAATGCAGGCAGAAAAATACGAAACATAACGTATGACGGACAAAGAATAAACGGATATTTCATTTTGCACGATGAGTTGAAACGAGGAAAGGAATTGATGATAGAAACGGAGTGACGGAGTGACGGAGTAACTGAGTGACTGAGTAACTGAGTAACTGAGTGACTGAGTAACTGAGTGACTGAGTAACTGAGTAACTGAGTAACTGAGTGACGGAGTGACTGAATGACTGAGTAACTGGGTATGACTGAATGTTGGGTAAGAAAATCATTTTTACCCGACATTTGTGAGATAGGTGAGATAGCATATATTTTTCAAAAATAATCAAAATTTATGAAACATTTTAAGGTATATTTTCGTATACTGCAGTAAAAAGTCGTTCTTAAAAATTAAAAGATATGACAACAGTTGTTTTTTGTTTGATTTTGATGGCATTAGCGATAGTTGCACTGATAACTGCCTCCGCAACGGTTACACGAAGCGGAAAAGCAGGATACTCCGATATAATTGTGTTTCGGACAGTTAGGTATATATGTCGTCTGCATCTGCTGTTTGAGCTTCCGGTATTGTTTTGGGCTGGCGGAGCTTTGATTTTCAGCCAAAAAAAGCAAATCAAAAATCGAAAATCAAAAATCGAAAATTTGAAGTGGCTACCGTTCTCAATAAGAGGCGTTGCCCCCATTCGGTCACGCTGGCGCATTGCAGCCGAGTGGGGTAAAGGATGCGTCGCTCGCGCATCAACGGTAAAAACCGGCTACTTCTGCGCGTTGTGTCGAAGGATTCGGGCTTGCGCTTGCGATATCTTTGCAGCAAAGTTATCGGAAACAGTTTACTGCCAGCAAAAAATGCGTTGCCGGCACGAATCAATGGCGACATTGTGTTCGAAAAATGCTGTCTCGGGGTATTGCATGATTTTCACAAAAAAAAATGTAGCTATGAAAAATAATTTTGTGATAGCAATAATAATGGTTTTCACAATTTGCATTTTTTCTAAATGCGGTTGTGAAATTATGCCTCCTAGTCCTTATTCTTCCATAAAAATCATGGAACCGGCGGTGTATCAATTAAGTGAAAATGGTACAGAAGTGGATATTAAATTAGATATTCATTCCTATATTGAAGATGATGCGTATTTAGTATTACGGGTAGAAAAACTATGTTACCGGTGTTCTTCAAATACTCTTCATATATTTGGGGGGTTTAAGGATAGCTTGAAAATAGACGGTTTTCATGTTCGTTCATATTCTACAGTTTATCATCACTACAGCTTTGATACAAACGGGAGTATTGTTGATTATCCGATGTATATAAAAAAGACATACATCAGAAAAGGGAATAACAAAGAGGAGTTTAAAATCGTTCTTCCACGAACTATTTCCTCAATTAACGAGCAAGTAGGAGTTCTAATAGGAATTGTAAGATTCAATGCTGAAATAAAAAACAATTTTGAAAATTTTCCTGATAATAATAAATGGCATCGTCCCGCTCTATATATTGACTACAATGAATTTTATTTTGAATCTTTTCCCGATTCTTCAAAAACTTCTCTTGTTTTTTCTCATTTTTACTTTCTTGAATCTTTATCCTGGACATCAGGAAATGAGATACCGACATTGTACGAAAAATGCGGTTTTCCTGCTAAGAAATATACATTCAATTTTCCGGAACATCCCAATTGGGGTTCCATAAGTATTATTTTAGAACCTTAAAATAAGTATATATAAATATTATTAGTGTTAAGTTAATGATAAAGTGGCGTAAATATTTGAAACGATGTCCCGTTAGGGACAAAATATCGGTAGAAAAGGCAGACCTACACGCTCTGTGCCGTCCCTCTATGGACGAAATGATGATACTGCCAAAACCCTTATTTTCAAAAGCACCCTTAATAGAAAACCTGATGCCTGATACTCCACTTCCCTTATTTCCTTATTATAAGCGAAATAAGGGAACTAAGCGAAACGTTCTCACGAAAGTAATAAGGGAGGATAGATATCCGGAACATGTGCTATTAAGGGAATCTCCAAAAAATAAGGGTTTTAAAGCGTCATTTTATGGATAACACAACATTAGTTAGATTATTAAGTAATTTAAATTTATTACCATGAAAAAGTTCATATTATTAAGTAGTTTTTTGATAGCATTATTTGATGTATAGTTATTCAGTTATTCAGTTATTCAGTTATTCAGTTATTCAGTTATTCAGTTATTCAGTTATTCAGTTATTCAGTTATTCAGTCATTCAGTCATTCAGTTATTCAGTTATTCAGTTATTCAGTTATTCTTTCATGTCAAATCCGTTATTAGACATGCTGGCTGTGAACGTCTTAAAGTTCAACGCCGGCACAAAAAAAATAGGCAGGCAGTTCAACGACCTTATACCAGCCGAGCAGGAGGCATTTATGGCTTTGTGTGATTATTGGCAGCACAACGGCTTTGATGCAGGCGTTTGCGATGAGCTTTTGAAAAAAATGGCGACCGGCAAGAACAAGCATCCAAACGACAAGGAACTGCTTGAGGCATTGCAGGACTTTAGGCGTTTGTGCAGAGATTACTATACAAGGGACAGTTATATTTTTGTGGCGTTCCAAAAGGCTATGGGCGAAAAAAACAATTTTACACCTAACGAAGCTCCCAAGCCGAAACAAATCCCGATACCAAAGCCGGCGCCAATACCAAAGCCAAAGCCGATGCCGGCGCCAAAGCCGATGCCGATGCCCAAACCCAAACCCAAATCGAAAAATAAAAACTTTTCGAAGCGTTTGATAATGACTGGGATAGTTATTTTTGTTGGTGTTGCAATATATTTTTATATGCCGGTTGGAGTTTTTATTTCTATTGGCAATTTTTTGAAAAGAGAGACTGCCTTAGAACAAACAGAAGCGCCTGCAGAAACAGCTACTGGCGCTGCTACCGCTCCGACGCCATCAAACCAAGCAGGACGGGTCGCGGCAAATCGGGCAAGTGAGCCGGCAAATCAGGCAAGCCAACCGCCAAACCAAAGCCAACAACCACAGCCCGAAGAGAATGTACAACCGTCATCAACTCCTGCAGGTATCAGTGTCAGCAAATGGAGTGTAACGGGTTCCGGCGGCGTGTCAGCTGAGTTGGTAATAGAAATGGTCGGCGGGAACGCCTTCAGAGGATATTTCATCTGGAACCAAAGCGACCAAAGAGAAGTCATTGAAGGGCTGTTCTACCCAAATACAAGGGGTATAGAAATGCGCAGTTCGGTCGAAATTTACATTGCCACATTATCTGCTGACGGCAAAAGACTGACAAACGGCAGGCGGCGTGAAATACCGGGAACTTTTGAAGCAACGTTGAAATAGCGTTCCCGAAACAAGTGAGGCAAAAAATTTGCTAAATGCATTTTTGTCGGGAAGCGCTCCCGACAGGCAGTCTGTAATAGTGTTTTCATTTGTGGGGTTTCCAAAAAACTCCCCCTATCTTCACCCCGTTTTTCAATCCATAATTTTTTTTGAAAAAAAAACCAAAAAAATTTGCACACCTAAAAAACAATTCCTATCTTTGTGCCGTAAAAATTTAGATAAATTCAAACAATATGGATAGCATAATTAAATTTATATCAGAGAAGTACCCCGAAATGGGAGGGGTTATCATACTTGCCTTGCTCGTGTATCAAATTGTTAAGCAAAGCCTTTCGTTTCAGCACATTAGAGATGAAATGAAAAGCATGAAAGAGGGGATTGATGCAAAATTCAATCTGGTTGATGCGAAGTTTGACGTAGTTAAGGAGCGTTTCGACGTGATGAACGAAAAAATAGAAGAGGTAAAAACCCAAATAGAAACCGTAGACCAAAAGTTAACCGCACAAATAGAAACCGTAGACCAAAGGTTAACCGCACAAATAGAAGCAGTAGACCAAAAGTTAACCGCACAAATAGAAGCAGTAGACCAAAGGTTAACCGCACAAATAGGCGAGGTAAAAAACCAAATAGACATCGTTGAGTACAACTTGGCGGCACAAATTAGGAATGTGGGACAAAGAGTTGAGGACAAGGTAAAAATTCAGGATGAAAGAATTGATTTACAGAACTATAAGTTCGACACTTTTTATTCTAAACTATTCCCAACGGCTAAAAGCACAAGAAAAAACCAAAA
>Ga0099364_10013676_pt1 | contig 10867 bp, 10 predicted proteins | sample TergutTh196P3_FD_73070 | JGI IMG/M metagenome (GOLD analysis project Ga0099364, IMG submission 73070) | Microcerotermes parvus P3 segment gut microbial communities from Pointe-Noire, Republic of the Congo - Th196 P3 | ecosystem: Host-associated > Arthropoda: Insects > Digestive system > Gut ... | reverse complement strand
GCACCTCACCGAAGACTACGCTGGAACACTGCGGCATCTGGCGAATCTGCGGAGATCAGGACAACCTTGCGGTTCTGCGCAGCCTCTGGTCCAGCGGTGCCCAAGCCATAGATATGCCAAGGATCTGCACTGCCAAGACCAAGGGTGTAGACCCTGTCCTCCGAGACGCCAAGGGATACGAGAGTCCTCTTCACGGCGGCGGCTCTATTTTCGGACAACTCCTGGCCGATTGGACTGTGATCATCACCGGCGGTTGTGCCAATGAGAAGCAGGGAAAAATCAGGGTTCGCTATCATATAATCCGCTATCGGCGAAAGGACAGAGAGCGCAGCAGCTTCGTCAACATACTCGGCGGAATCGCCCACGAACCGCACCTGCTCCTCTGTGATAATCTGCGGCTTTGAGAAAGAGTTTGCCTGGATTGGCTCGGACGGTACAAACACCAGCGGCAGCTCTGCGGGGAACGAAACCAGAGTGACGGAATAATCAGACTCTGCCGACTGCCCCCCAAGCTCGGCGTAGAGCTGCCTGAAATCGCCACCTGATTCTGTAATAAGTGTTTCGTACAGAGTTCTCAAACTGCTCATGTTCGTGCCAACGGGCTCCTGGGGGCGCACGGTGCAACCCAGACCAACGAACCAGACAGTCACGCCGTCGAAATATGGCAGAGAATTACGAGCTTCCAACTGCCCGACCGTATGCGCTGGATCGGATGCGATTAGCCCAGGGTCGGTAAAGGAAAACAGGTCGTTTTGCGTGGCAATGCCCGAGCCGATATAGAGCAGATACTTGTTGACGGTTGACTTATCCCTGAGCCAGCTCCCCGCCTTGATAAGTGCGCTAAGGGTATCGACCTCATCGGCAAGGGCAGTAACTTCAGATGCTATGCCTATAATCTTCTTTGCCCAGAAGGTCCTGTCGCTATCGGCTTGCGAACGGTCCAGAGCGTTGGATTTCGGTATCGACATGGTATCGACGACCTGGGAATCGCCGCACACGCTGATGAAGACGCAGTCGCTCAATGGGGTCGCCCAGGTAGAAAGCAGGTCGACAACGTCCTTTTGGCGAAGGAACAGGTCGGGATCGGCGGAGTTTTCCGTGGCTTGAATCACAATGGCAATTGCGTTGGGAGGTCCAGTTTCGACAGCTTCCCGAGCGAGGCCAAAGGACGCAAGATTGGGCTTGTTTTCGGCATCGCACGAGGCTGATGTAATAAGGACGAACAATGCGACGAGGACGGTCAGAGATGAATTAAGCACTTTTTTCATTGTTATCTTCCTCCAAATGTAGTTTTGTTGGACCTGACTGATTAGGGTTAATGTCCAGCTCCGTCAGGCTATCGCTGAAATCGTTGATATCGCTGAAATCGTTGTAATCGCTAAAATCGCTGAGAATGCTTGAATCGGAAACCACGGGTGCGATGAAGGCATCGAGGGTCTGTTGCGGCAGCTCCAAATTCTCAAAAACCGCTGAAAGCTGGGTTACGCTCTGGGGATTTGCCAACCGCTCAGCAAGGCAGTTGCGGAAATAAATCTTCAGATCTGCGACATATGCATTGACTGTACCCACGTGGGCGACGAACTTCCTCTTGACCTGACGCTCCAGCGCCGACATGTAATCATCTGTGCAGGCATCGTATTTGGCTTTTGAAGAACGTATGCACATTAGTTCAAATTCCAGCACTGCCCTACGCGTTTCTGCCCTGACGATTCGGTTTTTCAGCGGATGAAAGCTGTGCCAGGCTGAAAGCCCGTTGACGATCGAGGTACCCAGGGGAATGAGGGCTTCAAGAATAATCTGCGGTATCGTGATCGGTATGGAATTGCTTGCGTTCAGAATTTCCATGAGGGCGATTTTCGTCCACACAAGCATGGACATTTTCAGCACGAGGATTGCCGCTGAAAGAAACAGCATCCAAGTAGGCGACTTCTCGACTTTTGTGTAGCGGTATTTATACGATGGCAGCAAGAACATGGGCATCACGTCGATGACAAAGAGCACTCCGAGAGTAGGTGCCATGCTGTTTTCGTTTCTGATATCGTGAAAAAATGTGTTGACTGCAACAAAATCGATGAATAGGGTGACTAGGAGCAGGGCGAAGCAGGTGATGGGGTGAAAGACCCAACTGTCGGGTTTTACCTTGCTTTTGATATAGGCTTTTTGCTCTTTCAGATAATTGTCGTACATTACGCATCTCTCCTTTTTGGCTTAAAATTGTTGACAGACTCTTCTTTTTCCCTGAGTAGGGCTAGTTCGGCATCTATTTCGTCAAGTTCCTTTTGAATTTCCTCATCTCTCACGCTGAGCCTGGTGATGTCGTGCGCTCTGGCTGACACAGCGATTTGAACGGGCTGCTCGATGATCCATGCGTATCGGCTTAGGGCACTCTGCAAGGCGCGCTTCCCCAAGTATTCGATTCGGATGTCGTAGAAATTTCCGTTGAATGCGTCAAGCCGCTCATTTACGCCGTTTGCAAAAATCACAGCAAGCTTCTCATCGATGTGTTTGTAAAATCCGGTCAGTTCCCTGTCGAGGACGAATTCAGGCAGGACGGCGTGCATGCCGGGCTCGTTGAAATCGCCAAACAGATAGTCTTCATATGTGCCTTTCTTACTGTCCGGCAGCGGTTGCACCTGCAAACCGTCGGGGGCAAAGCCGCTGCGCTCTGTTTCGGTGCGTTTCTTCCTGTCTCCAAATAGTTTCTCAAACAGCTTCATATTCGTTACCTCCATTAAGTACCAGTTGCTTGATTTCTTGCATTGACTTGATTCTCATTATATCTGCGTTTCGCGAGCTGAGGTATGTGGCTTCACCGTGTGTTGTTGCGAGTATGGGTGCCGCGGGCATCTCTTCCCTAAGTGGGTGTTTACTCATTGCGGCGCGGTAATATATGAGTATGCGCTCGTCTGCGTTTGCCCGCACCAGCTCCACTCGCAGCCTAGTTTCGGTTTCGGTTTCAGAGATTTCCGCTTTGAGCTTTCCCAGGTCAGAATATGCGGATTTTAGGAAGCTCTCAGAGGATGCCAGTTTCGCATATTCGCCTGCGAGTAGCGCGTTATGCTCCCGCTGTCTTCTTGCGCGTATCCCGCTCTCTGGAAGGTGCTCTTCTCCAGGAAACCTTTCTGACAGCGTTTCAGCGGTGGCTAAAGAAGCAGTGAGGCTTAGGTTGAGCTCTTCTTGCAGTTTCTCGTGGCGGATAATTTCTAGGGCAAGCTCGTCCGCTTTCACCTGCAGATCCGTTGTTGCTTCGGCGCAGTTGCGGAACTCTTCGTCTTCTCGTTGGGAATACGCTTTGTTGAGCATTTCCATATATGGCGAGGACCAATTGCCGTTTGCACCTTCTTTCGGCAATCCGATTTTACCGTCACGGCGACCCGCCCTCCTGATGCTCATGCCTTTAAAAAATCCAATAGTTTTTGCTGCGGCTGGTTTCTTTTTCATATTCAATGTGTCCTTTCATAATCTTGTGTTTTACTTACCATATGTAATATCAGAGGGAAATGCGCATAAGTTAAAATTAATCTGTCTTTTTTTCTACAAAATAATGTGATGTTAGAACAATGTTTCGCCATAGCTTGAGTATTCTCAGTGTTCAAGTGGCAGCGGTTAGGATGCAAGGCAACACGGTAGAATAGACGACAAGGGAGTGCTGCATACCTATGGGATTAGCGAGTATGCCCTGAATTTTTCGAACCTGAACTCAACTGTTTTTACGAATTCTCCATCGGGACCCATTTCACCAGTGGAAACGATGCGCTTCGAGCAGGCAGCAAGAACGGGTATGCCATACCGTGACATGAGGATGCTTGCAACTGCAAAGGAAAGGGTCATTTCGCCCTGGCAGAGTACAGCAGCCGGGCTGTGGGAAGCGATCTCTTCGGAATACTGGTATGCAAGATCCAAAAGATACCGTTCATCGCCATATGGGTCAACCTCGGGAAAGGGAATGTCGAAAATTTCGCCATATTGCTCTGCTGCAGAAACCTGTTCATGCGACCAACTGGCACTGGGATGGTTCGTAAAGTTAATAAACATAGTATTTTCACATCTCACTATATATATCAGTAGAAAATTGACTGAGGATAAAACTTTGGAAAAATATTTTTCATATTCGAAGAAATGGTTTTTGCAATTAATGTGGACTTTCCGGTGCCTGTCTGACCGACAATCTGCCAATGCCTTCTGAGGTCAATTTCACCCATTAGAATATCTCTATCAAGCCCAGTAGCGCCCAAGGCAACACCAATCTGAATTGATTTTTTGTTAATCGGGTCCTTGTGCCTAGCAGGTATTGGTCTTGCTTTTGCTTCACAGCTCTCCACCCCGATTATTGGTGTGCCGTCAAGAATAGGCTCCATTGCTAATATTCGCGCTGCAATATCAGGAAGCACATGAGAATCCCGCAAAGGGTTTTCCCATATTGTGTGTGCATCGGCATCTGATAGGTTTCCGAGATGCTTTAGATAAGTGCCAGGAGCTGCATCGCCTAATACAGCACGTAGTCTGATAGAAGGCGGACAAGGCAGCGCCAAGAGAACTTTTATGCGGACCGGCGTTCCAACATATTCACCCACATTTCCAAAGCTGGGATCCCATGTTGCAGATACTGCCCTTGAGCAAACGCTCTGTTCTTCGACTGTTGCCTTGCCGACAGTGTAACGAAAGAAAGCACCGTGATCTCGCAAGACTTTTATCAGCTCGCCAAACATACAAGGAAAACAAATTGGCCATTTTGTGTGAAAAGACTCGCTCCTATTGGCGGAGGGCTGCATAACGCTCAGCTCGAATCCGATTTGTTCTCCGTTGCGCCTTGGCTCCAGTGGGAGAACGATTTCGTACAGCTCCCAATCTGAATACCCTTGCATCTCTGGGACAAAGGATTCAACATTAAAGGATTCAACATTAAAGGATTCAACATTAATGTTGGAAACGCTCATGACCAGTTCATCAACAGCCCACTGGATATCTTGCGCTTGTATCGCAGCTGATGCAAAGGATTCGAAATTCACCAAACCATGCTGAGGAACAGCCATTTGCCAACCGATGAACTCGTCATCTGGCAGGTGCGCTGCTAGTTTCACGATCCTGGAGGAAAACCTATCCGTCAATGTAGGGGTTTCATATAGTCGGATGATTTCGTTCCAGCGAATGGCGATGGCAGTGTCATTGGGAAATCTATTCATGTTATCCTCTCCTATGTAACAAAGATTCATTTGAAATGTCATTGAATATATGCGGGCAACCATGAGATTACTTAAAAGGCTGCCATAAAAAATGTTTATGATTTGTCTGCAAACGATTGACTGTTCACCTGGATTCGACTCCCCGCCCGTTGCGCTTTTGAGCGGGGAGGGTCATCTCAGGCGAGCAACGCCAGTTGCAAGGGTAAAGATCAACCAGATTGCCAGGTAGCGTGAATTATGCTAGTTGACCTCGCCGCAGGCTGGGCACTCATCGCTGTCGGGCCAGTCGCTGCCAGTGTAACCGCAGTATCTGCAAGTCCTGCGTTTCGCGAACCGAACCATGAGCTTGAATATATTCAGCATGCTATCACCTCCCTCTTAGTGTATTCTGCGTTGACTATATATAATGATAATGCACAGAAATTCGATTGCATTAGGCGGCGCGTCTGATTGGTATGCAGCTAACAACATTGACAATGGCTTTCTCCTCATCAGCGATAGCAAGTTTCACAGCGAATCTTTGACCAATTTTCGGTTTCAGACCTTCGATGCCTGGCACTGTTATTCCGTTTTTTCTAAGGTAAAAGAGCACTTGATTCTTTTTCATGTAGCCGATGGCAACAGCATCGAATTCGTTGCGTACTTGAGACATGAGGAAGAGTCCGCTGCAGTATCTGAGGCAGGGTCTGGTGATGTTGTCAGAGCGCCTTTCGCCAACTGTTGCAAGTTCGGCAGCCTCTTTCATGCTGTTTCCGAACATAGCCCAGATTGTTTCATTGTCTATGCCCATAAGAAAAGCGGTCAGCACTTGATGGATCTTGAGGTCAGAAAGGCGGCGAATGGGAGAAGTGAAATGGGAGTAGCGTTCCAATGCCAGCTCTGCGTGATGGATCTCCGTTGCCGCATACACTGCCTCCTGTCTCGCTTTTTCTTGTACACGGTAGATGACTGGCAGCTTGTTTTCGTGTAAGAATGCCGCAACAAGCCTATTTGCTAAGACCATGAATTCTTCGATTATGATTTGTGCAGGACCACTTTCTTCGATGTAAAACAGGATGTCTGTACCTTGGAAGACAGGCTTTGGGTTAAGTCTGTTATGGATGTTGGCGCCGTTTTTTTCCCTGTCTTTGCGGAGCAGCATTGCAAGGCGGTGCATTTCGAGCAGCATACTTTCTGCGTCCTCGTATTTGTGTTTGATGTCTGGGGAGCAAGCACCGGCGAGCAGTTCGTTGATTTCAGAATATATTCCTTTCACGCGAGAGCAGATTTGCGATTTCGTTAGCTCGAAGTCCGTCACTTTGCCCTGAAGGTCCAAGGTGATAATCGCTGTGATTGCCAATTTGTCTTCGGATGGATTCAGAGAACAAAGGTGGTCGGACAATATTGATGGAAGCATAGGTATCGTCAGATGCGGCAGGTAGATGGATGTGCCTCGGTTCAAAGCGATACTTTCGTATTCGGAGTTCGGGGGGGCATATGTGGCTACATCAGCGATGTGTACGTATAGCTTGTAGCAGTTTCCTGTTCGTTCCAAACTGATTGCGTCGTCTATATCCTTGGTGTCAGCAGAGTCGATAGTCAGGCAATATAGATTCCGCAAGTCGCGATGGTGGGCAGATGCCTCGACACATAAGTCTGATTCAGTCTGGTTGACAACGGACTCGGGAAAGTCAACAGGTACTTCACAGTCGATGAGCTGTTTACGAGTCATTGCTTCTATGCGTCCAAGTGGGGTAGAATCGTATTCTTTGTGTAGTTCGCTAGTTTTGCCTGTTTCAAATGCTTTCATTTGCATCCTCCATAAATAATGTGGTTTATACTTCACTAGATAACAGTTCGCATCTCAGATATCTTTTCTTGCGATTTTGGGTTAGCTATCGATAAAGCACGGCGCGGTTGTTTCATGGTCAATGGAGTGTTTTCGCCTCTCAATCTATATATCAAAGGAAAAGTTCCGCAAGATAAAAGAAAAGTAGAAATTTTTTTTGGGATTTTTTGGCGATGATGGTTTTGCTGAGAAAACATAGTGAAACTATGCCCGATACATCCCTGTCTTGAGTGCTATGCACTGCTTTCGTCTGCGGGCGAGCTAACTCATACGAGCCGCAATGCACACTGTCCGCTGCATCGAGGGAGTGGGCGCCTATTAAATTGTCAAGGTACAAATTTACCCAGGAACGCAAAAAGACCCGCCAATTCAACAAAAAACACGAATGAATACGCTGTTCCTAAAAGGTTTTGCATAATACGTTGATATTTGAAGAATTAACGGGGCTTGCTATCGATCAAGTACCACTGAGTTTAGGTATGCTTGATCCGCTATTATGATTTGATGCACCCAACTGGTGCGAAAAGACTGTATCTGCGACAAAAGTGTTCTATCGGCACTCACATCCTTTTACTGAACGACTGACCTTCTCGATAAGGGCGGATTCTGATTAAACCATAACGGCAACCTGAGGTCAATAGAAAAATTTAAAAATCGAAATATTTTTTTCAAACGCAAGACACGGAAGCACTAAGACGAGATGAATATGCAATTTAGTAAAGGGTATGAAAAATACCGGCATTGTAATCGTGCAAAGGAATACTGAATGCGATGTATCCTTTATAAACATGACCCCTGATAGTCAACGTTTGACCAGCGAATGAACTGACTCCTATAAATTTTAGGAATCCGCAATTCAGATGTGAAATAGAAAGCGAATCGACAATAAGCATCACCGATATTGCATATCACCGCAGAAAGTTTTCCTACTTGAAAAACCTTGTAATAATCACAAAAACTACCCGATTGTGTAGGGTAGTATTTTTCCTAATCTGATATAATTTGCTCCAATTAGAACATGAAAGTCTGGTTAGATTATTGCTTAAAACTAAAAAATTTGCGAACGAAAAATAGCAATTGTAGGTATAATTCAGAAAAAACTGTTGATTTTACATATTTAATATGATAATTTGACAGACGGGTCATTACGTATAGTGGGAAACTGTAAAACTGATTGTGTAATCCCTTGCGAGTGATATAAATATAAAAATACCCGAACCAATCCCATCGAAATACATAGATCAACCGAACACAAAGCATACGAAAGGGTGTGAAACATTGAACAAAACAACGATACACTGCAAGACATCAGCACCTATGTTCATGGCGGGAGCCTATCAAAATAAACCCGAGCTTCGCCCCGCGTCAATTAAAGGGAATATGCGGTTTATTTGGAGAGCCATTCAACGAGCAGACGACATCGATGTACTACGTAAGGCGGAAGGAGAAATCTTTGGTAACGCATTCGGCGGTAGAGAAACGAAATCATCAGATTTTCGCATTCGTATTGAAAATGAAAGTATCCCAACAGGCTCAGAGATTATGGTACCCCATAGAAACCACAACGATTACGATGGTCAAGATGGTCCATTTCCAGGACAAGCGGTTAAAACTGACGGTACCTTTGATGTTGTGATATCCAGTTTCTCTGATGTAGAATCACACAGAAATTATGTCCGCTTATTTATACTGACCTGCCTCATGTACGGATTCGGAAGGCGTTCTCGGAAAGGCTTTGGAACTGTAGTCATCACGGACATTGATGGAATTGGTGATGATATCAGCACTTGGTTTTTGTCTGCAGCTGAGAATCTAGATATGCTATCGATATTTAATGCTAGATACGAATTTGCAAGCGATGTTGAAATTGCAGTGTCGGGAGGTGGGGGTGCTAACTACCCCTATATCGAAAATATAAAACTTTTTGGATCACGAGAGGCAGCTGTTACAGCTCCGCTAATCCAAGAAACGGGAATGGCAGTTCATAAATTCAGTTCCAATCCGTTTCTTGGTACTTCTGATCCGCGTTTTGCGTCTAGTATTATACTGTCGACGGCACCTTGGAATGAGTACAATTACGTTTCTATTGTGACGCAGCTTCATTGTACAGTTGATTTCGAAGCCGAAGAAAGAGATAAATTTTATACTGAACTATACGGGAGGGTATAAACGTGAAATATCTTACCTTGTTTACTATCGGACCCGTTCAAAGCTTCATAGCAAAGGCGAGAAAGCTGCAAGACCTTTATGCAGGAAGTTTCCTGCTGTCGCATTTGACAAAACAAACAATGTTGAAAGCACAAAAAGAAGGAGCAACCATACTCTTCCCCAATCCTGAACTGGAATCTGCACCAAATCGCTTTTTGTTGACGATAGACCACGAGAGTACTGATTCGCTCAGGGAGTTCTGCGAGACTCTTGATAGATTCGTCCGTGAAGAATGGGAAAACCTTGCGAAAACTGTATTTGCTGAATTGAAACTGAATTATTCGGACGCAGCAAAAACACAAATAGAATCTCTCCTACAAGTATATTATGCATCAGAGCCATATTTAAGCGGAGAAGAGTATGGCGATTGCTATATCAATGTAATTAAGCGGCTCGGCATAGCAAAAATGCTCCGCGATTTCGTACAGCTCGATGAAGAACCAGGTCGTAAATGCAATGTGATGCATGATTATAATGCCCTATTCTCACGCAAAAGGCAAAATTTCCTGGTAGCGGACTCCCAAATTGTAACAACGGATAACATTCCCAGTTATAAATTGGACAAATACATTGAATCTGACGAAACACTTAGCGCACCAGCACTTGTCAAACGCTGTTTAGTCTATGCTTTGCCAGATAAGTTCAACGACAGTTTTCCGTCGGTTACACAGATTTTTGAGATGTACGGCAGGAAGCTAGGTGAAGATGACGACAGGCAAGGGTACTATGCGGTACTCATTTTCGATGGTGACGATATGGGTGTGTGGTATTCAAAACCAGATTTACACGATAGCAAAAAGGCGGAAACCGAAATATTCCAAGCCATTCTGAGCAATAAAATTAGCGAATTTGCAGCAGAAAAATCAAGGAAAATCGTCGACTGGGATCAGGGACAAAATGGCATCGTAATCTATGCTGGAGGAGAGGACTTTCTCGGCGCATTGAACATAGCAAGTGTGTTTTCCACACTCAAGCAATTGAGAGAGACCTTCGGGGAAATAAACCTAACGGACTATACAGACAAAACACTTAAATTTAGTGCTGGAGTTATTATTGCACACGTCAAAACGCCGCTTTCAGAAGTGCTGAAAATGGCCCATGCTGCTGAACATAAAGCAAAGTCGCATCCAGGTAAAGACGCATATTGCATCACAATCGCCAAGCGCAGTGGAGAAACTACAGAATTTGTACTTCCTTTTACAAGTAGCGGCAGTAGCACACTTGATTCCTTTGACAGGCTAGCAGAGATTATTGACAAAGAAGAGCTGTCACCAAAGTTCATCTACCAACTCGGCATAGAACTGGAAAGGATTGCGACAACTGAAAATGAGGTTCTCCAAAAGAAAGTCTTTTTGACAGAAGCGAAGCGCCTGCTAAATAATTCAGATATGTCAGATAAAGAAAAAAAGGCGAAGCTTGTAAAAGAAAGCTACGAAATCTTGGAGAAACTTACAGACATATCAAATACGCAGAACATTCTGATGTATTTGCAAGCCGTTGCATTTATAGCTCGCGAAAGGGGGTATGCATCGTGAAAGTGAAAATATCTGCAATCGACACATTAACATTTGGAATAGGTAAACCTTCAATATGGGGAGAAGACACTTTTGGTATCGGGATGTTCCCACCGTACCCTTCAGTTGCCAGA
>Ga0099364_10013675_pt1 | contig 10868 bp, 8 predicted proteins | sample TergutTh196P3_FD_73070 | JGI IMG/M metagenome (GOLD analysis project Ga0099364, IMG submission 73070) | Microcerotermes parvus P3 segment gut microbial communities from Pointe-Noire, Republic of the Congo - Th196 P3 | ecosystem: Host-associated > Arthropoda: Insects > Digestive system > Gut ... | reverse complement strand
TGGATGTACTGGAAATTGATGGCGCCTCAAATACCGGAGTTAACGATGTCCGCCAGATCAAGGAAGAGGTGCTTTTTCCCCCCAGTACTGGCCGTTACAAGGTCTACATAATCGACGAAGTGCACATGCTTTCGAATAACGCTTTTAATGCACTTCTTAAAACAATAGAAGAGCCGCCGCCCAATGTGGTTTTTATTTTTGCCACCACCGAGCTGCAGAAAGTTCCGGCCACCATAAGGAGCCGCTGTCAACAATTCAACTTCCGGCTTGTTCCCATTGATACCATTGCAGCCCTCCTTCGTGAGGTTTGCAATGAAATGAAGATCGAGGCCGAGGATGAGGCACTTTTCTGGATAGCAAGGGAATCAACCGGAAGCTGCCGGGACGCATATACCCTCTTTGACCAGGTGGTTTCATTTTCGGGGGGGCATATACGAAGCAGCCTTATCCGGGAAAAGCTGGGCCTTGTGGGCCTTGATAAGCTCAACGAGTTTGCCGAATCCTGTGCGGCAGGGGATTTCTCCCTGGCCTTTTCCCTAATCGACAGCCTGCTTTCTTCTGGCGTGGCGGTGGAAACCTTTATCACTGATCTGGCCGGATACTACCACAGCCTGATGCTTATAAAAGCTGGAGTGTCAAAGGAATCGGTTCTTGGCTATCCCAAAGACAGGTATTCTGAGAAGGTTCTTGGCAAGTATGATATTATCAGACTGGAAAGGGCAGGGGAACTGCTTTACGAATTATACAGGGATCTGCGTTATTCGATCTCTCCCCGTTTTGAACTGGAAACTCTGGTTTCAAAGCTATGCTGGCTGGAAAAATGGGTATCCCCGGCAGAAATGGGAGAAGCCGTGGCAGGGGTGCAGAACATTATTAAAAACCAAAAAGGTTCTGTTGGTTCAGTGCCCTCCGGCGGAGCCAGTGCCATAAATAAAACTCCTCCGTTAGTCGATACGCCGTATTCAGGATCATCGTCTGACAGTTTGTCATCTGACAAACCGTCAGCTGACAAACCGTCGACAGGTTCATTCAGTGAGGAGTTCAGGCGGCAGCACATGGAACCCCCTCCTTCAGATAATAAAAATCCGGAAGAAAAAAATAATCAGGCGGTAGATAAGGTATTGAATGTATTTGGCGGAACCGTTGTAAAGGAGGAAGACAAATGAATGTGAATCCCTTTGATCTCTTAAAAAACGCAAAACAGCTTCAGGAGCAGATGGGGAGCTTCCAGGAAAAGCTTGGCCAGATAATAGTAACCGGTTCTGCCGGCGGCGGTATGACCGAGATAGACATGAACGGCAAGATGGAAGTTTTGGCTGTCAGAATTGAACAGGAAGTGATGGACGACAGGGAAATGCTGCAGGATCTCATTAAAGCCGCCTTTAGCAACGCATCAGATAAAGCCAGGGATGCAATTAATCAGGAAATGGGTTCAATGATTCCCGGAGGGATCTCCGGTCTTACAGGCATGCAATGAATAGTATCGACAGGCTGGTGGGGCTGCTGTCAAAGTTGCCGGGCATAGGCAAAAAAAGTGCCGGACGGCTTGTGTATCATATTCTTGACATGGATCCTTCCTACGCAAGAACTCTGGCGGCGGAACTTGACGGGCTCCACAGGGCAATCAGGCAGTGTTCCCGCTGCGGTAGTTACACCGAAAGCGACCCCTGTCCAATTTGCAGCGACCCTGGCCGGGATCGAAGCCTCTTATGTGTGGTGGAACGTGCGCAGGATGTACGCTTTATAGAAGAATCCCGGGAGTTCCGTGGTATCTTTCATGTCCTTGGCGGCCTTATAGCTCCCCTGGAAGGGGTCAATCCGGGAGATCTGACCATAGGTCGCCTGCCCGATCGCATCAAGGAAGAGGGGGTTAAAGAAGTGATCCTTGCCCTTAACCCTACCATCGAGGGAGATACCACCGCTCTTTTTATTCAGAGATTCCTTAAAGAAAAACTAAACACCGCTTCCCCTGAAATCAGCCGCCTGGCTTCCGGCCTCCCCGTTGGTGGAGATCTGGAGTACGCCGACAGGCTCACCCTTTCAAGGAGCCTTAGGGGAAGGATAACAATGACTTAAGCCTATCTCTTTGCCTTGTTTTCGATGTATGTCTCATGCTAGGATGTGTAATGAATGAAATCAGAAAAATGTTTTTTAGAAAATCCTTCCTTCTTTGTCTGGGAGGAATGTTGTTTGTGTTTGGTGCTTGTACAGCCCAGAGCGGTTCCCGCAGCGTGGCAGCGTCCGGTGATACAATGTTAGATGTGCGCAGTTCTGGTTCCTCCGCCAGTCAGTCTCCGGCTGATTCAGCTCTTGGGGAAGGGCTTTTTGCAAGAATCAGTACCAGCCAGGGGGATATCGTCGTTCGTCTGGAATACGAAAAAACCCCCATCACAGTTACCAATTTCGTTGCTCTGGCCGAAGGCAGAATGGATGTTACCGGAGGCAGACCCTATTACAACGGATTGACATTTCACCGGGTAATTAACAATTTTATGATTCAGGGAGGCTGTCCAGTCGGCAACGGCACAGGCGGCCCCGGATATGAGTTCCCGGATGAAATAGACCCTAGCCTCCGCCACGACGGCCCGGGTGTGCTTTCCATGGCAAACGCGGGGCCCAATACCAATGGCAGTCAGTTCTTTATCACCCACGTGGAAACCCCCTGGCTGGATGGAGCCCATTCGGTTTTTGGCAGGGTTGTCCACGGGCAGAATGTGGTCAATGCCATACGGCAGGGTGACAGAATCAATACCATAACGATAGTCCGAAACGGTACCGCAGCAAATGCCTTTAGGGCGGATCAGGCTGCTTTTAATGATCTTGTTCAGAACATAGGAGCTGCAGACAGAGTGAGAGCCGAAGCTCAAAGGGAAAATGATCTTGCCGAAATCGCAAGGCTGTACCCCAACACCCGCAGCAGTTCCTCGGGTCTTCTCTGGGTTGTAGAGAGAACCGGAACCGGCCAAAGGCCCTCCCGAGGCAGTACCGTATCGGTAAACATGAAGGGCAAATTTCTTTCGGGGCAGTATTTTGACAATTCCGATCTAACAGGAGGAGCCAGGGATTTTGTCATAGGCACGGGAAGCATTTTAACCGGACTTGATGAAGCACTCATGGACATGGCCGCCGGAGAAAGGCGGACAGTTATTATCCCGCCGGAACTTGCGTATGGGGCCCGGGGAATTGACAATGTGATCCCGCCAAACAGCTTTTTGATTTTCGAGTTAGAGATGGTAAGGGTAAGATAACCGTTCTGCGATCCTGCGGTTATTTCATCAGGCGATATACAGAATTTGTGAGCGTAAAGATCCCTTCAATCCCCGGCGTTATGCGTATGCTGTGATCCTCAAAGACAAAGATGCCGCCCGCTCCGGGGATGGATGCGATAAGTTCGCTGCCCCTGTCCCAGCCCATTACAAAGGCCGCGGTGGAAAGTGCATCTGCGTCAATTGCCCTCTCGGAGATAACTGTAACGGAGAGAAGGCCGCTATCTGCGGGAAAGCCTGTTTCCGGTGAAAAAAGATGGTGATAGTTCACTCCGTCAGCCTCAAAAAAGCGCTCGTACACACCCGAACTGACTACGCTGTAATTTGCCACACTCAGAATGCCGAGATACTCTCCCTGAGAACCCCGGGGATCCTGAATGCCCACACGCCAATAACTACCCTCCGGGGCCGCCCTGTTTCCGCCTGCCCTTTCACCCATGGCAAAAATATCACCACCCAGGTCAATAATGCACCGTTCAATACCCATGCTGCCAAGGAGCAGGACTACTTCATCGGCGATATAGCCTTTGGCAATGGCTCCCAGGTCAAGGGACATTCCGGGGCGTGTAAGGAACACCGTGCCTTCTTCTCTGTTTATTTCTATTTGATGATAATCAATTAGCTCAAGAGTCTGCCGGATTTCATCTTCACCGGGAACCCTGACATTATCCGTATTTATCCCCCAGAGTTTAATCAGGGGCCCAATGGAGGGATCAAAAAGGCCTCTGCTTTTTTCGGCATATTCCAGCGCCCTTTCAAGGACAAAAATCAGCTCCGGCCTTACCTTCACCGGCTCAATTCCCGCATTCTGATTCACCCTGTCCAGATCGCTGTTTTCCAGATTGGCGCTTAGGATGTTTTCCAGCTCTGTAATTCGTGCAAAAACCCGGTCGTAATTAGCCTGCGTGCCTTTCTCGTAAAGGTTTATATGACATATTGTTCCCAGGGCAATCTGGCTCTGCGGCCCGTGTAAAACAGGTGCACAGGCAGCTATAATCAGGGCGGTGAGTATCACCAGAAAAATGGAACGGTATTTTTGCATGATCTTATTATAGGGAGATTTGATTTTCTATACTATTGTTTTATGCGGGGACTATGCAAAAGGCAATCTTTTGATATAATGGCGGTATGGAAAAGAGTATGCTTTCCGGCTCTTTGGGAAGAAAGGTATTTTTTCTTCATCCCCAGGCATTTATTCAAAACCAGCTGGTTTCCGAGCTTGCCCAGGAGGAATTTGAGGTCTACGTTATAAAAGATGAAGGAAAACTCCGGAATTTGTTAAGGAAATTTCCCGATTCCATAGTTTTTGCCAGTATAAACGAGGTTTTAAAGGATAGTGTCTGGGAAGAATGGATACGGGGGGTGATATCGAACCCCGAAATGAAAAATGTCTCCATTGGTGTTCTGGTTTCCATAAATGATGATGAAGTCAAGCAAAAATATACAGAAGAGATGAAAATTCAATGCGGTTATACCTATGTTAAGTCCGATTTTAATGTCTTGCTAAGGACTGTAATCACCATTCTTAACAGCGTAAACGCAAAAGGACGCCGCAAGTACCTCAGGGCTCTGATGGATAACGATGCAAATACCACGGTTAATATTCCCCATAACGGCGCTTATGTGAAAGGTGCCATCAAGGATATCAGTGTGGTTGGTTTTTCCTGTTCATTTGTTGAAGATCCGGAACTTACCAAAAACAGCCTTTTCCCGGATATTCAAATTCGCCTTCAGTCTCAACTGCTGAAGGTCGAGGGCATAGTTTTTGGTTCCCGTATGGACGGTAACGAAAAGGTATATGTAGTTATTTTTACACAAAGAGTAGATCCCAACATGAAAAGCAGAATACGAAAATACATACAGTTAACTCTGCAAGCCAGAATGGATGATGAAATCAGGTAAATTTAGTTGATTTTTCGGTAAATTTGTGGTACAATCCTTTCATGAGGAAAAGATTATCAATACAAACTTTAATATATATTCTCGCCGCAATGGCTCTGGCGGCCTGCTCGTCAATGCATGTTCAGGTGCCCGTTCAAAGGCTTCCCGCTCTGGACACCTCCGGCATCAGGAGTATTGCGGTAATGCCATTCTCTGCTTACCAGAACACCGCTCTTCAGAATGAGGTAGCCAGATCCCTAACCGCAACAGTCACCTCAAGGATCGCCGCAACAGGGCATTTTATATTGGTAGATTCGAATGCAGTACAAAGGCTTATAAACAACCGTCAAAGCATTTTGGATCATGTAGATGCCTTGTTTGAGGGGCAGATTGTAATATTGAGTGTTAATGACAGCTCTTACCAGACTACCAGATACGACCGGAACACCCGATCCAATGTCCCGGCTACCATGTATGTACGCGAAGTTGAACTTGTCTTTACCTACAGCATTGTCAGAACAAGGGACGGAACCATTACAGGGCCCATTACAAGAAGAGGGACAAGCAGAGACAACGACTACAACCAGCGCAATCTTAGGTCTGCATCTTCTCTGGCCCAGGTCATTGTGAACAATCAGCTTTCAAATCTTGCACAGGATCTGACGCCGCACACGGTGAACGAAAGACGTACCCTGATGACGGACAGATCGGACAGAAACCTGAGATCCAGCATGGATAGCGCTTTTTCCATGGTAAGAGCCAGGGACTACAGGGGCGCCAGAAACGCATACCTTCAAATTTATGAAACTCACGGGAATTATCCTGCCCTTTACAATGCTGCGATTCTCAGTGAAGTCATGGGTGACCCCGAGGCGGCAGTAGAGCTGTTCGGCCGGCATCTTAACAGATCGGGAGACAACAGAGCCAGAACAGAGATGGATCGTGTGGGCAGATCCATGAATGAACAGCGTTTAATTGCCAGCACCATTGCCCAAAGCTCCGAGTCTCCCAGAGACAGAGCCTTATCTACAGCGGTAGATGAAATTCAGAAGTACCTTCCTCCGGGAGCGAGGGTCTGGGTCTACAACGGTGTTGGAACCGATCCATTCATGGCAAACGGGGTAGTCCTTGATATAAGCTCGGCACTGTTAAGAGACGGAGTTCTTGTTGTAGATCGTGACACTGCCGCATTAAGGGCAGCGGAAATGGAATTTCAGTTAACGGGGTATGTCAGGGACGAAGATATTTTACGCCTGGGTAATGCCGCAGGGGCTAACTTTATCGTGGAAATTTCCATACAGGGGCTGGGCCCTTCACGCCGCCTTCAGATGAAGATAGTGGATATTGAAAAGGGCATCCCTGTAATGACAAGCGACACCAGCGAAAGATGGCACTTATGATGCTGGTGTTTCTGTAGGTTTTTCGGCAGGAGGATCAGCTTACCCTTTACTTTTCATCAATAACACAGCTTTACGGGAACTCATCAGTGTAGAGATGGGTTCCAGTACGGGAATGTTTTGGCAGACAATCATTATTATCGCCGTCATTGGAACTGCCAGAATGGAACCGGTAAAACCCCATAGCCAGCCCCAAATCATCAGGGAGACCAGCAGCATCAGGGGAGAAAGCCCGAGCCGGTCTCCCATGAATTTTGGGTAAAGGATAAAGCCGCATAACTGGTTCACCCCCAGCATGACCAGCGCCGTTGCAACTATTGGACCTGGTTCCGGCCAGAACTGTATAAGTGCAAAAATGGTTGCGCCAATCCCAGCGATAATGCTGCCTATGTAAGGGATGAAGTTCAGGACAAATTGCAATACTCCCCAGACTGCCGCGAACTCAAGTCCTATGATCCATAAGCCTATGCCTGCCAGTAGGCCGTTCAGGGCGGAGATGAAAAATAAAACCGAAAGATATTTTGTTACCTTGGTGAGTACATCGGAGCTGATGTTTTTGATTCTTTTCGCCTTTGGCCCCTCAAATGCTTTGTCAAGTTTATGCCCGAAGTGTACTGCCTCCATCAAAAGAAAAACCAGAAAGATTGCAACAATAAAGGCATTTGAAAGAAAGCTAATAAATCCATTTGTGAAGGAAAGGGTTAAATTAAGAACCTGGGTTCTCACACCCGCCTGTCCCCAAATGTTTTCAAAAAGCGAAAGATAATCGTCATAGGGAAGTTCAAATATTCTGACAATCTCCATATAGATAAGCCCAACTCTTTCCTCATATCTGGGATAAAGGGTCAGTAGGGTCTGGCCGGAAGAGTAAATTATTGTCCCCATTGCAAAGAGGATTCCAAAAAGCAGGATCAGTACAGATAAACCGGAAACAATCCTCGGTATACGGAACCTTTCCAGAAACTTTACAATTGGATATGTTACACAGGCTAAAAGCACAGCCACTGTAAAAGGCAGAACCACAGAGGCTGTTATTTTAAGTACTGCCGCAAAAACAACCACCGTAATTACCATGAGCAGGAAGAAGTTTGCCCGGCCGGAGTTAAAGTGACTAATTTTATCCATTGTAAACCTTCCTGATATTAATTTTAAATAAAAAATAAAAAATGTCACTATACGAAGTAACATTTTTTTCATAAAAAGCGTTAATATTAAAGCATTGGATTATGAAAAGATTTACCGGAAGATATCATAAAAACATCGCTGTAATTGTAATCATTTTAACCCTTTCCGGCTTTCTTGTGTTAAGCCAGGCAGCGGGTCTTTTTGATCATCTGGAGTTCAGAACCTACGACCTCAGGGTAAATTTCTTTTCTGCTTCTTCCCGGCCCTCCGGTGATATTATTCTTGTCCTCCTGGATCAGGAGAGCATAGACTGGGGGCGGCGTGAGCGAGGCTGGGGCTGGCCCTGGCCTAGGGCTGCCTATGTTGAGTTTATTGAATACATGGGCCTTGGCCGGGCAAAAGCACTCGTTTTTGATGTGCTGTTTACAGAGCCCTCGATCTATACACAGTTCCTGGTTGATGATGATGCCGCCTTTGCAGAAGCAGGCAGAAATTATGGCCGGATTGTGCACACGGTTTTTTTCAGCACCCTTTCTGGCAGCTATGAGATCTGGCCTGATGATTTAAATGTACCGCTTTTTAATCCCGAGAATTTTAATTCTTTTATAGATAACTTTGATCTTTCCCTGCCCATCCTCCGCTGGAGTTTTGACGAGCCAAGGTTAGGCGCACAGTTTCCCATTCAGGAAATCAGGGACAGCTCTGGCGCTGTTGGCAGCATAACGGGCCGGCCGGATTCTGATCTGGTTTTCCGCAGAATGCACCTTTTTTCAATTTTTGACGGCAGAGCTGTTCCGGCGCTTTCAGCCGCTTCGCTTTTGGCGGCAGGGATGACCAGCGATATAAATTTTGATCCGCAAAAAAGAAATATGCGCTGGGGCGATTACACCATTCCCGTAGATAAGGATGGAATGGCACTGCTCCGTTTCCGGGGCCCGCTTGACAGGTATCCCAACTACAGCATGTCCACGGTTTTAAAAAGCGCCGGGGATCATGCAGAGGGGAGAGTTCCGCTTCTGCCGCCGGAAAATTTTGAAAATGCATACGTGTTCTTTGGCCTTTATGCTCCGGGGCTTTTTGATACAGTCAGCTCTCCGGTTTCCTCGATCTATCCGGGCATGGGCATGCATGTTACCATGCTGGATAATTTACTCATGGGGGATTTCATTAGAAAGATCCCCGGCTGGCTGGATGCACTTATAGCTGTCTCCTTGATTATTATGGCCGCGCTTTTTGTTTTCTGTTTTCGAAGGGTCTCCGCTGCTGTCTGCGGTTTAGCTGCATCGATGGTAATCCTGTGCTTTGCAGGTTTTTTGGCTTTTAATGCCGGCTTCTGGATGCACATGGTCTTGCCCTTTATCGCCATGATTCTTTCATTCGTTTCGGCGATCCTCTACAACTATGTAACGGAGGGAAGGGACAAGCGTTTTCTAAAGCAGGCCTTCTCGCGAATCATTTCACCGGCTATGGTAGAAAAAATAATGGAAGAGCCCTCCTTGCTGAAGCCGGGAGGAGAAATGCGGGAACTCTCCGCCCTGTTTTCTGATATTAAAAACTATTCCGCCATTGCCTCGGAGTTTCAAGACCTTTACGGCGGTGAAGGGCCTGGACTGCTTGTAAAAATGCTCAACCTGTACCTTTCAGAAATGAGCGGTATTGTTCTTGCGAATAACGGAACCATCGACAAGTACGGGGGAGATTCCATTGTCGCTTTTTTCGGCGCACCTGTTCCTATGGAAGATCATGCTGTCAAAGCCTGCCGCTCTGCCGTAAAGATGAAAAAGCGTGAGCCGGAAATCACCAAAAAAATCATGGAGCCGCATGGTGTTTTCTTTATTCCCATAAATAACCTGATGGAAAAAAATATCATCTGCCGGGAGCGGCCGCTCTTTACAAGGGTAGGGATTAATACCGGAGATATGGTGGCTGGATTCATAGGAACCCCCGAAAAGCTGGACTATACCATCACCGGAAACGCGGTTAACCTTGCATCCCGTTTGGAGGGGGTGAACAAGTATTATGGCACCGGAGGAATTTTGATAAGCGAATTCACCCGGGAGAGAATCGGAGATGAGTTCATTCTGCGTACACTGAGCAGGGTGAGGGTTGCCGGCATTCCGTCTCCGTTCAGGATTTTTGAGCTGCTGGATATTAAAGAAGAAGCGTCTCCCGGCTTAATTGAAATGACCGGCTCCTGGGAAACCGCTTTTGGAGCATTTGAGAGCCGCGATTTTATCAGAGCCGGAAACATTTTTACAGAACTGTTCCGGAGAAACCCCCAGGACAGTGCGGCAGAGCATTTCCGGGATCGCTGTGTCAGATATACCTCCTCTCCGCCGCCAGCTGGCTGGGATGGGGTCGATGATCATGCGAGTAAATAGTGGTAATTGCATTTTTGAATGTATTCCCAACAACAGGTATTGGTGATATAATTTTTCCCATGAGATCTCAGCGAAATGTCCCCAGGATTGCCTTCTCTCTCTGTCTTCTGTTTCTGGCATTGCCGTTTTTCACCGGATATGCGTCAGCCCAGCAGGATGAAGCGGAAATTGTTGACGGGATCGCCTGGATCATCCCAATCAAGGGCACTATTGAACCTTCTCTTGCTACATTTGTAAGGAGGGAAGCCCGCAGAGCGATTGACCGGGGAGCGGACGTACTCATTTTTGAAATAGACACCTTTGGAGGCCGGGTTGATTCTGCCCTGCAAATCGCCTCTTTCATAATGTCCATACGAAATGCCAAAACCGTGGCATGGGTTACCTATGGTGAAGAATCCATGGGGGTTAGCTGGTCTGCCGGGGCGCTCATTGCCCTGGCCTGTTCAGAGATTTACATGGCTCCGGGAACTTCCATTGGAGCCGTCGCACCGGTAGATGGTTCAGGTCAGCCCACCGACGAAAAGACTGTTTCGGCTGTACGATCCCAAATGAGGGCTCTGGCGGAGCGGAACGGTCATCCTGTGGGGATAGCTCTCGCTATGGTAGACTACGATGTAGAACTCTGGGAAGTCGAAGTAAACGGTCAGATAATGGCGCTCACTGTCAGTGAAATGGAACGCCTGGAAAGAGACATTAGCGACGATATAAACATTCACAGAATAAGGTATTCCGAAGTTGGGAAGCTTCTTACCCTGTCTGCCGGAGAGGCGCATAGTCTTGGCCTGACCGCAGGGCTTGCCGATAGCAGGGAAGACCTT
>Ga0099364_10013674_pt1 | contig 10868 bp, 14 predicted proteins | sample TergutTh196P3_FD_73070 | JGI IMG/M metagenome (GOLD analysis project Ga0099364, IMG submission 73070) | Microcerotermes parvus P3 segment gut microbial communities from Pointe-Noire, Republic of the Congo - Th196 P3 | ecosystem: Host-associated > Arthropoda: Insects > Digestive system > Gut ... | reverse complement strand
CTGTTCTTCGTGGTATAGAGTGGAAGCCGTCACGTTTCGGTGATCTCTCTCCTGTGGCTATATTCGATACCGTTGAGATTGATGGCTGCGAAGTATCCAGAGCCAGCCTGCATAACCTGAGCTTCATCAAAGACATGGAACTCATGCCGGAGTGCCGTATCCTCATCTGTAAACGAAACATGATTATCCCCCATGTTGAAGAAAATCTTGACAGAGGAGGATTTGACGCTGAGAAGCTGATCCCCGAACATTGTCCCTGCTGCGGACAACCGGCGCGGATACGAGAGAGTCATAAAGACAAAGACCGTGTAATTGAAACTCTTCGTTGTGATAATCCGAGTTGTACAACGCAAAACCTCCGTAGGTTCGTCCATTTCGCTGGTAAAAAGGCTATGGACATTGAAGGGTTATCTGAAGCAACACTGGAGAAGTTTATAGCCAGAGGTTGGCTCCAAAGCTTCACGGACATTTATCAGCTTGGTGAACATGAACAGGAGATTATCAGCATGGAGGGCTTCGGTGAAAAATCCTGGCAGCGGCTTTGGGGCGCCATTCAACGTAGCCGTAACACGACATTTGAACGATTCGTTGTAGCTATGGATATGCCTATGATTGGACGTACTGCCGGCAGAGAATTGAGCCGTTATTTCAACAGCGATTTAGACGCTCTTGAAACTGCTGTGAGCAATGAGTTTGACTTTACAATACTCTGCGACTTCGGAGAGGTACTGCATCGGAATATTTATGAGTGGTTCAAGATTGAAGAAAATCAAAACTTATGGAAGGAGTTACAAAAAATGCTTAACATTAAAAAGAAGGATTCAGCCACGGTTACGGAGGCACAAGGCAATCCATTTGCCGGAAAAACAGTTGTCGTTACGGGTAAATTAGTTTGCTTTACCCGCGATTCCATCAATCAAAAGATAGAGTCATTGGGAGCAAAGGCCGGTAGCGCAATCTCCAAGAATTCCGACTTCCTGATATGTGGTGAGAAGGCCGGCAGTAAGCTCGATAAGGCTCGCGCGTTAGGTGTTCAGGTTTTGAGTGAACAGGAATTTCTCAGTATGGCAAAGAGCGCGTAATACACAGAAAACGAAACATTTAAACCATGCGGCTGGGGGTGGTAACCTCTGGCCGCGTTATCTTTGATTATGGAGGTAGAGCTATGCAAGTAATGGCATATATTCACAGCTTGAAAGACAAAGAGAATGACCGCAATGTGTTGGGTGAGGCCACTATTATAGAAAAGATTGGTGATAACCTGTATCTGGCTGATTACAACGGAGTGAAATGCACAGCTATCTTCAACCCCTTCGTCGGGTATTACTTTGTTGATGATGTCTACGGCGTCAGGGAGGAATGACGATGATTATAGAAAAACGTGATGATACTGTTTGGGCAGATATTTTCTGGGATGATTTAGCAATCGAAGCACAAACGGAATTATTGAACCTTATGGGCGATAACGGAAACTACGACGTTTTTCCGATAGTCTCTATAAATGTTGAAAGAGAAAGGGTTTAGCTTGATATGAAAGAAATGAAGATATTACAAAACTTTGAGGTAGAGATTATAGAAAAGCTCTCAAAAATTGTTAAGGTCAAAGCTAAGAATCGGAATGAAGCAGAGCGGATCGTTTCCGATAATTGGAGAGCTGGCCAGTACATTCTTGGCGCGGAGGATTTCATTGATGTGGAATTCTTTACTCTGGTGGATAAGCAGGATGCCGCCGCGCAGGCGTAGAAAATCTCATAGCGTATACTGGCAAAAATTGGGTGGTATTGGTGGTACATACCACTATACCACTCAATATTTTCTGGTATGCTTGCAAAAAATGTCGAAGCCAATTTCTCACAGTGGCTCATTTTGAACGCCGACAGTGGCTCATCTTTCGTGCCTATTTTGGGGGATGTTCTCTTCGTTCATTCGTTCGTTTATAGAGTATATATATATCGTACTGTGTTTTCCTATAAAGACATATATAAAATTTAATAACGAACGGACGAACGAACTCAAAGCTTTGTCTCATCGGAAACGTGGGAAGTGTTCTTGTTCAATATTTTAATAATATTAGCAGAACAACATTTCTTTGTTGGACTTAGCTCTTTGCATTTACCTAAAGTACAAGCGCCTGTTACGTTTCTAATGTCTTGCAGGGACTTTGCACCATTTTTTATAGCTGTCAATATTTTTTCTTGGCTAATACTTGAACAATAACAGATTACTTTATCTTGCATTCATAATACCTCGTTATATAAAATAAAACTATGCAGCAGTATGGATCAGTTAAGAGTAAAGCCTGAGCAGATATTCGGAGTGAACGAAAAAACAAAAATCCCATCCGTTTTCAGGGTTGAAGCATTTTCCCCCCAGTATTGTACCAGTGTTAAAGGTCAGCCCGAAAGGGGAGCGTAAAACCAAAAGCGAGGCCAGAGTGGACATGAAAGGTTCGTGCCCAACAACCATTACAGTGTAGTTGGAGTCCTTGTTATTAAAAATCTCCGTCAGTAATTCAGAGTGAAAGTAGTTTACAGAGTCCTCGGGTTTAAGCCCATGATGCAATCTCAAAAGCTGAGTTTTACGAAGCGCCTCTTCTACCAGTTGCGCGGTTTCTTGACTCCTGTGTAGTTTACTGTGCAAGATAATGTCTGGAATTTCTTTAATGGAGCGTAAAAATTTCCCCGCAGCGTCAGCTTCAATTTTGCCTTTTTCCGAAAGCGGTCTGGCTCCGTCGCTTCTGCCAGGCACAGCGTCGCCGTGGCACATTAATATAATTTTCATTTCAGGTAAGTTCTCCTTCTATGGGCGTTCTGGTGATCCAGTCATATTATTATCGTACAAAGTATACCTCCATGAAAAATATCTCCAGAAAATTACGCCGAAGTACGCGTTAAAGAATTACGTCACGGGAAAACGAACTGCCTCTGGTCTGAATCTCTATTCCGAAAAAATCTTGAACTGTTGCGGCAATATCGGACATTGGCCTTGTATTCAAGTTTATTCCAGAGCGGATATGATTACCAAATATCAACATTGGCGTATATTCCCTTGAATGGTCGGTAGATGGCGTAGATGGGTCACAGCCATGATCTGCCGTTATCAAAACAATATCTTCGTCGCGCAGCAGACTCATTAATTCTCCGAATTTAGCGTCAAATTCCGACATTGCTTTTGCATAGCCATCAATATCATTCCTATGACCGTAAAGCATATCAAAATCAACCAAATTAACAAAACAAAGCCCTGTCCAATTTTGCTTCATTATCTCAATGGTTTTATCCATGCCGTCCATATTATTTGCAGTTTTAACCGATGAAGTGATTCCATTACCCGCAAAAATATCAAATATTTTCCCCACAGCAAATACGTCGAATCCTGCTTTACTTAATACATCCAGCATCGTAATGCCACCTGGAGCTAAAGAATAGTCATGGCGGTTTGCCGTTCGTGTATAATTCGGATATGTTCCCAAAAATGGACGGGCAATAATACGTCCTACGCCATTCTCTCCTTGCATAAAAGCGCGAACCTTTTCACATATTTCGTAAAGCTCCGAGATAGGAATAATTTCTTCATGGGCTGCTATTTGCAATACTGAATCCGCAGAGGTATAGACTATGAGATTACCGTTTTCCACATGCTCCTTGCCATAGTCCAGCAGAATTTTTGTACCTGAATAAGGTTTGCCGCAGAGAACCGGCCTGTCTAACAATTTGCTTAATTCATCCATCATCAGCTTGGGGAAACCATTCGGATATGTGGGCAAAGGCCGCTTCGAAATAATTCCGGCAATCTCCCAGTGTCCAATGATAGTATCCTTTCCCGCGCTTTGTGTCACCAGCCGACCATAGGATGCAACAGGCTTTCGCGCTTTATTTCCACAATTAACGCCATCAATGTTAAATAACCCCAGTTGTGCAAGGTTCGGAACATAAAACCTATTGTTGTTCGCTATCGCGGCAAGTGTATTGCTGCCTTCGTCGCCGTATTCTTGGGCATCAGGAAGCTCCCCTATACCGAGACTATCCAACACGATCAAAAACAAGCGTTTTATCATAATCAATAGAGATCTCCAATCTTCTTTCATTATCCAAGTTATTCATTGCTCAAAGGATTTGCTTATCTTAACATCATCCGTTAATTTTAATTCCATATTGATAATAAGGGAAGTTCTCGAATCGGGAAATTTTGTTGGTGCAGAATTTGTAGTTACCTCAGCAGATGGACTGGTTTAATTAGCCTAAACAGGAATAGCGGATTACCACCCTAATGGAGATATTCACGATCAATGATTATATTATCAAATTCTGAAATTCCAATGATCTAACCTGCCAGAAACTGCCATATGTTCCAATTCAAAAATGTCCATATATCCGAGATTCCAATATGCCATTGTGATTCAATCAGGCAAATAAAACTTCTCAAAGTGGCTGTCAATGAGATCTAAATCTGGAGTACCAAAATATCTGGAACAATGCAATATCAAAGCTGTAGTACGATGATCATTCATTAATTCTGATGGAGACTATATTTCTCTCTCCATGTTTCAAGACTTAATGATTATTTACTTCCAGTTCTCAATATAAGATGGATGATATTCGTTGTCATATCTCAATATATCTCAATATATCTCAATATATCCCATATCTCATATCTCATATCTCTATCTGATCCATTGTAGATATTAATTTTAATTTTAATGCTATATAACATATTAGTAACAGAATATAGTCATATTAGATAGTTACTGGGAATAATGATTGGTGATTATGTATCCATATCAATACCATGATAAGAATGAGATCTTATGAGAAAGATGTAAATAATCCATGTAATATAGATTGGAGTGATGAAAATGATTTACGCGCCTCACACATTCGAGATTACGCTTAATCTTGACACTAATAAATTCTATAAACTGAAAGACGAAGCCTATTCTAAGTCAAAAGGAAAACATCAGACATTTCATAAAAATAATATTATTTTTGATCATGCTCTTGCAGATTACGGCATTAAAATTAAGTACCATGACTGCACTTACAAGAAAAAGATTAAATTTATCGTAAATCCAAGTAAGACATTGGGCGGCGACGATGTAAAAAAGCTGTGGAAGCCGAATAAAGACAACGTATCAAAATTGCTGGGGAAGCTCAAAAAACACATTGATGACTATTTCGATTCCAAATACGAACTTAATGACTTCAATTTGACCCGTATTGATTTTACCGTAAACATTGATGTCGGTGATAGAAAAATAGTGTCTGCATACATAAAGGCCCTGCGTAATATCGGAAAAGTTAAAGGGTTTGCGCCGAAATATAGTAAAAATGATGATGAGATTAATAAAGATCATAGTTTTGACTTAGAGGGTATTTCAAATGGGGTTGAATTTACAGCTTATGATAAAGAAGCAGTATCAGACCAAAAAGAAGCAAAGGGAATTCTTCGCGTGGAAGTTCGTTTAACAAAACAAAAGACCATTCGTAAATATACGGATGAAAGAATTACGTCAAAACAATTAAAGAGCTTGTCGTTGAATAGCGAAGGTATATTTTTGGATTCCTTCACGCACATAGTCCCATACGGCGATTTTTATAAAAAGAAACAAGCCGTGAAGCTTGTCAAGGATAGTATCCCCAAGAAAAAAGACAGGGAAAAGATGTTACGGTTGATAGGACTTATACCTACAAAGAAATCTCTGTATCTCGCCCAGAAGGAGATGAATGATAGAAACATCGACAAAGTAATGAAAATGTTCGCGGAAATTAATTTGTCGCCTGTGACTATCAGCAAGCGGCACGATATAAAGCATCTCAAGAGTTTGTATTTCTATTTAGCAGATAAATAACCAAGCTGGTAAGAAAAGCAGGGGCACGCTCCGGCGTGTTCCCTGCTCGTTACCGTTGAAAATCACATTACCGCGACTGTCTACTGGATATATTATTTCTCTTACGATATGTTATGATTATAGAAGATAAAAACATTGCTGGATGACAATTATGCAGGAAATATCACGAATAAAAGCTTGACGCTACCGGTGAAATAATAAAATAAAAAATAAGGAGCGGTCAGAGATGGCAAGTCAGATTAAGATTACCGTGCTTAAAAGAGAGCTTTATAAGGATCTTGTAGATGAGTATGCAGCGGATAAAAACTTCGCGCCATGCCCTAAATATGAGGACGGACAGGAGTTCATTCTGGAAGCAAAAGAAATGCCGGCCGGCTTTTGTTCTTGGGCGTGGGCAGATATACAACGCGATGTCGTAGCTGTGTTTCATGGTGCAAGCTTTCCTTGGATAGAGAGAAAAAGCGTTATAATCTCTGCCTGTACAGACGGTTTACGCCCTGTTATATTTAAGATCGAAAAGATTAGCTAATAGTGATTGAACCATCAATGACGGGGGATATTACCGCCGTAGATAGAAGACAAATAATAAAACTAAGGAGAAGAAAACCATGCCTTATGTCAACATCAAAGTCACTGGGGGCAACGAAGCGCCCTCTACGGAACAAAAAGCTGAACTCATTAAAGGCGTTACCGATTTATTACAGAAAGTGCTGAACAAAGACCCCAAAACCACCGTGGTTGTTATTGATGAAGTCGATATGGACAATTACGGTATGGGTGGGGAAAGCATTACCGTGCTCCGTCAGAAGAAATGACGCGCGGTAATATTTGAGCGAAAAATAACAAAATCCCCTGTAAGCGCCGTCGGCGTACAGGGGTAATTTATTGTGCGCTGAGAAAAAGAAGCCTCAGTTTACGAGGGTGCCGAAGGTGCGTACACGTTCTATTGGCAAATCCGCACTTTCAGCTATAATCTCGGGAGAGATACCTTTTGCAAGAAGATTTCTCGCCATTTTTTCAATACCTTTTTCAATACCTTTTTCAATACCTTTTTCAATACCACGTTGTTCGACGATTTCCTCCTCTACTTCTTGAATCCAATGCTTATACACGATTTTTCCCTCCTTGTCCAATTGCTGACGGTATTCCAAATACTGTTTTTTAAGCGCCTTATCTTTCAAATTGATAATTCGCTCGATAAAAAGCAACAAATCCCGCTTATCCAGCATACTCCAGCCACGTTCCGCGAGAAGCCCGACTAATGTGTACAAATAATTGTACTTCTGAAGTTCCTGTTTAGCCTTAAGCGCGGATTTAGCTGCATAAAAAACAAGAGATATCGGGTTGTCACTCGATAAAAGGTCGTCATCATCCAAATCCATAACCACAAGGTTATTATACTCGTAAACCGTCTTTGTTCCATAGTGGGAATAAGAGTAACTCAAAGTCTCGCTTGGCGGCCGTTTATTCGTTATGATTGCAAGAGCCACAGGTTCCTTCATGTAATGCGCGAAAATAAGACACTTGTAATGATACATTCTGACAGAGAGGTTTACTATCCCTCCTTTTCCTTGAATCTCGGCATGGAGTATAAGGTATTCTTCGCCTCCTTTTTTCATGGGAACCTTTATCACGTAGTCTGCGAAACGTGGGCTCGTATGGATTCCAGGATCTCCCGTATTCAGGACATCAGTGAATTCTTTATCAAGCAATTCGTGTTCCCTGCTTGTATCCGCGTCCGCATAAAGGTCAGGCAACGCCATTTCAAGGAAGTTCCAGAAAAAACGATTGATTAGGTTTTTGTAAAAGCCGTCGTAGTCGAAGCGTTCGGATTTTAATGTTCTCCCTTTAGATTCAGTGCGCGGTGTCTCTTTAGTAATCTGCTTATCCAAAAGCAATCCCCCTCCCAATGTCATAAATTTTATATCAAATTTATCAAGTATTTCAACGGCGGTCTTGTCGCTATTGAGCATTCTTACTATTACATTCGTGTCAATTACGCTACCATTCATTTACGTCAATTTTTCCGGTATCTTCAAGGATTTTCATAATTTCATCGTAATGTTCATCCGACAGCGTACCTATATAACCCAAGTATGCTTTATCGCTTTTCCATTTTGGGTGCTTGTCAGTAGCACTCTCAAAAATCGTGATGACGGCACGTTCGTTTATTCGAACATCCACTGGTGCTATTGGAACGAATGCGTGCCCTCTATTGTTTGCATATAGCTCTCCTGCCTTTTCTATTCGTTAAATTATACACTCAACCCCGTTTCTTTGCGCTGGTAAGTCTCGTGAATTTGCTAAAACCTTGCCGTATATCAAGGTAAATGTGGGTTTTATAATGCCGGTCATATAAAAGCTGAGTACCGATAGCAAAACCGTAATCAAGATATGGCTTTCAAGCTGCTTTTCTTATCCAGCGCCTTTACGGCCTGTAATTTGTTTTTCGGCGCTAAATGAGCATAGCGAAGCGTCATCTTCAAATCGGCGTGTCCCAGCAAATCTCGAACAGTATTCAGGTCTATTCCGTCCATAACAAGCTGAGAAGCAAAGTCATGACGCATATCATGCCATCTGAAATTTTGTATGTTGGCTTCTTTCAGAAGATTCTCCCAGGCACTTCTGCAATTATCAAATTTCCTTTTCGTTTTCGGTGAGGCAAAAACAAAAGCATTTGGAGTCGTATCCGCGCATTGCTGTTTCCACAAAGACAAAGTAGTATAAAGTGTATCGTTCATTGGGAGGTATTGATCTTTCAAGGTCTTGGCATCTGCGGCACGTAACGTTAATATGCGTTCATCTAAATTGACATCTCTCCACAGCAACGAAAAAATTGCATTTCGCCGCGCGCCAGTGTTGAGGCACATTAGAATCATAGGCTTAAAATAATCGGCAAATGGAATATCCTTTAAATCAGGCATAAGCGGCAAGCTTCTTTCTTTCAACCATATGTTGTGATTCTCACGCTCTTGGCGTATCCTATTTTCTCGTGCGTCCAATGCCGTCATAAATCGTTCGCGTTCTTCATCCGAAAAATATCGGATTATCTTTTCGGAGTCTTGCTCCGAAAGAGGCTCTAGTTTATCAATGGGATTATTCTCCAGTATTTCACGTTTGACGCCCCAATTAAGTACGGCCTTCAAAGCTGTAGTGTAACGATTGATACTGGCTCCTTTCGTATTTTTCTGTTTGCGTTGGGCAGATTGCCATTGCTCAATCTTGAGGAGGGTGACTTCTTCTATGGGCAAATCCAAAAAATCAGCGAAAGCCGTGGCAAGCATGTTGAGTGTGGCTTGCCCAGATTTGCGATTGTCGAGTACCCAAGAGGAATAAAAATCAAAAATCAGTTGTCTCAAAGTCAGGGTATCTTTTTCCAAGTTTCTTTTTTCTTTTGTTTCTTTTTCTTCCAGTGGATCATGCCCCATAGTCACAGACGCCAAGAATTCTTTCCCGATGTCTCGTGCTTGGGTGACGGTCAATATCTCCGCAGAACCAATTTTATGATATGTACGTTTTCCATTAGGGCGTTTATAATCAATGTACCAAGTTTTCTTCCCGGAGGGCTCGACTCTGAGCATCAATCCAGGGAGTATGGTATCTTTGATTTTTTGAGGAGATGGACGGCTCAAAATTGAGCCAACAGAATTCGGCTCCTGAGCTTTCGGGACTCCTCAACTTTGATGAAATTATGCACTGCAACAACTTACATATTCACAGCGTGATTTTACGCCGTCAATTCCACTCCTCAATTTTGAGGCGATCAGTTTTTTCATTTGACCTGATACAAATAAAGTTTGTGTCAGCTTCCCATCGCCACGGAAAGGAACGATTCCCGCCTTCCTCTATACATTATCGGTTGCAGTTCTTTTGTCAAGCACTCATCCCCTTTACCCGTCCGCTGGACGGTTTTCCAATTTTAAAGCCATATTGGGCAGCCAGCCTTTCGGTCTGCTCATTTACGTGTCGCGTGTGTTCCGCTGCTGTCATGTGTTTGTATTTTTCATACAGCTTATCGCGGATAGCGTCAATTTCCGCTTCACACCTATTCATTTTCGCCATGCTCTACCACCTCCGAGGCTGAAGCTATCGTTATAGGTTTATATCCTTCCCTGAAATTGATTACGCTTGTCATTTTCTTTGTCTTGTCCCTGTTTATATGCTGAAAATTGAAACTTAAAATATAATCCAAGTTGTTTATTGTTGCTATGGCGATATGCAGGCTGTCTAATCTTTTGCTTGCAGGTATGACACCCTCATTGATGTATATGTCAGCCAAATTTTGCGCCTCGTCGTCACCGGGCAGTATCGTTATATCATGCTCCGATATGAGCGTCAACATATTTGAGCGCTTCGGTTCTTCTTTCGTTTCTCCCAGTTCATCAACCACATACGCTGAGGTGTATGCTTCATGCTTACCCGCCTTTATTTCTTCAAACAGCTTTACCGTGTCAGCGTGACCGTCACGCTCCGTGTCAAAGTAATAGTTAAACACAGTTGTTTCAAGGTAAATTTTAGGCTTTCGCATGTGGTCACTTCTCCTCTTCCGGCACGTATTCCATTATGTCAGATGGTTGAGAATTTAAAAGCCTGCATAATTTATCTATAACCTCTAAAGAAACATTTTCATTAGCTGAAAGTTTAGCTAATGTTGCCGTGCCCATTCCTATTGCTTCTCTTAGTTGGGTTTTATTCATACCCTTATCAATCAAGATTTTCCAAAGCCTGTTGTAGTTAAATGGCATTTGCATCCCTCCTTATATCCTATATTTATTATACAAGAAATATTTAAGTATCAACATGAAATATTTAGCATAATGAAAAAAATATTTTATTATTTGAATAAAATATGTTGACAGATATTCAGAATGTGATATTATATATTCAGATACAAAAATAATTTATTCATGAAATAAAAGCACCTTAACAACCAGAGGCCAGCCCAAGGCAGATAAGAGGGACTAAAACAAGAGCGGGAGGATGAAAGAGGCCGGAGAACGCGACGAGGGAATGAGGAAAG
>Ga0099364_10013673_pt1 | contig 10868 bp, 6 predicted proteins | sample TergutTh196P3_FD_73070 | JGI IMG/M metagenome (GOLD analysis project Ga0099364, IMG submission 73070) | Microcerotermes parvus P3 segment gut microbial communities from Pointe-Noire, Republic of the Congo - Th196 P3 | ecosystem: Host-associated > Arthropoda: Insects > Digestive system > Gut ... | reverse complement strand
CCCCCCCCCCCCCCCAGGAGTGGGGGGGGCCCCCCCCCCCTTTTTGGGGGGGGGGGGGGGTAGGGGGGGGAAATTGAAGTTATAGGTAAGCCGCCGCGACCAGAGAGTCGAACCATCCGAGTGGTAACTTCAACCGGGAACGCAGGCATCTTGCCTGCAATCAATGATTATTCTAGTTTTTTTGCAAGCAAGATGCCTGCGTTCCCAGTTGAAGTTATAGACGAGCAAAAACCAATCACTGATTTATCCTTCTTAAATACTCCAAAATCATCTGCCTATATTCAAGAGGTAGCCTTTGCAGCTCATCTTCGAGTAGTCTTCTTTCTGTGAGATTGCCCAGATTTAAATCTAAATCTGGTGGTAAATCCCACAGATTTTCTTCAGCAGTTTCACCTCTCCTTTGATTTGACCTGTCTCTGCTATTTATTGACCTTTGGACTTCGAGCAGGCGGGACATAATCCTATTTTGCTGCTCTACAAGCTGGCTATCTACCCTATTTTGTCTTATTCTTTGAGAAACTTCATCGAGTTCTCTAACTATTTCATTTAAAGCATTTGAATGTCTTTGAGCTTCTGGGTTTGTGTGCATCATTCTCCTGAGGTTGTTTGCAAGTCTTTCTTCTTCGGCAGCTACATCTTGGAGCTGTTGTCTCATCTGGTTTGAAGCTCTATCTCCACTTGATGCCATCTGTTCAAAAATGCTCTGGGTGAGTGTGTTCATCATCATCTGTTGCGAGGACATCTGTTGTAAAGACTGCATGAGGCTTTGCATACCGCTCCCGCCGCCACCGCCTCCCTCGCTTTGCTGCATATTGTCAAGTGCTTGCATAAGATTGTGTATCGTGAGATTTATACCTGCTTGGATAGAGCTTGTATGCCTTTTGTGAGTGGTCAGTCGTGAGTTTTGGACATCCTGAAAGAAAGTCCGATAGGCATTTATCATATCATTTAAATCGATAAAGAATTTTTGACTAAGAAAGAGTAGTATCTGAGGAGCTAAATAAAGCTGGTTGATAGCGAGCTGGACACTTTCAAAGTCATTTACAAAACCTGGCATAAAAGGTATGGGGTCATTTCCTATCCTATTCACTTTGTCTATATGCTCTTTGGAAATCATAAGCATTCGGAAAATAGTCAACTCCAGAGCCTCCACCATCATTTGTGCACCTGCACCAGACATATCGCTCTGCATCTGCTGCATTCTGTTTATCATCCTCTGCATTTGTGAGAGAGATTGCTCTTGTGCTTGCATGGCACTACCTTTTTGATTTTGACTGAGAGACTCGCTTGCCTCTGAAAGACTTTCAGAAAGCTGACTATCCTGCATATCTTGCATCATGTCCTGCATACTTTGCATAAAATCAGAGTTTCTGGCGTTTTCCATATCATCTAATGTTTTTTGCATTTGCTCTTGTAGGGCTGCAAGTTTTTCTTCTATCCTTTGCTGGTCTTCGGCGAGATTACTCACATCGGTTGCTTGCTCTGTCCGCTCTAATAGGTTTTCCTGCATATCTGCCATTTCTTTTGCTATTTCGAGACTTCTTTCGAGGTTTTGTTCGTTCTTAATATCTTCGAGCAGGCGAAGTGTTTGCTCAAGTTTTTCAGCAAAATCTTGCATGTTAAACTGAAAGTTTTCCATAGCATTACGAATCTCGTCAGGGTTCATTCTTTCGAGAGATTGTGAAAGCTCCTCCATTGCTCTTTTGAGGTCTTCAGTTGTGATGCTTTCCATTATCTCTTGTATTCTCTGCATTTTATCGAGAATTTCCTGCGAGACAGCTTCATTTTGCTGGAGCTGGTCTATCATTCTATCATAATTTTCAGCGACATTTTCTACCATATCATTGAGGGTCTGCTGGTCATTAATAAATCTTTCTAAAGCTCTCTGGTCTTCCCAATTCATCTCGTCTTTGCGGAGCATCTCTCGTCTTTGTAAATCGAAATCTCTTTGCATTTCTTGAATTTCTTGCATAGCTTGAGAAAGCATATTGCTCCGCATTTCCTCTTCTCGCTCCATCTCTCTAAAAATGTCCTCGATAGAGGGAAATCTGAGTCGAAATCTTCTTGTTTCAGCTCTTTGATTCAAGGGACTATTGTCGTAAACCTCTGCCCAATACATGACCTCATCACCAGGAAATAGAGGACTATTACGGAAATCAAAGATATGGGAAAGCATGACAAAATTTTGGTTACTTTGTCTGATGAGTAAGGTATCTTGGACAGGATTTTGGTTTATCTGGTGAAACATCCTCAAATTTCTCAAACCATAGTCGTCTGAGGCTACTAATCTCACTTCAAAGAGGTTGTTTTGGGTCATGATAGTATCTTGAGCAGGATAGACAAACTCAATCAAAGGTGGCAAATCGCGGATGACTGTGATTGACCTATTGACGACTTGGTTTCTTGTCCCGAGCTCGTCTATCAAGGAAAAATGGTAATTTATACTTTCCTCTGGAGTAAAACTGATTTGCCAAGTATCACGACCATAGTTTTCCATTTCAAGAAAGCTCCTATCAGAAAAGACGATGTTTGCCTCAACGACAGTTTCAGGTGTCTCTATAATCATCTCAATCTCTGTAAACTGCGGTATATTGATGATACCATCGCTGATTTCAATGTAATCGGTGCGTCTGTTTAAATAGGTTGGATAGGTGTATTTGAGAGATATTTTCTTTACATTGGGGTCATCGAGGACACGAACAAAAAAAGTATCAGAACTTGCCCATTGATTTTCAATATAATAATCAAAACTCCTATCTATATTGCTAAACTGCCTATTTCCGTCTGTCAGAGGCTCACTACGCCAAGTATCTTCAAATCTGTATAATATCCTGTAATCAGCCTGTTCAAAGAGATTGAGAACACGGATGTTGACACTTGCACCGCTGGAAATATGGATGTTACCAGGTGAGACATCGATAGCTTGCTGAAAAACAGTCAATGGTTTTGGGGGGTTGAAAAAGGTAACATAAGAACTCCAGATTGAGTTTGGTGCTATTAGCAATTGTAAAGAAATCACGCAGAAAATGATAGCCAAAATAGACATGGATTTTTTGAAAAGCCTCGTGTCGAGTGTAGGTTTTAGCTGCTCTATCACAAGAGATTTTTCTTGCAGATAAGTCTCTATCAAGAGTTTATTGCCCTCTGGAGTGTTTGTTATCATCTCAAAGGAGTTTGTAACCATGTCATCTGTCAAATCGCAGGCTTTATCAATCGATTTTGCCGCTTGTAGAGAGTTTATCAATCTCTTTTCATATAGTAAACCAAGCCAGATAGCAAAACCTATCCAGCTAAATTTTAGCGTCTGAGCTATCCAATAATTCTCACGAATATTATTTGGATAAAACAACTCAAAGATACTGAAAATCTGCATCAACAGCAGTAATATCACAGCTGCAAAAACTATATAAGTCGCAATCTCAATCAAGTTTTGTTTGATTTTAAAATTGTTGATTTTGTTTATTATTTTTATCATTCTTTTTCCTTAATACTGGGAACGCAGGCATCTTGCTTTCTATATTTACTGGGAACGCAGGCATCTTGCCTGCAAAAAAACTAGAATAATCATTGATTGCGGGCAAGATGCCTGCGTTCCCAGTTGAAGTTACCGCCTCGATGGTTCGACATTCATGTCGCGGTGTTAACCTGCTATATCTTTTTTTTGCAGACAAGATGTCTGCGTTCCCAGTGGCTATTTACTCATTTCCTCCACAAACCTATTTAGCCACATTCTTTTTACACCAGGGAAAGCATTAAGCATGATTTGCTGCCTATTGAGATTGGATGTAAAAAGCCTCGATATTGTCAAATCCTTTCTTAAATTTTGCACAAAATAAGCCAAAAGCACTAAATAACTATCCAAATCTATCATGTCCTTTTTTTCAATCATTTCAGCTAATTTTGCCCCCTTAAACACAGCGAGATGATGTATCTTTACATCACTGATAACTTTGTTTGAGTTTATCCAATCGAGTGTCCTATCAATGTCCTCTTTTGTCTCGCCTGGTATACCCAATATTATATGAACACCTATTTTAAAAGAATATTTCAAAAGATTTTCAATAGCTCTTTGATTGTCGGCTTGAGTATGTCCTCTATTCAAAAATTTCAAGGACTTATCATTGGTGGTCTGGATACCGATTTCTATTGTGATAGGCTTGTTTAGTTTTGTGAGCTTATTAAGGATAGATTCAGGTAGGCAGTCTGGTCTTGTAGAAAAAATCAATTCAAGGATTTCAGGATGTTCATCTGCTGCTTTGAAAAGTGAAAATAAATAATCAGGGTCTCCATGCAGGCTCGTATTGTCTTGAAAATAGGCTATATAACCCCCTGATTTGACCTTGCTTTTGAGCTTTTTTATCAAGTAGTCAATTTGAGAGGTGATATCCAAAACAATGGCAGGGTTGCCATAGCTACAAAAATTATCGTCAACAAAAGTATTCTGGACACAAAAGATACATCCACCAGATTGCCTATTGGGACAATCAATCCCTGTCGAGAGACCTATCTTGAAGACACGAAAACCATATTTTTCTTTGTAGTGCTTTGACCAGGTGTTTATTTTCTTATTAATATTCATATATAAATATTAGATAAAATGATTATTATAAATATCCTCAAAAAAAAGATAAATACCAAAAACCCCCCTCAAAAATAGGGGGGCTTGGCAGTTTGCTATTCTAATCTTCATCCTCATCATTGTCAATATCATCATAATCAAACTCAAGCTCTTCATCGTCTAATTCATCTTGATAATCATCGTAGTCTTCCATATCCTCGTCTTGGAGTTCTCCGTCATTGTCGTAGTATTCGTTGTCGCTGTCGTCATCGTAGTAATTGCTGTTTCTTTTTTCTTCAGCAATCTGTCGAAATAGTTCATCAATTCTTTCGACTCTTTCGTTTGTTTTGTCGTATTCGTATACGATTTCAGGGATTGTCCTCATAATCCTTGCTCCTGCTATTTGTTTTTTTAAAAAACCTGTGCTTTTTGTTAGTAGCTCTACTATTTCGTTATCTGTTAATCTTTTGTCAAATTCAGCGAAATAGATTTTCATTTTTTTAAGGTCGCTTGTCATTTTTATTTTTGTGATTTTCAAGCCAGAAAGTCGTGGGTCTGAAATATCACCTTGAAAAACTGAACTAATGATTTTCAGAAGTTCTTTTTGTAGTCTTTCAATCCTAATGCTTTTCATTGTATTCTCCTTATTTTATATTCGTGTTATATTTTTGAATTTTAATATCGAAATGCCCCCCCTTCCACCCCCCGCTCATTCTTCACGGGGGGGGCATATCGAATTATAATTCCTGTCTTTCTACTTCCTCAAGTATAAAGCATTCAATGATATCGCCTTCTTTAATGTCATTGTAGTTCTTAATCGTGATACCGCATTCTGTGCCTGAGACAACTTCTTTGACATCGTCTTGGTAATGTTTTAGATTGCTTATCTCACCAGTGAAAATGACTTTATCATCACGAAATAGTCGGACACTACTTTTTGATTGAATAAAACCTTTTTCGACAGAGCATCCAGCTATAGTGCCTATTTTTTTCATTTTAAAGAGTTGTTTAACGAGTGCTTGTCCGAGTATTTTTTCTTGGTATTCAGGGCTAAGCATACCCAGCATAGCTTTTTTGATGTCGTCAATAGCCTCAAAAATGATATGATAATGCTTGATTTCAACTCCAGTTTCATCGGCAAGTTTTTTAGCTTTGTTGTTTGCTCTGACATTAAAGCCAATAATGACAGCTTCGGAGGCTGAGGCAAGGTTTACATCGGCTTCGATGATACCTCCGACAGATTTTCTGATGATAGAAATCTTTATCTCGTCTGTGGATAGTTTTTGTAGCGAGTCGCATACAGCCTCCATAGAGCCATCGACATCAGCTTTGACTATCAATCTGAGGTCGGTCATTTCATGCTGTCTGATTTTGGTAAAAAGATTTCCGAGATTTGTTTTGCCGAGATATTTTTCCCTTTCTTGTCTGATGAGAAGTCGCTCTCCACCTATCTGCCTTGCTACCTTTTCACTTTCTACTGCATTGAGTATATCTCCAGCTTTAGGGACATTATTAAGCCCATAAACTACCGCTATATCAGATGGCTGGATACTCATTAGCTCTATAGTTCGTTCATTTTCCATTTTTCTGACATTTCCATAGCAAGAGCCAACCACGATATTGTCCCCTTTTTTTAATACTCCCTCTTGAAGCAAAATTGTTGCTTTACTACCCATTTTGGAGTTTTTTTCTGCTTCAAGGACAATTCCCTTACCTGGTCCGTTTACACGGGCTTTCAATTCTTTCATTTCAGCTGACAAAAGTATTATTTCGAGCAGTTCATCTATGCCATCTCCTTTGATAGCAGAACATTTTACATAAGGAATTTGACCACCGTAGCCCTCTAAAAAGACATTCAATTCGAGTAGAGAAGCTATAGTCTTTTCAACATTAGCTTCTGGTAAATCTATCTTGTTTATAGCAATGACGAGAGTAACACCAGCAGCTCTGGCATGGTCGATAGCTTCTACTGTCTGTGGTTTTACACCATCATTTGCGGCGACAACGATGACAGCTACATCAGTAACATTTGCTCCTCTTGCACGCATTGCAGTGAAAGCCTCATGACCAGGGGTGTCAATAAAAGTAACCCTTTGGTCGTTGTGGACTGCCTGATATGCCCCAATATGTTGTGTAATCCCACCTGACTCTCCAATCGCTACTTTGGTATTTCTGATTTTGTCGAGGATTGAAGTTTTACCATGGTCAACATGCCCCATTATAGTTACTACTGGTGGACGAGGTTTTTCTTCGACATTTTCAAGGTCATCTATAATGTCTTGGATAAGTTCTGCCCCAAACTCGTCTTGGAAATGAATTTCGAGCTCATATTCGGCACAAATAAGCTCGAGAGAGTCTCTATCTAATCGTTGATTGATAGAAACCATTTTTCCCATCTGAAAAAATCTTGAAATGATTTCAGAAGGGGAAACATCTATAATTTTTGCAAGCTCCGAAACAGATGTAAACTCACTGATGCTGATTTCATGAATATCTTCGATGTCAACTTTTTTATCTTCTCTTTTATGTTTTTTTCTCTTTTTTTGATTTGCAAGAGTTGTTTTTATGTTTTTTTCAAGTAAAGATTCATCTATTTCAGGTCGGGTAGTTTCTTTTTTTCTATTTTTTGTATTCTTTAGTTTTGCTTGAATATGTTTACTTTTATCGCCGAGATCGACCACATTAACCTTATCTTTTCCAAATTGTTTATCGAGATTGTCTTTTGACTCTGGTTTAATTATACCTGGTTTCGGAAAAAGTGGTCTTGGAGTAAATCTATCAGTTGAAGTATGAGGTCGTTTATTGTCATAATTTTCATTTCTTGGTCTTGTTTGAAAGCCTTGAGATGAGGTTCTATTATCTGTTCTATTTACTTTATTGTCTGTCCTATCTTGTCTTTGAAATCTGTTGTCTTGCCTATCTCCTCTTGTATCTTGTCGTATATTTCTGTTATCAGGTCTTTGTTCGTTTGGTCTATTTCTATCTTGTTTTTGCTGCCTACCATCTTGCCTTTCACCTCTATGCTCATGTCTCTTTTCTTGTGAATCTGGTCTTTGATACCTACCTTGTTGCCTATCACCTTGTTGATGTTGTCTTTTTTGCCCTGTATCAGTTCTGTTTTCTCTATTTTCGTTTCTGTCTGTCCTTTGATACCTATCATCCTTTCTATCACCTTTATGTTCAAATTGCTTTTCTCTTTGCACAGGTCGCTCTTGGGTATGTTTGTTTTTATCTTGTCTTTGATTTACATTCTCATGCTTCTCAGTTTTAACAAATTGTCTATCGTCTTTTGTTTTTGGATGATGTTCAGTGTGAACTTGCTTTTTGTCTCTATGGTCATGTTTATGGTCTCTTTTCTCAGGTCTGTCGAGCCTTTGAAATCTATCATCTTGTTTATCTCTATGAGAGTCGTGTCGATGCTCTCTTTTTTGAAAGGAACCTGATGATTCTTTACCTTTTTCTTGTCTCTCTTTGTTTTTATCTTTTCTATGTTCAAAAGGTTCACGAGTTCTGTCTTTTGACTCATGTTTATATGGAGTTTTAGTTTTATCATCGTGTCTGTCTTGTTTTACATCAGTTTTTTGACCTTTGTTTTCTTGTTTGTTTTCACGAAAATCTGGTCTTTCTTTTCTTTTATCACGATTTTCAAACTTTGATTTATTCTCACTTTCATTCTGCCCCTCTCCATCAAGCCGAACGGAGTTCTGCACTACAGGGGGGATATTTATTTGTGATTTATGCTCTGTTGTCTCTTTTTTTACTTCTTGAAATGGTGATTTGACTTGTTCCTCTTGTTTTGGAATTGTCATATCTTTAAAGGGATTTTCAACAATTTGCTGTTTTGTATCTTTTTCTCTTTTGTCTCTTTTTCGAAGCTGTTCTTGTATCAATCTTCTTTCAGATTCGAGCCTTTTCATTTGCTCTATTTCGTGTTTAAACTTTTGCCTAACCTTATCAGCAATCTCTTCATCAAGGTATTTCATGTGTGATTTTACTTCGATAGACATGTCTTGTAAATGTTTCATCAGAGCTGCGGATGAAATCTTTAATTCTTTTGCTAAATCATGAACGCGTATTGCCAAATTATCCCTCCTTTGTTGAATTTGTAAAGTGATTTTTTATACCGCTCTTAAAATTTAAATCAAGTATCGCTACGATACCTGTGTATTTATTAAAAATTTGGAAATAAATGTCTTTATTCCCCCATTTAATTATCTCTACTTCATTATTTTTTATGTGTTTAGAAATAGATGAAATACTATTTTCACTCAAATCTTTTGCAAGTAAAAGTAAAAATACCTTTTTCTTTATTAAAAGCCTTATTACAGCATCATGCCCAAGAGCAATTTTATTTGCCTTGAAAGCAAGCTGTAATAGAGAGATGATTTTTTCGTTCTTGTTTTCCATCTTTTTCCTTTTTAGTTATTACTAATTTGACAGAGGCAAGCTCTGCCACTACAAGTAACTTTTAGCTACTTGTAACTTGTAACTTGTAACTTGTAACTATTCCATCGAGGTTATTATTCTTAATTTCCTCTTCTTTTTAAACCATTTTTTTAGATTTGAGTAGCATTCCTCATTTTCAGAGCAAATATAATACCCATAACTAAATATCCTATGCCTCAAATCAAACACTATCTCATTATCTATCAAGACAAATCGAAACAGATTGCTCTTTTCAGCTTTCTTTCTACATATTACGCAAGTCCGAATGTTTTTCATAATTTAGAGTTAGGGTTTCGGAGTTTTATTTAACACAGAGTTTTTAAAGAAAGCACAGAATTAGGCTTATGTAATAAGACACTACAACTCTGTGTGCTCTGTAACTTCTCTGTCTTCTATGTGTTAAAATCCTCTGTTCTCTCTCAAAACTCCGAACTCCGAACTCCGAATTCCGAACTCTCAAAAGTGCTTCGCTGCTTCCTTTAGTTTCACTATTATTTTTTCACCTATCCCCTCGATATTTTTCATTTCATTGACAGTAGCGAGATAAATATCTTGGACAGAAGTGTATCCGTGCTCTTTGAGAATATCGCTAATCTTTTGTGTTACACCATCAAGCTCGTTTACATGACTTGTAATTCGTCTTTCCTCAGAGACTTTGTCTTCGTATTCATCTTTTGTATAGATGTCGAGTTTGAAATCGGTAAGTTTTGCAGCGAGACGAACATTTTTGCCATTTTTTCCGATAGCATAATTTTTATTGTCATCAGAAACAATCACACGGGCATATTTACCTTTTTGTGAAAAGTATACTCTTTCCACTATATCTCTACCGATAGAGCTCATTATCAATGTTTCTGGGTCATCGCACCAATCTATGATGTCGACTATTTCTCCGTGTAATTCTTTTTTGATATGTTCTAGTCGGATAGCTTTTGGTCCCAGACAAGAGCCTACTGCATCTATATCTGGTTTTAGAGCTTGAACTGCTACCTTTGTCCTGACGCCAGGGTCTCTGATGATTTTTTTTATTTCAATATCGCCATTTAGGATTTCAGGAACTTCCAGCTCGATAAGTTTTTTGACAAATTCAGGGTGAGCTCTTGAAAGTATAACTATTAGCTCCTGACCTCTTTTTTTTATATTTAAGACAAAGCACCTGACAAAATCACCGACCTTGTAAAACTCGTTTTCTATTTGTTCCTCTACTGGCAGTAGCCCTTCAGCGAATCCAATATCAATCAAATAACCATTAGTATCAGACTTTTTGACTTTTCCGTAGACGATTTGATATTTCTGTTTTTCAAAGTCAAACATTTTTCTATCTTCTTCGAGTCTTTTTATTTTATGAGCAATCTCTATACGGGCATTTTTAATCAGCTTTGGTTCGAGAGTCTGTATCAAAACCTCTACCTTGATCATATCCCCAACTTTTGCGTGTATATCATGCTCTTGTTTTGCCTCTTGTAAAGACATCTGACCGATAGTTTCATCTTTTATTACTACTTCTTTTAAAAATCTGGCAGCAAGATAATTTTTATTGTAGTCGAGGATAATTTCTAATTCGCTGTCAATTCTTAGCTTTCTATTTAGGACTATCATCAAGCTTTCTTTGATGACTTTTTCTATTTTATCTTGGTCCAATTGTTTCAAATTGGAAAGTTCTTTTATTATGGACAATATATTTGAGCTCATTGACTCTCCTTATTTTTCTTGTTGTGAGATAATCTATCTGCCCCCCTTGTGTGGCTTGCGGAGCGGGGGGGGGGGGGGGGGGATTTATACACTGTTTTTGCTTTCTTTTTTTTATTAAAAAGTATAAACTCTAAGCTCCCCTTAAAATCTATCGTTATATACTCTTCATTTA
>Ga0099364_10013672_pt1 | contig 10869 bp, 7 predicted proteins | sample TergutTh196P3_FD_73070 | JGI IMG/M metagenome (GOLD analysis project Ga0099364, IMG submission 73070) | Microcerotermes parvus P3 segment gut microbial communities from Pointe-Noire, Republic of the Congo - Th196 P3 | ecosystem: Host-associated > Arthropoda: Insects > Digestive system > Gut ... | reverse complement strand
CTGCTTTTGCATATTATCATATAATCGCGGAATTGTACACTATACTTTTCGGCGATCGTCTGTTAAAATACAGAAAACGTTACAGGTCAGAGCCAACCAAAGACATTGCCGAAATAGGGCTATTTTTTGCATTCCTGTCGCTCAAAGCCGCATCCTGCGCCTATTCGCGGCGCTCCGCATCCTTACTCCGCGCTGCGGAATGAAAAAACAGCCCTATTCCGGCAATGTCTGATTTGTAACCAGAAAACCGATTCAAAATGAAGGGTGGATGCACATGAGTAATCTATATGATGAGCTTAGACCGGCGGGTGATTTCGATATCGGCGAGTATGAATCGCAAGTTATCGATGTTATTAAAAAGCAGGTCGGAGACGCGCGGGTTCTGCTGGCGCTCTCCGGCGGTGTCGATTCCGCAGTTTGCGCAGCCCTGCTTGCAAAGGCAGTTCCCGGAAGGCTGAGTTGTATATTCGTTGACCATGGGTTTATGCGGAAAAACGAGGGCGACGAGGTCGAGGCGGCGTTTAATGACCGCGAGTTGAGCTTCATCCGCATTGACGCCGCTGAAAGATTTATCAGCCGTCTCGCCGGCGTAACTGATCCGGAAATGAAGCGGAAGATTATAGGCGAGGAGTTCATTCGCGTGTTTGAGGAAGAGTCGGGCAAACTGCAGGATACCCGGTTCCTTGCGCAGGGTACGATATATCTCGATGTTAAGGAATCCGGGGCGGATGGGTCTGCGTCTATCAAGAGTCATCACAACGTCGGCGGACTGCCGGAAAACATGGGATTTGAGGGTCTTGTGGAACCGTTACGCGGGCTGTATAAGACCGAGGTGCGTGAGCTGGGGCGCCGCTTAGGGCTTCCCGCTGCGGTTACAGAGCGGCAGCCTTTTCCGGGGCCGGGGCTGGCAGTTCGCTGTCTAGGCGAGGTGACGAAAGACAAGCTGGATATCCTACGTGAAGCTGACGCTATATTCCGCGAGGAAGTGGACGCATCAAGTCTCCGCCCCGATCAGTATTTCGCTGTTTTGACAGGCATGCGCTCAGTCGGAGTAAAAGACGGTGCCCGCACGTATGGGTGCACAGTCGCCCTGCGCGCCGTCAAGTCAGCCGACATGCTGACATGCGAGTACGTCCCGCTCCCAAACGAGCTGTTGGGGCGTGTTGCGGACAGGATAACAAGCGAGGTGCCGAAAGTCACGCGGGTAGTGTATGATATAACAGGGAAGCCACCGGGGACGGTGGAGTGGGAGTGATTATGATAGTTCTGCAAAAATGGAGAAACGTAACGGAAGCACGAGTATTTTTATGAACCGAAAGACGAAGACGATGAAAACATTTAGGGAGATATAACTTCATGATTGAATCTAAGCAGGTAAAATATGAGTTGGTAATTACGGCAGATAGCGTTATATCGACTGACGACCGATTTTCTATTGACAACCTTGGCCTTGGTGATAGCTATAAGCCCTTGGACGCTTATTATAAAAATACAAATGGTGAAATCGTTCGCCGTAAATATAATAAAGGTGAGAGAAGAAATTCTAATCAAACATTGCCGCGATTAGCTTGTCAAGTTTTCGAGAAATCCCTAGTGGCGCTCTCGGTCGATGAAAAAGAAAGCTTTCCGGTTTGCCAATATACACCACGCACAGAGATTGTCTGTGGAATATTCCCAAGTGTTGATGCTTTTAAGAAACAAAGGAACACAATAGAGTATTGTATTTATAGTTATGATGTAGTAAGACAGTTTGTCATTTATTGCTGGAATATCTTTTCGACGATTATATTTGTTCAAGAATGTTTGAGACGTTTTGGCAGAAAAGGTGATGAATTTATTCTTACTTACCGTGAAAAAGACAAAAGAGAAGCGGTTCAGCCCGAGAATGAAGAAAACATAATCGAAGAACAAGTTATGGAGCTTAGCGGTTACACAAACCCATATTCAAGCAATTTACTTGAATCAAAAAATATTATCTTTCGTGGAGCTCCCGGAACCGGGAAAACCTACCTAGCAAAGGAAATTGCTACCGATATAGTTAGCAATGGTTATTATTCTGATTACACGCTGCTAAGTGATGAGCAAAAGAAGCAAATCGAATTTGTGCAGTTTCATCCCAGTTATGACTACACAGATTTTGTAGAAGGCCTTCGACCCAAGTTTAATGAAGACGATAGCATTGGCTTTAAACTTGAAAATGGCATATTCAAGCGATTCGTTGAGATGGCAAAAGAAAACTACCTAATTAGTCAAAAAACCATAGAATCGCTCTCATACCAACAATGGGTTGAGCAGAGATTTGATGAATTTATAATCAGTTTACAGGATAAACTTGATAGCGACGAAGAAATTCCGCTGCAAAACACTAAGCAAAAAATATTTGAACTAAATGACAATCACCTTAGGTATACACAATCAGAAGAATTTGTTCCTCGAGGTCGCATCTTTTATTATAAGGATATTAAACAAGCGTATATGGACAATTGCATTGAACCGATACAGATCGCTGATAATAATAACCTTCCCCCGCGATTCCGAATTAAGTCATTAAGTGGCTATGCATCAAAGGTGGTCAAGATGTTCTCTGCTTTTGCAGGAAAATACAATGAGGCTATCAATATAGAGCATGTTAAGCTCTTGCCGTTTGTTTTTATCATTGATGAGATAAATCGCGGCGAAATATCAAAAATATTCGGTGAGCTATTCTTTTCAATAGACCCCGGATATCGTGGTCAGGCTGGCGAAGTATCAACTCAGTATTCAAACCTACACGAAAGGCCAGATGAAAAATTCTATATTCCGGAAAATATTTATATCATTGGAACAATGAATGATATTGATCGTAGCGTGGACAGTTTTGACTTTGCAATGCGTCGACGATTTAGATTCATTGAAGTTAAAGCGGACGACCGGTTAGAAATGCTAGATTCTCTTGGGGATGATAAAGAAGAGGCGATTCGTCGAATGGCTGCGCTGAATAATGAAATCTCGAAAGTTGAAGAACTCAACGAGAACTATCATGTTGGCGCATCTTACTTTTTGAAACTGAGAGTGCTGAGTTTTGAGCAATTATGGACAGATTACCTTTTTCCATTGCTTCAAGATTATGTTCGCGGTATGTATGACGAAGAAGGAATCATGAAAAATTTCGCTAAGGCTTACGGATATATAGAATCTCAAACAGGTGACGGCGATGATGGAAGTCAAAGTTAAGGACAATGTGTTTACCAGCAAAAATGAATTTGAAGATATCGAGTTTTTAACTCAAAAGATAGCAGACAAGACACTTGAGCAGCTTGAAAAAGAAGGTGTGTTTGTATTTCCGGAGGCTATCAAGAATGCCGCAGACATCACGAAAGAGCAGATGATTCTTCAAAACATCAATAATTACTATCGCACTAGTAATGTCATGGGATTTTTGGGGTACGGGAAAGAGCGTCTGGTGATTGAATCACGTTTTTCTACTGACAGGCATGACTATTTTTTTGAATACCTACTAGAGCGTGTTTTGGACTTTCCCAATATATTAGAGCTTAATACCACTGCTAGCCAAGATACAAAATTATTTAATTTGCTCTTGTTTTTATTTCCTCGCTACCTTAAATTAGCAATGCGTAAAGGAGTCTATAAAACTTATATCCACAATTTTTATAATGACAGCAATGTAAAAGGAACAATAGATGTTGTGCGACATATAAGGAAAAACACGCCTTTCATAGGAAAGATTGCTTATAATCAACGCGAGTTTTCATATGACAATTATTTGATGGAGTTAATTCGCCATACAATCGAATTTATAAAGACTAAACCCTATGGTTATAAATTGCTGAGTAAAGTCAAGGATGAGGCATCTGATGTAGTTAAAGCAACCTCTGGTTACGAATACAAAAATCGAATAAAAATCATAATGGAAAACAAGAAGAACCCGATTCGTCATGCTTATTTCTATGGGTATAGAGAATTACAACGATTATGTATAATGATTTTGCAACACGAAAAACATCAAATTAGTTCAGGCATACGGCAAATTCATGGAGTATTGTTTGATGGTGCTTGGCTTTGGGAGGAATATATAAATTCCTTGATCGGGCAACTTTTCTATCACCCGATGAACAAAGGAGGAAAGGGCGCTCAACGATTGTTTGCTGATAATATCGGGTTAATTTATCCTGATTTTATTAGCCGAGATACACAGCCGCGGGCTGTCGCTTATGCGAAGTATAAACCAAGTGGCAATATTGGGAACTCAGATTATCTTCAATTACTAGCATATATGTTGCGATTTGAGGCCAAAAAGGGATTTTATTTATACCCTGAAAGCTACGAAGCAGAAAATCTTGAGCTGAGATTAAATAGCGGCACGACATATGAAAATAACGTAATGGCTCGTGATGATGTCCTAATCATCAAATGTGGATTGAGTATTCCTTGTAATGTTGAAAATTATGAGCATTTTAAAAGGCAAATCGAAAATAATGAAGAATCATTCATTCTCAATTTTTTAACTATATCTGATTTGAAATGATTTTGTGAGAAAATTTCTACTGATAGCAGATTGATAGCAAAAAGAATGATTGAAGATGAAATATATCATTATATTCACAAAAATTCGGTTTTCTCTTACACCTATTATTGCGGTGTTCGCCCAGTCGTTTGTAGAATGTCGTTTCTTTCTGTGTCTAATAACCCGATAATCAGTGCACCCAAACCCACAGCAAAAAATAAGTAGCCAATCTGATTGAAGTGGTTTATAATTGCTGTATTATTAGCGTTAATTAACATAACAGGAGGAATTATATAATGGCTGCATTTCTTGAACTGGCAACGAGTAGATATTCGGTACGCAAGTACGATCCTCGGGCTATTGAGCCTGAGAAGCTGGCAAGCGTGCTTGAGGCGGGGCGCATTGCGCCGACTGCGCACAATGACCAGCCCCAGCGCATAAAAGTGATTACCGATGCGGAAGGATTGGCGAAGGTGGATGAATGCACGCGCTGCCGCTTCGGCGCTCCTGCGGTTTTACTGATATGCTATGACAACACGGCATGTTGGAAGCGCCCGTTCGACGGCGCTCTAAGCGGCGAGGTGGACGCGAGCATCGTTACTACGCAGATGATGCTGATGGCGCAAGATCTGGGACTTGGCACATGCTGGGTTATGTACTTTGACCCGGCAAAAACCGTTGAGGTGTTCGCCCTGCCTGAAAACATCATTCCCGTGGCTATGCTGCCCATCGGATACCCTTCGCAAGAGGCCGCCCCATCAGAGCGGCACGCCAGCCGACTGGACATTGAGAGCATTTTGTTTTAGAGACTCACACTCAAAAACCCCGTAACAGGACAATCGCTTACGAAAGCACTCAGGCTGAATGTCCTTCCGAACGCCTGCCTGCCTGCCGGCAGGCAAGGCCAGTACTGTTGCCATTTCGTAAGCGATTGCGCTGAACCTCGTAAAAAAACGGGGTTTTACTTTTTTGAATGATGTGATATAATATTCTGAATAGACAAAATCATTGGGATATTTCAGGAGGAACCGGACATGGAAAAAGGGACATTTTACATCTCGACGCCCATCTATTACCCGTCGGACAAACTGCATATCGGGCATACCTATTGCACGGTGGCGGCGGACGCTATGGCGAGGTATAAGCGAATGCGCGGATATGATGTCATGTTCCTGACAGGGACGGATGAGCATGGAATGAAAATCGAAGAAAGTGCCAAAGCCGCCGGCATAACGCCCAAAGAATTCGTCGACGAGATAATATGCGGAAAAGGCGGGATACTCGACCTGTGGAAGCTTATGAACATCTCATACGACCGCTTCATCCGCACAACCGACGACTATCACGTAGAATCGATCCAGAACATATTCCGCACCCTCCACGAAAAGGGGGATATATATAAAAGCGTGTATAAAGGCCTGTACTGCACGCCATGCGAGTCGTTTTGGACTGACAGCCAGCTTGAAAACGGGAAGTGCCCGGACTGCGGGCGCGATGTCCATTACGCAGAGGAGGAGGCGTATTTCTTCCGGCAATCAAAATACGCTGACAGGATAATCGAGCTCATGCCCGATTATCTCGAACCTCCGTCTCGTGTGAATGAAATGATGAACAACTTCCTTATACCGGGACTTGAAGATATCTGCGTATCGCGTACCACATTCAAATGGGGCGTACCTGTCGACTTTGACCCCGGCCATGTGGTTTACGTATGGGTTGATGCGCTTTCAAATTACATCACAGCGCTAGGGTACGGGAACAACAAATACGATGATTTCAAAAAATACTGGCCATGCGACGTACATTTCGTCGGCAAGGAAATAGTCAGGCTTCATTCAATTTTATGGATAGCAATGCTTATGGCGCTTGATTTGCCGTTGCCTGACAAGGTTTTTGGACATGGCTGGCTGCTGTTTGACGGGGATAAGATGAGCAAGTCAAAGGGTAACGTAAGAGACCCCATTATACTGGCGGAGCGCTACGGGGTGGACGCGCTGCGGTTTTTCCTGCTGCGTGAGTTCACATTCGGCTCAGACGGCAATTTTACGAACGAGTTGCTCATTTCCAGGATAAACTCCGACCTTGCAAATGATCTTGGCAACTTGGTTTCGCGTACAGCGTCGATGATAGAAAAATACTTCGGCGGCACGCTGCCGGCGGAACATGCCGGCGGCGTTGAGGATGAGGCGCTGATTAATGCAGCGGGCGCCTTGCCCGGCATTTACGAAAGCCATATGGAAAAGTATGCCTTTCACAATGCTCTCGCGGAGGTCTTCAAAGTCACATCCAGAGCAAATAAGTATATCGACGAAACGACCCCATGGGTTCTTGCCAAGGACGAAAGCAATAGACCTCGGTTAGCAGCAGTCTTGTATAATTTACTGGAAACAATTAGGATATGCACAGTCATGCTGCAACCATTCATACCGGATTCTTGCGTGAGGATTTTTGAACAAATCGGTGCGCCGAAAGATATGACGGCATACGATAGCGCCGTCTCGTTCGGTGTTCTGCCAAAAGATACCACTGTCAAAAAAGGCGAGATCATTTTCCCGCGCCTCGACTTGGAAAAAGAACTTTTAGAGCTCAATTCTCAATTCTGCTGATGCAAGGTATCATCAGCTTCGGAGGTTAGTCATGTCGGTAATCATGTCGTTATTCCTCGGACTTGTTCAAGGAGTAACCGAGTTTCTGCCAATTTCAAGTTCAGGGCACCTGTCAATACTGCAAAACCTTTTTTCTCTCAACTACACAGAGGATGAACACCTGCTGTTCGAAGTGATTTTACACCTTGGCACACTGGTTTCAATTATCGCCGTATACAGGAAAGAACTCAAAACAATGATATCCGACGGACTTGCCTTTTTGCGAATGCGATCAGACATAGACATGGATGAGCCTGCTGTTATGAAGCCTCCGGCAAGGGCGTTGCTGTTCGTGCTCATAGGCACAATACCGATGTTTGTTGTGCTGTTTTTCATGGGTAGCGTAAGGCGGTTGTTCTTCAGTACCGGTTTTATCGGGTTTGCGATGATTATAACCGGCGGATTGCTGTTCGTGTCCGACAGAAGAATAAAAAAAGGGAATAAAACAGAAAAAACGATGACACTGAGAGACGCTCTGATTATTGGACTTTCGCAAGCCGTGGCAGTCATTCCCGGCTTGTCAAGATCCGGCACAACCATTTCTGTCGGGCTCGCCCGCGGGCTAAGTGGGAGCTTTTCCGTGCGGTTTTCGATGCTGCTGTCGATTCCCGCAGTATTCGGCGCGACGATTGTTTCGCTGTACACAGCGATCAGAGATGGCATTAACTTATCGCTTTTTCCCGTATATTTTTTAGGATTCGTCATAGCGACGATCACAGGATTCTTTGCGATACAACTCATTAGGCGTTTGATCAATAAGGGTGGATTCGGGAAATTTGCATTCTACTGTTGGGGTGTCGGTGTGTTGACGATGATACTGTCTGCGGTAGTGTGAGGAACGAAATGGCACAAACAACTCGAAAAAAAACATCAGCAGCCGGCAATAACAGCTCGCAGCAACGCTCCCGGACGGGTCAGAATGCTGAAAGAAATCCGCGCCGCCGGGAGATTATGGCTGCGGTATGCTTTCTTTTGGCTGCATTTTCTTTTATCGGCTATTGGAACTCTGACGGCGTTTTCATCGGATTCTTCAGCAGGCTAATCAAGGGGCTTGTAGGACACGGTTTTTATGCCCTGCCGCCGGCGCTTTTGGTTTGCTCGGTTATACTGACTTTCCACAGGGGGCGACCGGTCCGCTTCAGGGTTTTTTGTGCGCTTTTTTTGCCTGTTATCATTGGGGCGTTGGAACATTTATTTTCCGACATACCTCCGTATGAGGTGTCGCTCGACATGTTCGCTAAGTTGTGGGAAGACGGCGAGATACTGCGCTCCGGGGGATCTGTCAGCGGTTCGTTGTCGGAGGCGTTTGCGGTGCTGTTCACGGAAGTTGGCGCTGCGGTAGTATTTATATGTTCCGGCCTTTTCCTTCTGATGTCTGCCTTTAATAAAACGATCGTCGGCATGGTGGATTCGATCAAGACACGCAAACGCAGCGAGTATATCTATGAACCGCAGCCGGAGCAGGAACCGCGCGAGCGGCTTTCGTACGCGCAAAAGCGAGCGGCAGCAGCACAGCTGAAGCAAAAAAATGCCATTGACATTCCAATTGATGGAGAACCGCGCCCGTCTGTGCCAGACTATTTTCCGGAATTATCAAAAGACGAGCTGTACAAAAGCACTCCGCGCGTGAAAACACCAGACCAGCTCGTAGCCGAGCATGCGGCTGACGGGGATGATGTTGGCCGGGATACATCAAAAAACGGCGGTACTGAGCGGGACGGGGGCGTTGAAATTGAAGATGTCTCACCTGAAATCCCGTTTATGGAGTCAATGCACAACGAAACGTCGCCTTCCGCTCAGTTTTCTGAAAAAGCGTCTGCGGGGACACGGACGGAAGAAACTGCAACCACAGCCAAGAGTAAAAAACAACCGGAGCCTGACGAACCCATTGTACCGCTCATTACCGATCCGGATACAACGTACGAGTTCCCGCCAATCGGGCTTTTATCGGCTGGAACGCAGAGATCGCACACACGCGATGACGACGAGGTGCGAGTAAACTCCGAACGGCTCGAATCCGCATTCCGCAGCTTCGGGGTCAAAGTCAATATTTCCAACACAACACGCGGCCCTGCCGTAACCAGGTATGAAGCGGAGCTTGAAGCGGGTGTTAAGCTCAGCAGGCTTACAAGCCTTGCCGACGATATAGCGCTGTCGCTTGGCACAAGCGGAGTCCGTATCGCGGCAATGCCTAATAAAATATCGACTGTAGGCATTGAGGTTCCTAACAAGGTCATAAGCACGGTGCATCTGCGCGAAATAATCCAGTCGCAGGAGTTTCAGCAGGCGAAATCGAAACTGACGTTTGCGGTGGGCATGGACATATCCGGAGAGGCGATAGTAGGCAGTATTTCAAAATTGCCGCACATGCTAGTTGCAGGCACGACGGGGTCAGGGAAGTCGGTATGTTTGAACTCGCTAATACTGAGCATACTTTACAAAGCGACTCCCGAAGACGTGCGCTTTATCATGATCGATCCGAAAATGGTCGAATTCAAGGTCTACAATAGCATTCCGCATTTGCTTGTGCCAGTCGTCACAGACGTAAAAAAAGCCGCGGGGGCGCTTCAATGGGCTGTCGTTGAAATGATGAAGCGTTACGCACTGTTTTCGGAGACAAATGCGAGGGATATTGAAGGGTACAATCAAATCGCTCGCAAATCGGATGAACGCGACCCTCTGCCGCAGGTCATTGTGGTTATTGATGAACTTGCCGACCTTATGATGATGGCGGCAAAAGAGGTAGAGGAATCAGTGTGCCGTGTGGCACAGATGGGCAGAGCCGCCGGGATGCATCTTGTTATAGCGACGCAGAGCCCCCGCGCGGACGTTATTACCGGTCTGATGAAAGCGAACATACCCTCGCGAATCGCATTAAAAGTCTCCAGCGCACTCGAATCGCGCATTATCCTTGACGCAGGCGGCAACGCCGATAAACTGGTCGGCAATGGAGATATGTTATACTCACCGATTGGCACAACGAAACCCATGCGTGTGCAGGGTACGTGGGTGTCTGACAAAGAGCGCGAGAACGTTGTTGAGTTTATCAATAAAAGCGGCGAATCACAGTATTCCGAGGAAGTCATGAGTGAAATCGAAAGAGCTGCAGTTGAAAAATCCTCGGGCGATAAACACAAGGACGAGTCGGCAGACAGCGATTACGATGAACTTTTGCCGCAGGCGGTTGATGTAATATTCGAGACCGGGCAGGCATCTGTGTCGATGCTTCAGCGCCGTTTAAAACTCGGCTACTCGCGCGCGGCGAGAATAGTCGACCAGATGGAGAAAATGGGGATTGTCGGCCCGTTTGAGGGATCGAAGCCGCGCACTTTGCTTGTTACAAAGGAACAGTGGAGACAAATGCAATATATCAGCGGGAATGCTCCGCATGACACTCTGATCCCCGACCCGGTTATTCCCGTTTCGTTTGGCGATGACGAAAATGATACCGGCGATGACGATGACGCGCCGTTTTAAAACAATCATCCACAATAAGAAAACTAGCATGCACACGATTGATTTTCACACTTATTTTGCCGCCATGTTTTGAAAATGGCCGGCAAAATTTTTTTATAATTTTTTTGAGGCGTAATAAGTTGATTCAAGGTAACTACTCAGAACCTTGCGCTCGGACGGCTATTTCATCTCCCGCAATCGCTCAGTGGCGCATCCATGCGCCAATTCGCGAGCGCTCCACCGTCCTTGGTTGCGCTTTGCGTG
>Ga0099364_10013671_pt1 | contig 10869 bp, 19 predicted proteins | sample TergutTh196P3_FD_73070 | JGI IMG/M metagenome (GOLD analysis project Ga0099364, IMG submission 73070) | Microcerotermes parvus P3 segment gut microbial communities from Pointe-Noire, Republic of the Congo - Th196 P3 | ecosystem: Host-associated > Arthropoda: Insects > Digestive system > Gut ... | reverse complement strand
CCTCTTCAGAGGCAGCCACAGTGACGGTTTGCGACACCGCCCTTTAGGGCGTGCATGTAATCCGGCCCTTATAGGGCCAATTTCAAGCCACCACTTGAAGTGGTGGTAGTCTGACTTGATTAGGGGTTTATTTGGGGTTTACTTTTGCGAAAAAGGGCTGAAAGTAACTGCAAAGCAACAAAAGCTAGACTGCGAAAGCGTAGTAATATCAAGGATTACAAAAGATTACTAAAAGCTGGAAGAAGTAAAATAAAGGTCTCCAAAACCGTAGGTCGAGGGTTCGATCCCTTCTGCCCCTGCCAAGCGAAAAGCCTGTAATTGCAATGATTACAGGCTTCGTGCTTTTTGAGAACGGTTGCTGATTTTAACGCTCAAACCACACAAAAACCTCACAGCATGCTAAAAAAACGGTAAAAAAGGCTCAAATCTGCACAAAACCGGTATCATAAAAACACCCTACAACTCCGATACACGCACCGTGCTTGAACGATGCTTTCCCCAAACATACCCCGACGCTTCCCCGAATGGTCGCTGAAAAAGTCAGGTTTGCATATTGCGGCGAATCGCGGCAGATTGCGGCGAACTGTTAACCGTTAACAGTTCGATCGGGGGCAGGTGGACGATTCGACCACCTCAAAGGAAAGCGGAGGGGACAGAAAAAGCAATGATTTCAAAAAGGGCAACGGTGTCCTTTTTTGAAACACCCAAACAACAAGCCCGCGAGAGCATAGGCATAACCCGCCAGCAAGCCGACCGACATGTAAACACTATCAGCCAAAATGCATACATTATCCGAGTTTCTGCATACATTTTCAGAGCAAATGCATACATTCACTGTCTTTTTTATTGTCTTTTTTGTGTCTTGCCAATCCTCTGTAACGCCTGTGTCGCAATGGCTGAGAGCGTCTTTTTTGTGGCTTTTTTATTGTCTTTTTGGTGTATCATCCGTGTAACGCATTTTGGCGTAAAGCCCATAGCTTTTGCAGCTTCGGCCTTAGTGGTCAAAACGACAGCGGTGTCGCATTGACCTGTTTTGTGCTGATTGTTTCCGCTTGGGTTGTTGTTCTTCAGCGGACTACTCTGTGGAACAATAAAAGCGTCCACAGTGGATTCCACGGTGGAAGAAAAATAGCGTCCACAGTGGACAGAGTTATTCTCGGATTTATTAGGGTTAATCGCGGATAAATGCGGGTTAATCACTGATTTATCGGCATTAATCCTCGCATAATTCGATTTTAAGGCAAAAAAATTGAGCGGCTCCGGTTGCCCGGAGTCGCCCGTTTGTTCTTGAGTTTCAAGAAGAGGCTGCGCTAATCAAAACATTTTTCGAGATATTCATTGAAGGCATCAATGCACAGTCCAATATCAACCCCTGATTGCAGAATCATTTCAGCAATGTTTAACCAAGCCGCGTCAATTTGGTTTTTGTAGTTTCCTGTCGTGTCGATAGTCAAGTGCTTACTGCTATCCATTTACCGCGCCCCCTCTTTTATCTGCCAAAGCAAGTGCCTCCTGATAAATAAGTTCCTTGTCTTCCTCGCTCAGCCGAGAGCAAATGTCCAAGAGTTTTTCTATAAGCCTGTCGCGCTTATCCATCTGCCGCCTCCTTTTCAAGCCATGCCGGATATCCGGCTTTTACTATTTGCCTGAACTCATCTCCCGCTTTCTGCGCTGCCGCTTCAGCGTCTTCTTCATTGGCATAATCGACTGTAGCGACCGGGATTGCAGAATCCAAAAAAAGCATAGAGAACTCATTCAACGGCCAGCCCGCTTCTTCGGCAGCCGGTATAAGCTTCTCGGCTATCCTCTGCCAAATAATGTCAGTTTTATCGCTCATTGTCTGAGACCTCCATAATTCCTTTTGCGGTTATAGTCTGCGCCCATGGCGGTAACGTCCCATACCCATGCTCCGCAAGATGTTTGTTGCAGTCTGCTAAGTATTCAGTTTCCGGTCGTCCATCAGCCATTCCCTGCAGCAGAATGACAAGTGCTTGTTTTTTTACATTGTTAAGACTGGTGTAAAACGATTTGAATTCTTCAAAAAGATCGTCGGAGCAATCACACCCCTTGTTTTGCTTTTCCTTCATAGTGATTTCACTCATTTTCCGTGCCCTCCGGTTTTTCTTCTGTTTCCATAGCCTCGAGGTAGCTTATAAACTTCCTGCGTTTTTCAGGCTGTATCTCAGATATCTTTTTCGCGATTCTATACACTTCATCAGTGTCCGCATTCATATAAACAACTCCTTTCATTTTGGCTATCTTCTGCTATCCTTAGATTTCCACCAGCCTGTCACAGCAGCGATGTCCGCAGGGCTTGTATACGCGCATTGTAGCCTGATCGGCGGTATCGTGTGGTTTGGCGGCTGATACAAGGCGTCACCACGCCCCGAAAGCTTGTCAGCCCCCTTGATTTCCATTACCCCAGCGTCGCGGAAACTCGCCATGGTGAGCGCCAGACGCGCGGGGATGTTGGCTTTTATAAGGCCGGTGCAGACGTTTACTGTCGGCCTCTGAGTTGCGGCGATCAAGTGTATTCCGGCAGCTCTTCCCATTTGAGCCAGTCTGACTATCGACGTCTCAACCCGTTTCTTACTCGTCAGCATCAAATCCGCGAGTTCGTCAATAACAACGATCAGGCGCGGATGCCCCGTCTTGCCACGCTTAATATCGCGGTAACGCTGATCCATGTGAGCGCAAATATTATCAAGCGCGGATATCGCGGCTTCAACGTCGGTAATTATCGGCTGTACCAAGTGCGGAATGCCTGCATACATCGAAAGCTCTATCTGCTTCGGGTCGATCATCAAAAACTTGAGCTCGCCCGGATTAGCGCCCATAAGCATACTTGTAATGATCGTGTGCATAGCGACGGTCTTTCCTGATCCTGTAGCGCCTGCTATGAGCAAGTGCGGCATATCCGCCATGTCAATGGCAACGGGTATATTATTGGAGCTAAGGCCTATAATAGCGCCAGTAGTGCCGCGTACCTTATACTATATGCCACTGTCTCGACAACGCCCTTGAACGGCACTGTGGCGCGTTCTGCGCGTGGTACGGTCACGGCGAAGTCGGCGGACTCGGAGCGGGATAGGATCACGTTGGTGCGTAGCCTTGCGCCTAAAGCGTTGGTTGCGCGTGTGAGCTTGCTGTAATCCTTGAGATTGGCAAGGTTAAGATGATACTGAACGGTCGCTGGCCCAACGATACAACCAGCGGGGGTGCAGGGGATGCCACATTCGTTTATTGTGTCGGCCATGGTCTTTTTCGGCGGTATCATGGCGGCAATCTTTGCCATTTCCAGCTCATGTTCGTGCTCGGCGGCCTGCATTGCTTTCAGCCTGTCCAGTGCGTTTAGGTATTCCGAAGGCCATAAGCTGCCCTTATCATACCGCCGGTTCAGGTCGATTATGCAGCGCTCAAGGTTTTGCATGGCTTACACGCTCCTTTTTTTTGTTGATTTTCGGAGCGGGGCAGGCTATAATATAGCCATGTTCCCGCTCCGGGAAACTCTCAGGCTCCTGTATCGTCTGCTGTGGCGGCTGTTGATACAGGAGCTTGCGCTGTCTCGAACGATATTATCTCATATCCGGCGTCATTCTTCCAGAAGTCAATTATGAGCGGGATATTGCCGGGTTCGGTTATGTCCGTTCTGTATCGCTCGATATTGCCGCTCTTCGGGTTCCGCATCGTGAATTTGTATTCCATGCTACGCCACCGAGAAGCGCTTGTAAGTGGTTTCCCTGAGATACGCGGCGTATAGATCGCTGTGGTCGGTTTGAAGCGCTTTCTTGTCAATATCGGTGCGTTTGCAGTCGGTGTAAGATAGCCTGTATTCGCCAATAATCATCTTTGTTTCGTTGGCGGCGTTCATAAAGGCTTTCAAATCATCCGCTAAAGAGTCTTTGATTGCGGTCAGTTCCTCGATCATCCTTGCGTATTCCCTGTACTCACGGATTTTGTCGGTCAAATCGTGTGTGCTCATGTTTTGTTCCTCCTTTTTGTTTTTTGCTAAAGGGCTAATAGCTAAAGGGCTAATAGTGATTTTTCAGATTTATCAAATTTTTTGATTTTGAAATTTTTATTTTTTTGAAAAAATTTTGAGAGAATAACCGGACAGAGCGGGAACCCTGCCCGGTTCGCGGTATTCTGCTCTACGCCGCTGTGACTTCGGCAAGTATGCGGTTGACAAGCTTCTTGCTCCACCAGGGCTTTAAGTCCCATCCTCTTTGATAGTTGATGACCTCGCGCCCGGTCTTGGTGTTGCGTACTTCCAGCTTGCTTACGCGCCCACCGTTGATTCCAAAGCGTGAGCCTGTGTCGTACACCTTCGCATGATACTCGTATTTCCCAATCGTTCCTGTAATCCACATGATGATCTCTCCTTCAAATTTTATTATTTTTGGCGGCCCGTTTCGGTGGGCCAGACCGGCGGCGGTTATCGGGTTCGCGCCGCGTCCGGCTGGTCTATGGCTCCCAGCTTCCCCGCTCCCGTAGGTATCGTTTAGACGGTCAACGCCGCGTTTTTAACTCTCGCGGGTGAGTGACGGTTATCACCGTTGGGCCTGTGTTACGGGACAGGCAGCCCGTTCTTCTGCGTCTACCATCGGGATACCATCCCCGTTATCGGTTCTTATCTTCAGTAGACCGCTTTGTAGTTGTCAAGGTTCATCGTTTGGGTGTGAGGCCCGGAAGGCTCTTTGCGGCGTCCTCAGACTGTGCTATCCTTTCCCGGTGTTACGTCGTCGTTCCTATTTCGGTTTCCCTACTTTGTCCGCGTTCCCTCTATCTGTATTCATTGTAGCATACATGCACATGTATGTCTATTGACAAATCTCACAAACATGCACATGTATGTTTGTGCATGTTGCATACTTGCACATGTATGTTTGTTGTGGTATCGTTAGTATGAGGTGATATTATGGGAAAGACCAGCGCAAGCGTGAAGAATCGTTATGCCGCCAAAAACTACGACAGAATCAATTTGCAAGTTAGGAAGGGCCGCAAGGATGAGTTACAAGCCCACGCCTCTGGACGTGGTGAAAGTCTCAACGGCTTTGTCAACCGTGCGATAGATGAAGCGGTGGAGCGGGACATAGTCGCAGCGCCACCGGTTGAATCAGCGCCACCACCGCCAAAGAAGCCGACAACCTACGCGGAGCGGCGAGCCTACCAGGGTTCCATCAAGCCCGCTGCCTATCAAGATTATTTAGGCGGCATGACCGCACGGGACATTGCCACAAAGTATGACGTATCGGTGAAAGCGGTTGCGGCGTGGATCGGTCACTGGAAGGGGGTCCCGGGGGGTATTGTGCCGGGCGCAGATGTGGCCAGTGAGTAGCCAGAGTAGCCGAACGCAATAAAAAGGGCTTAACGGAGGTTGAATAGATTCTATATTCCTACAGAACTGGATATCAAAGCAGAGCAGTTTTCCGAAATGTATTTTGAAGACATGCGCCTTGCTATGGGCAGCATTGTTGAAAAATACTTGTGGCTGACATATACGACCGGAGAACGTGTGTACAGTCTGCCAGACGATTGGTATTTTCAGCTTGACGCAAATAACTACAGCTATGCCGTTGGTGAGTTAGATGACGCTGCGGGACAGACAGATCACAAAGCTCGTACAGTTACAATTGCGCCTGAGCATAAAGACGATGATATAATGCTGCTTCATGAAATGATACACGTTTTTATCGGGCTTTATGATAGAGCAGATAGTTTCACTAACCTCTTCGGGGAGACAATACACGGCTCAGTTTTTCCCTTTATACGAGACGCGCTTTTGCTTTGTCTGCATAATGATCTCAATGCAAAGATACCTGATTTAGACGAACGCATCCTTGCTCATGCAAATATACATAGCGGAGTTGCGATAGCAAAGGAGGGCGGCAGTCACGATATATTGTTTTTCTTGAAGAGCCTTGACCTTGATCTCCGCTGCGGCTATAAACTCGGCACAGTATGCGGTTATGGCCGTGATGAGCATTTTCCTGATGAGATAGGTAGTCAGAAGGATGCGACAAGGCAGATGGGGATAATTAGTGCGGCAATCGAAAAGTCAAATGGCGGAAGGCCGTCAGAAAACTTGTCCGCAGCTCGGACAAGTTTATCAAAAAGCGAGGTTCTTGACGAGGCAGGCATAGACCGTCGCCGAGCTAATGAAGCGGAAAAGCTCGCGGAATTACCGGAAGAGTGAGAAAATCAAAAGTAATCCCAGCGTTACTTTTGATTTCAGGGAAAGCAAAACCGAAGCGCGGTAGTTCTAGGACGGAAACGCTCACCCTGCGCAATTGGCGTGTTGTGTGTGCTGTTGCCCCATTCTTCATTTATGACGAATGCCCCTGTAACTGCGCAAAATTGCGCAGTGGGTGCGTCCGGAAATGGGTTGACCTATATCGGTGCGATATCGCACGTATCTCACCCCCGAATTTTCGCTGTTGAGCACAAAAAAGGGTGTAAGGGTGTAACGGTTGGTTATGCCCCGGAGAGCTTAGAACGAGTGTGCAAAAACAGCCGTTTGCAGGCCGTAAAATTGCTATTGACGAAAAAGCAGTGGCACGGTATAATCAACACACAATAGAATCACAAAAAGCAGTTAACATGTAAGAAATCGCCCTTGGCCGTGAATGTATTCATAATCAAAGCCCAAGGGTATAGTTGTCCTACAATCGCATTATCAATTTTTAGCGAGGAGTGATGGAGGGCGTTGCAGTATTGGCTCACTATGTGTGATTTAAAGAGGTATTATTACGAACGTGGATGGGGATACTAATCGGTAAACAATACAAGGAGGGATTAGGATGCTGATAGAATTAAAGAAAAATGCGTCCGGGAAATTTGAAAGCACACCGCCTGAAGAGCTTCAGAAATTAACTGGGGATATGAGGGAAATGGGAGAGCATCAGAATACGCCGATATCAGGTGAGTCCATTTTTGAGGCGGCAAATAAGGGATATCAAATGAAGCAAGAACAAGAAGGCCATAGATGAATTATGATTCAAATTGCAAGTATACCCGTCCAAAAGATAATGATTTTGACAAATGGTTAATAGAGTTCGATTTAGCGTATACAAACTATTGCAATACAGTTGAATACATTGAAAACGCATATTACGAAAGCAGGGACATGAAAGACGTTTTCATCCGGATTGATCAGCGCAATTACTATCACTATGTGTTCCATAACATGCCGCAAGGAATGAACCAGATAAAGAAAATTGCCGTTTTCTGTTATTGGATGCTGAAATATAGGCCATTGCGCTGTAAGTTTAGGCCAAAAACGAATTTCGAGAAGAATGATGAGAAGGCAAAAAGTGATTACGACAATGCCCACGCTTTATTCACTGAGCGATTTTGCTTACAGCTACTTGATAACATGAGTTGGTATTACTTAGGTAAAGGCATAGACATATCCGAACCAAACATGCGGGAATTGGAATATGTTTTGCGGCATGCGGATGTTGGAAAAGAAGCGCTAACAATGATTTTTGACATTCTTGTTGATACGAGCGCGTATCACGCTTAGCTTTAGTTGAACAAAAACCGCTTGTGGTTTTATGGGAACTGGTGCCTGTCTCCGGTTCCTTTTTTTTACAGCAAGAGCGGGACTGTCAAATCGGACGGCCCCGCTTTCGTTTTGTCTGTGGTGTCAGTCTGGCTCCGCAGGGATCGCGTCGCGGTATTTTGTGTAAAGCGCCTCTTCCTCTTCAGGTGTCATTGGCGGCCCGAGCGGGCTTTCTGGCGGCAGCGGACGGATTAGCAACTCTGCTTTGTCGGTTCTTTCAAAAATGGATTTCAGAATAAAAATTGAAACTATTGGATTTACCAGGTTTTGCAGTGCCGCAGCGTCCAGCATCTCCGCCATCGTGTCACGCACGATTTCCAGAAATTGTGCAGTTTGGGTGTGCGCATGAGTGTTCAGAAATTTGTACAGGGCAGACCTTGAGTATCCCATCGATCTACATAAGCCCAAAATGCTCGGCAGCGTCCCGCTGTGCTCGCAAGCTAAAAGATAGTCCGAGACCAAGCGTTTCAAATCGCTAACACTGATGGTTGTCAATTCAATCTTTTCTACCTCGTTCAGCTCCTTCCTCATGCGGCTGGCAAGTTTTGAAAGCTCCTCGCTCCTGAACTCACTGCTGATTTCTCTATAGATTTTACTGTTTTTCTTTCCCTCTTGCATGATTGCCATTTCCTCAATGCTCATGGGTTCTTTATTTGGCGTTTTTCGCATTGCGTTAATTCCTCGCTCTCAATTTGATTTATGCCGTAAAACCTCCGCAACATCGTCATGAGTGTGTTGCAATCTGCGTTCATCTTCTTTATTTTTTCACGCTCAGAGTTCGATGAATCGCGCTCATAATCAAGGATTTCCACTCCGCTGCTGGCTTCGAGCCGTGATATTTCGGTATAAATGAGATTGACCAAGTAGTCTTTTACCTCCATCGCATCTTCCGGTGTGGATACTTCCAGTATTGCTTTAATCGCGTCAATTGTTTTCATAAGCTATTCTCCTTTCGGGTGAGTTCGCGCCCTCACATAGTATACACGTTATAAAAAAGGTTTTTATACTGATAAATGCAGACCGCACTTTTCCCATGCTTCGCGCTTGATCGCAATAGCCTCGCGCCGTCGTCCTTTTGCTTCTGCCTCCTGATATCGCTCAATGAAATCCGCTTTGTTTTTTTCGTTCGCTACCGCTTGCAACTCGACAGCTTCCTTCTCGGCGGCCTGTTTCGCCGTAAGGAATTCAATATTTTTTTGTGCCGCGTCGCAAAGGTCGTTGAATGCTTGATTGTTATGTTTTGACATTATTTTCGCCCCCCCCCCTATTTGTACTGCCCCACTGGACTCAGTCGAATTCCATGCCTGGCGGCTTCAGTCTTCGTGAGATTAGCGAGTGCGATATTTCCACTTTTTATCGCCTTAGAATATGCATCGCAAAAGCTTGTTTCACGTGTTGTAGTCTAAGTTGGATAGTCCGGCTGGCGTTTCCGACCTCGGAGCCGCTACGCTGTGAAGCAACGCCCATCGCCGTCCATGCCGCCGTAGCCGTCTGTGCTGATTCTCCGGCTTGCATCATTACGTTGCCGGCGGCTTTAGTGGCTTCCGCGAGGAAGGACAGATCAATCGCCGCTTTGTTAGATACTTGGTTCTGTGCATCAAGTAATGCACCCAATTTTTCGATATCTCCACCTAATCGGAAGGCCTTGTTAGAAGCGATGAGATAGGAAGATGCCAAATTTTCGTCAAGTTGTCCTGCTGCTTGGGCGATTAGAGATAACTCTGCCATTTGTTTATAGTTATCCATTCCGGCCCGCGCAAATGTCGTTTGCGCGTCAAGCATGTCCTTTGCGGTTCGTCCCCACGTACTTGCGGCTTCAAGTGCTTCGATTGTGAGTTGCTGAAATTCGTTACGGGTGACGGAAGTAACTTTACTCAAATTTGTAAGTGATGTGTCAATGTCTTTGAGTGTTGTTATCGTTTGGGATATGCTGCTCAATATCAATTTGTACGATAACCAATATATGCACATGCGCCGGATAGACTCGCCCCAACTGTTAGTATGTTTATCGGCGGTTACAATGGCGTTACCGGTTGCCGTGACGCTCCCTGCGAAAGCCGCGTTTTGTGCCGCCGCGCTTTGAATTGTGGCGGCTTGTTGCGATATTACGGATGTACCTTGTTTTATAGGATTATAGTCTACTTTAGGCTTTAAAGTTTCGAGTTGTCGTTGCAAATTATTAAGTTGGTTTTGAAACCCATTATCTATTTCAAGCTTAACTTTGATTTGATGTTTGCTTATAAAATCCTGCATTTCTGCAAGTTTTTTATGTACTTTGGCATAGTCAATGTCCAATTCAACTGGCGCATAAATTCCTACTTCAAACAATCAACCACCTCCTTAATATAAGTATGAGTGGGGATTCCACTCATACTTAGAAAATCAATTGATGTGTTAACCATTATCAGCAACCACATTAGGAATATTACTAATCTTATCCGATAATTCTGGTAAAATACTTTCCAGCGACCCAGATATATTGAGGTCAGAATATATCTTTTCTAAACCACTTATTCCAGTGTACATCATCCGGTGAAATTCGGAATATGATTTTGAAATCGCCAACAAATCGTTATACATACTACAATTGCATAAAGTATCATCCAATGCATTAAACACTCCAACATTTGAACACAACGAATATGCCTCTACCACATCATCCGGCAGCTCAATATTAGCAATAAAAGCCTGAACCAATGCGACCCGAAAGCTCATAATCTCACCTGACGGAACATATGCTTCAACTCCGTTATTTTGCTCTGCAAATGGAGGGGTAAAGACCGATGATACCACTTTTAGAAAATCATCAATGCTGATAGATTTTTTGATTTCAAGATAAATATTTTGGTTGCCAAGTTTTGCTAAAACGACCGTTTCAGTGTTATTGTCAATTGCATTTTCCTGTATTTTGTTTAGTGTTTCTATATTTACTATTTTCATATATTAGTCTCCTTTAAATTATTATTTTGTACGAATGCCCTGACTGATTATTTCGCGCGCGCGAACCCAACAGAACGCAATTGAGATCCGCCAGCACGCACGATGATTCCGCGCTGAGTATATCATAGCAATTCGCGCGATGATACCACTTGTTGCCAACCTTCTATAGAATAACGTGAGGAACGAAAAGTTCCTAATACTATCAGAAGGAGGTCATAAAAGTGGCCGCAAAAATCAAGGTGAAGCTGATCTTAGAGCTTCATGCCGCGCATATGTCGAGGAACCAAATCGCCGTTACCCGGCATATGTCAAAGAACTCCGTCAGCGATGTGCCTCGTATCGCTGCAAGGCTCGGAGTCAGGTTC
>Ga0099364_10013670_pt1 | contig 10870 bp, 9 predicted proteins | sample TergutTh196P3_FD_73070 | JGI IMG/M metagenome (GOLD analysis project Ga0099364, IMG submission 73070) | Microcerotermes parvus P3 segment gut microbial communities from Pointe-Noire, Republic of the Congo - Th196 P3 | ecosystem: Host-associated > Arthropoda: Insects > Digestive system > Gut ... | reverse complement strand
AGGTTCCCGGACTCACCCTGGCAAGGCTTAGATGAGCGTAAAGAGTCTGCAAGCCTGAGTGGTGATTAATCATCACAAAGTTGCCGTAAATATTGTCATAACCCACCCTGCTTACCCTGCCTGACATGGCAGCTCTTACAGGGCTGCCGGCAGGGGCAACTATGTCTATGCCTGTGTGGAACTGCTGCCTGCCGGTAAATGGCGACCTTCGGTTACCGTACAGAGATGAGACCCTGCCTGTTACCGGCCAAATAAAAAGGAATTGCAGCTCAGCAGCTACCCTGTCCTGGGGATTAGTTACAGCTCTTAGACTGCTAACTTCCATCTCTATATAAGAAAACCTGTCGTCCCTTCTTAGCTCCCCTACAACTTCAACTCTGTCAAAGGGTCCTGCAAAAATTCCATCCCATTTATCTTCAGTGACCCGTATCACCATATCACCTGTGGCATCCCGTAAAAGGTATCTTTCTCCACCCAGAGCAAAGATGATATTGCCCCTTATTGTAAGCAGGGTATTGTGCGGCAGCCTTTGAGCCTGATCTGCAGTAACAAGAGAAGCGACTGCTTGCTCCACCGCAGCCAAAGGCGGGGATGGTGCAAAGAAAATTACAATGGCTGATATTAAGAGAACCCTGTTGATCATGTTTAAATATTAGGGAAAAAATTTTCAGAGTATAAGCTACTAAAACTGGTGGGGATCTGAATTTCCACCTACTAATTTGGGTAGGTTTTCCCTATATTAGTCTCGATTTAAGTACCTGGCAAACAACTCAGCCCTGCTCTGTATGCCAAGTTTCCTGTAGAGATTTTTCTGGTGAAAATTGACAGTGTCGTAACTGATTTTTAAGGTGTAGGCTATTTCCTTTGGGGCTATGCCTTTTAATAAGAGGACAAAAATTTCTTCTTCTCGCGGGGTAAGCTTAAGGCTTTCTTTTACAGGGAGTTCATTTTCTTCTGAAACATCGGACGAAACATCGGGTGATAGCTCATACGATAAATCGTGCGATAAATCGTTTGAATATTCAGGCATGTCTCGTAGATATAGACCGTCGGTCCAGTCGGCATCAAAAAGTCTTTTCTGTATATAGGGCATAAACATTAGACATAGGCTGACCAAAACCATTACTACAGCAAAAGCCAGAAACCTGTTGGGGGCTTCAAAGTAATCAAAGTATATAGAAAAGAATCCTGAAATTAAAAAATACTGCAGGAAAAATACCAGGCAAAAAAGCCTGAACATTTTGTGGGATTGGCTCTTTTTTATGGCTCCGGCACAGATGTAATAAATGATGATATAACCCAGGCTGTCTCCCAGCCCGTAAATAAATGAGCCGCCCATAAAGGTAAAGTGTGAATCAAAAAGCAATGCCCCCAGACCCAGCATGGAAAAGGCAAGAAACATGAGCCAGATATACATGGCATTTTTGCCTTTAAAAAGTTGAATAAGAAGGATAAGGGCTATTGAAACCAAAGTCCCTGCCCCAAAAGCAAAGTCAGAAATATTATTGTCCATCCATTCTATGTAGTTAAACATACAGGTAATCATGTAATGCACAACACAGAGGGCTATGACATAGGGAACACCTGAATCCTTTCCATCATTGTCATTGTTAATTTTGATGATATTTTTATCATTTTTATAAAGAAAAAATATTGATATAACCAGGAGTAGGAAAGCGCCATTTAGGACTATGCTCCCCCAGTCATTCATTATATGATGCAGTGCCGGAAAGGAACTGTAAGTACCATAAAAGACAGCATAAAATAATTGAATTAAAAGCATGGCAAAGAGGCGTTCAACATTGTTTAACACAAAGCAAAACAGGTAAAATGCGCAGGCACAAGCCAAACCATTAAAGAATTTGGCACTCATAAAAATAACAAAATGCCAAAATCCCCAGGGCATAAAAAACATGGTAAGCATAAGGGAAAAAGAAGCCAGGGCTGATACGCATAGCAAAGGCAGAATAAGCCTTTTGGGACTTAGAAAAAGGATGAACCAGCCCAGCCCCAAAAAGAAAAATGTTAATTCGTGAGTGGCAAATCCTGTAAAGGCTATACTGTGATCAAAGTACCGCAAATTGCCCATTATCACCGATACAGGAAAAACCAGTAAGACAGGTAACAAACCCTTACGTATATTGCGGAAAGAGAGCTCGTCCCGGGATCTAAAAAAGCGTGAAAATATAACTCCCGGTTTATTGATCAAACTCCACCCCATTTATTAGGTGTCTTGATTGCAAGCCCGAAGGGAAGGGACTCTTTAAATTAAATTGTAACATAAAAGGGAAATTAGAGTATAGTTCTTGGGGCTTGCTTTTTTTGTTTGACATTGTTGTCTTTAGCATGCTATAAATACTCAGCCATGAAGAATGAACTTGCGAAAATAAAAAATTTAATATACGAAGTACGTGGACATAAGGTGATGCTAGACCGTGATTTAGCTGACTTGTATGGTGTAGAAGTCAGAAGGTTAAATGAAGCCACTAAACGTAATATTGAGCGTTTTCCCTCTGATTTTATGTTTCAACTGAAACAAGAAGAATGGAATATTTTGCGATCGCAAATTGCGACCGCAAATAGAAATATCTCAAAGGTAAGATATCTTCCCTATGTCTTTACGGAACATGGTGTGCTTATGCTGTCAAATGTACTTAACTCAGAAAATGCAATCAATATGAGTATTCAGATAATTAGGGTTTTTGAAAAGCTAAGAAGATACGCTCTGACGCAAACATCACAGGATTTGAGAATAGAGGAACTTCACAAACTTTTGATGCTTCACATATATTTAACTTCAAGAAAAATAAGAAAAAGAAAAGCTTAAGGGACATTTACATAAATAAATTTAAGGAGCCAGATATGTTAAGAAAACGCGAAGATATAGAAAAGTCTCTGCCAAAAGATGGCGAGCATTTTGATGTGATAGTAGGCGGCGGCGGACCTGCGGGAATAGGTGCGGCCCTTGCCGCTGCGACAAATGGAGCAAATACCCTGTTGCTGGAGAGCCGTGCTTTTTTCGGCGGGGTTGCAGCAGTTTCCGGCTGGATGCCCATGAACCGCATACTCCTTAATGGTGGGAGCCGTGGCGGTATTAACGAACTCTTTGTGAATAAGCTCCGCAGCTACGGCAAGGACGGCTGCAGGGAGGGGAAGACGAGCTGGGTAGATGGAGATGGGCTTCATATACATCCCGATTATTTACGCCTTGCGGTGATGGAGCTGCTTGAAGAAACAGGTGCCAAGTATCTTGTGCACAGCCCTGTAACAGGCGTGGAAATGGACGGCAATAGGATCACTTCCCTTGTCTCCGGCGGGAAGTACGGCAAGAGGCGTTATGCCGCAGATGTTTACATAGATGCCACAGGCGATGGGGATATTGCGTATCACGCCGGAGTACCCATGCAGAAGGGCAGGGAGGAGGACGGCGTTTTTATGCCGGCGACCATAGGCTTTGTGCTTGCCAATGTGGACGAGGAAAAACTTTTTTCTGCCCTCAGCGAGAAAACGGGTTACACTGATTTTACAGGAAAAATAAAAGAGAAAGCAAAGGAAGGATACGCCACTGCCATTTTCTATTCTTTTGATAGAACTACAATACCCGGAGTGATCTCTGTAAATAACGGCGGGCAGGAAGGCATAGGTATAATAGACGCAAGCAAGATTGATGACCTTAATGTTTCACTTAGGTCTGGACTGCAAGTGGCAATGGATTTTGTCCGCATAGTAAGGGAACTGAAGCTGCCCGGGCTTGAAAATTGCAGCCTCGTGAGGGCAGGGCAAGACCTGGGTATAAGGGAAACCCGCCGCATAGAAGGTGAGTACGTTCTTTCTCTTGAAGACAGCCAGCAGGGTAAAAGTTTTGATGATGTTGTTGCACTCCGTTATGGGACCATAGATCCCGGCGGGCTAAAGGAAGAAAAAAACTATCACGGCACTATCAAGAACGGGCACGATTACCCTTACCGCTGCATGCTGCCAAAAAATGTAGATCCCCTGCTTGTTGCCGGCCGCTGCGCCTCGCTTACACATCTGGGTCTTGCAACCTGCAAGAGCATGGGAAACATGATGGCCATAGGTCAGGCGGCCGGCGTAGCCGCTGCTCTTTGCGCGAAGGAGAAAGTCTTGCCGCGTAACATAGATGTGAAAAAGATACAGCAGCGGCTGCGTGAGATGAAGGTGCTGTTGGCTTAACGCCGCTGCGCGGCGGCAGGAGCGGGAAAACGCACCACAGCCAGACACACGGCGGCAGGAGCCAGAAAAAGTAACACCGCCGGACATGCCGCCGGAGCAACCACACGCCTGCAGGAGCGAGCAATGCCGCACTGCGCAGCAATGCCGCTAGGTGCCGGCTACACCCAGCAGGTCCAGGTGCTTGCCTATGTGTTTTTCCAGGGCGAGGGAGTACTCTGCTTCGTGGGTGCGCCAGAACTTGTAGAGCCTGTCTTTGAAGGCGAAGCTGTTGTCGGGGTTTTTTTTGTTGAGGATGAGGCCGTAGGTTATGTGTATGAGCTGGCGGCTGTCGTTGTTGTTGAAAAGGCCGGGGAGTTCTGCGTCGCTTAAAGCAGCCAGGTCGGGGATGTCGTTTACCTGGGTTGTAACATGGTAGTAGGCGCGGGCTTCTTCAAAGGATTCAAGCGCATAAGTGTGTATCTCCCTGTAAAGGGCAGGGTCGTGCATGGCAAGGACGCGCATTGCTTCAAGCCAGTTGGTGCCGGCTGTCTTTACATGGAAAACGCCCTTTGTTGCTTTGCTTATCAAGGGAAAGACTGCAAACTTATCTGAACCTGAATGAATAGAAAGCTTGTACTTAAAGTGCCTTGCAATTGCCGCATGGGCATTGATCTCTTTTTCAAACTGGACAAGGTCGCCTATGTAATCTATGCCCTTCTGGAACTCCCCGCAAAAACGCGGAGCCAATGTTGCAAAGCTGACGCCTGCATCTATCAGTTCCTGAGCTACAAAGAAGTGCTGCAGGGGAGTGGTGGGGGTTAGGGTTTCGTCTATGGAAATTTCAAAATCGGCATTGTACCTGGCACCTTGGAAAAACTGTTTGTAAATGTCCGCTGCAAATTGTATAGCCTTTTCGTAAATGCCCACTATGGCGGCAAGTTCATCTTCGTCAAAGGAAAGGATTAGATCTGTATTGCTCAAGAATTCCCTGCCCACATTAAATTCCTTGCCAAGATATTTTTCCGCATAATGCTTTTCCAGTGCAGGGGCATTGGCGCTGTTAACGTCGTTCTTTATATGCTCAGAGCAGTCCAAGGTTATCATGGTGAAACCCAGGGAAAGTGCGTTCTCCACATCCTCGGCTTTTTTAAGATGATCTCCATCCGCTCCCCAGGGCTTTTTAAAGCCTTCGCGGAAAACTGCAAAAGTCGCCGCATCAAGAACATCCTCGTAAGTGCGGTTTGTTAGATTCAGTTCTCTTATCGATTGCTGTGCGAAAACAGGGTAAGCATCATACTTTTCAAAAACCTTTGCATGACCACAGCCGGCAAGCCCAAGCCTGTCGCCTGCGCCAAAACTGCGCTCCTTTCCCAGAACCTGCGAAGGAGAGGTAAAAGGCAGAACCCTGCGCAGCACTTCTGCGTTCTGATGATTCAAAGGGGCAACAAGGAGCTTGCCGCCGTGACTGGAGTTAGTGCTTATGTCACTCTTTATTTCTCCAACAAAGCCCGGGTTTTCCCCCGCGACAACAAGAACATCAATTTCATGATCCTGTGCCATGAAGATTTCAACATTGCTATTGTCAATTTTGCAAATCGATCTTTGGTATGCTTTAAAACCATGGTAATCCATAACTGCTCCTTAATAACCCGGATTAAATGATATGCTTTTTTCAGTTCCTACATTATACTACACATATGGAAGGAAATGAACAGGAGCAGTCATGATGAAAAGTAGATTAGTTATGGGGATTGTGCTTTTTTTTGTTATAAGCGTGAACCTGTCTGCCCTCGAATTGAATGAGCCTGTTGAAAATCCTGTTTACAGAAATTTTGTCTCTTATGATGTCGGTACGGTCTTGCCCATGATTATTTTTTCGGCGATTAGCGCAATGGATGAATATTCTAGCGGCAATTATTTTTTGAACACGGCCTTCCAGTATGAAAGGCAGATGCACAAAAACTTTAGCTTAACGGGGCGCTTCTCGTTCAGGGGTTTTCACTTTGGTGACTTTGCCTTTAACGCCTTCACGCTGGAAGCGCAGGGGCGTCATTACCCGGAGGAAGACAGGCCTTTTTTCTATGGGCTTGCGCTCGGCTATTCGCTTTTGGATTACAAGGTCCCCGAAAATATTTCCGGTATAGCGCACTATTTTAAGGTCGGCGGCAGGTTGGGCTGGCGTATTCCTTTTGGCGTAAGCAGGCGCTGGGTCTTCGAGCCTTCATTTGGCTACGACATTGCATTTGGGAGTATTCCTGTTCGAACCGATAATAATACTGAGGGCTTTTTGGCCTTCCTCGATTCCCTGCTTGATGACCTTGTTAACCGGCTTGTCCGGGGCTACATCATAGGAGGTTTTCAGATTTCTATGTGCCTTGGTTATAGTTTTTAATGGGAGGATGAAAATTTGAAAAAATTTTTGTATTGTTTGTTGATTATTTTTTGCCTGCTGATTTTTTTTATTGATTATCCCTTATACGCACAGCAAACTCTAAGTGCCATGGGGAATTACAATACAGGCAGAAACCTTGAAGCCCAGAACCGCATGAGCGAAGCAAACGTTTATTATAATGAAGCTATACGCATAGGCACAGCAGAAATCAACGGAGGCGCAGTAAATGCAGATGCCTATGTTGCCATTACATATTCCATGCGCAGACAGCTCCGTTACAGGGAAGTGATCAGCTGGGGGGAGAGAGGTCTTTTGGTTTACCCCAACGAGCACAGGCTAGTGCAGATTATGGGAGAGGCATATTTTTACCTTAATGATCACAATACTTCCCTTACATTTATGCAGCGCTATGTCAACGCTGTTCCCCAGGGGGGACGTGCATCTGTTGCCTATTTTTTCATGGGTGAGATCTACCGCTTTAGAAGACATTTCCAACACGCCGAAGTTGCCTACAGCATGGCTGTCCGACTCTACGCAGGCTCTGCCCTCTGGTGGTACAGGCTCGCCAGCGTCCGCGAGGCAGAGGGAATTTTTACTGAAGCTGTAAGCGCCTACGAAACAGCCGTCAGACTGGATCCAAATTACCAGCTCGCCCTTAACGGACTATCCCGCTCACGCCTTCGCCTCTAGAGTTTAGTTACATGTGTATCCAGTGTTATTTTTTTTGGTTACACGTGTAACTAGTTCTCTTTTGTTTTGGTTACATGTGTAACCAGTACACTTTTGTTTTGGGTACATGTGTACACAGTGCTATTTAAAGTGGGTACACATGTACCAAGTACACTTTAATGTTGGTGCACAGGTACCAAGTGCAGTAAAAGCTATTTAAATATAGGAAAAAGGAGTATATAAATATTATGGATAAAATACTAGACCAGGTTAAGGAATATTACGGAAAACAACTTCAAAATAAAAGCGACTTACAGACTACAGCTTGTTGTGCTATTGATAAGCCGCCTGTGGAAATTAGGGAAATATTGCCGCTTATTGCGGATGAAATTAATGAAAGGTTTTATGGTTGCGGATCACCTTTACCGCCATTATTGGATGGAATGACCCTGCTTGATTTAGGTTGTGGAACCGGACGTGATGTATATATTGCTTCTAAATTGGTTGGAGAAAATGGCTGTGCAATAGGTGTTGACATGACCGAAGAACAAATTGAAACGGCTATAAAATATCAAGAAATCCAACGGGAACGTTTTGGCCATAAAAAATCAAATGTGATATTCAAGAAAGGTTACATTGAAGATTTACAATCACTGGAAATTAAAGACAATAGCATAGATGTAGTAATTTCTAATTGTGTTATAAACTTATCACCTATGAAAGAACAGGTATTCAAAGAAATTTATCGTGTTCTAAAGCCCGGCGGAGAATTATATTTCTCAGACATATTTGCCGACAGACGTATTTCAGAAACATTGGCAGCAGATCCGGTATTGCGTGGAGAATGTTTAACAGGTGCATTATACACTGAGGATTTTCGCAGAATAATGAATAAAATTGGATGGATTGATTTCCGTTACACCAATATACGCAATCTCGAAATTGAAAATGAAGAAATCGCAGAAAAGGTTTGTTTTATTACATTTTCTTCAAGAACTGTGAGGGCATTTAAACTCAATGATCTTGAAGATATTTGTGAAGATTATGGTCAAGTTGCCTATTACAACGGCAGTATTCAAGGTCATCCCCATTTTTTTGATCTAGATGATCATCATAGATTTTTTACAAATAAACCCATGTTGGTATGTGGTAACTCAGCTTCAATGGTTGCAAATACACGTTACAGAAAAGCATTTAAGGTAGTAGGGGATCGTTCGGTGCATTTTGGAAAATTTGATGCTTGTGGATCTGAGAATGGCAGTGTAGGCAATGCTTCTGTATCCTGTTGTTAAATAATTATTACTCAATTTTTAAAAGTTCAATAAAATTCGGACAGCGGCCGAAAAAATTCGGGCAGTGTCCGAAAATATCAATGCAAGATCAATTGAAATATAGTATACTCAAAATATGAAACCAAAAGAGTTGATAAAAATATGGGTTGAATTATTTAACCAGGGAAATTCTGAAAAAATTTCTGAATTATATCATGAAAACGCCGTTAATCATCAAGTTGCAAATGACCCCATTGAAGGAAAACAAAACATTTATAAAATGTTCTGCAATGACTTTTCTAAGGCAGAAATGGTATGCATTGTAGAAAATATTTATGAAGATGGGGAATGGGGTATATTGGAATGGAAAGATCCAAAAGGACTTCGTGGTTGTGGATTTTTTAATGTCATTGACGGAAAAATTAAGTTTCAGCGTGGATATTGGGATAAACTTACATTTTTGAAATTGAATAATTTACCAATAGATAATATACAGGAAAAGGACGTATTAGAATCATTGGAAACAATTAATAAAAAATTTGGAAAAGTATTAAAAAAGCTTGGTGAGTAAAGTGGTGAAATTTCTGACATTATCTGAAATAATGCTTATTTTGGAAGATCAAATCCAATAAAGTAATGAATGTTGCAAAAGGGGAGATAAAGAAGCAAGAATTAATAAAATTTTATGAAAAACATTCAAAAAAGAAATGATTAAATTAAAGAGTAAAAATGGAATCTTCACCCTTTTACGAAGATCATCTATTTGAAGGTTAAGCGAAATTGCACATTGACATTTGTTGAATTGATTAAATTTTTTGAACATCCATAAATTTTAGGTATTTTTAGGATTATTTTGATGATTTTTTTCTTGACAAATTTCAATAAATATAGAATAATCTGATCGACCAGAGGATTTTATGTGATTTTTCATAATATATTGAGAGGTATAAAATGTTGTTGAGCCCAGTTCAATTAGATAAAATTCATGATATTATACAAAAACATTTGTTATCACAAAATACAGAAATAGATTTTGATAATAAACGAAAATCACTAATTCCTTCAATAGTGAGTCTGATTGATGACTATATTGAAAATAAAATTGATTTATCAATCTTTAAAACTAAAAATGACAGTATAAATAAACAAAACGAATACTGGGGTTTTAAAGGAATGAGTGGCCAAATGTTTTTGAATATGATCTATAACATTAGCCAGAATAGTGGATATTATGAACAGTTGGATTTATTATTAAAGAATGCAATAAAAATACCTAATGATATTAATGAAGCTAATGATAAAATATTAATGGTTATGAATTTTTGTGATGTTATTAGTGTTTCTATTACTGATAGAAGGAGTACTCCAAAGAAAGGTTCTATACCTTATTTTTTGTCATATTTTTGGTCAATTCAAGATTATAATGAATGGCCAATTTATTATACATCAATGATTAATGGTTTTGAGAAAATTGGAATTGCATTTTTTGATAATAGTCCTAATAGTAATTTCTTGAATTTTTATCAAATTAATAAAGAAGTACAAAAATATTATAAGGAGAAAACTAATAAAGAAATAACTTTATGGGATATTGAACATGCATTATATTATCTAATTAATGTCCCTTCTTTAAATAATGCTTTAATAATAAATACATCTAATAAAACAAAACAAACAGATGATGAATTACCTTCATCTTATATTCCTCCTGTTGTATCTATACTTCCAGAATTATCTATTAGTTCAGATGATATGGTATTGTTATGCCAAAAAAATGGTATATCTGTAGAGAAACTATTTGAGCAAAGAATATCAATTTTATTTAAGATAATGGGATTTTCTGTAGAAATTTTAGGTCAAGGATATGGTCGGGTTCCAGATGGAATAGCAATTTGTTCAGAATATCATTACGCGATTATTTTTGATGCAAAAGTTAGAAAAGATGGTTATACATTGGGTACTGATGATAGAGCAATAAAAGAATATATTTTAAATAATACTGAGCCATTAAAAAGACGTGGAATAAAAAATATTTATTTTTTAGTTATATCAAGTAAGTTTAATTCTGATTTTGATGATTTTATTAAAACTATTAAAATTGATACAGAAATAAGAGAGATATTATTTATAGAAACGAATGCTTTATTATTGTTGTTGGAGCAAAAACTTCGTTCTAATGAATTTGTTTTAGGCCCTGGTGGCTTGCAAAACTTTTTAGCACAAAGTGGTATTATTACAGAAAAAGATGTTATATAAATGCCCCCTGCAGATATTGCCGTAAAGATGGCTTCTACCTTAAATTTGTCCATTGAATACCTTGTAACAGGTAAGGAATATCAGCAATCTGTGGATATTTCCGGTTATA
>Ga0099364_10013669_pt1 | contig 10870 bp, 3 predicted proteins | sample TergutTh196P3_FD_73070 | JGI IMG/M metagenome (GOLD analysis project Ga0099364, IMG submission 73070) | Microcerotermes parvus P3 segment gut microbial communities from Pointe-Noire, Republic of the Congo - Th196 P3 | ecosystem: Host-associated > Arthropoda: Insects > Digestive system > Gut ... | reverse complement strand
TGTACGGATTGCTGCGATGTTTAAGATATGATTTATATGCGGCGCTGCTTTTATAATAACCGTCAAGCCCCTTAAAAGATGAAGATTCATCGCAGCGGTAAAGTTCCAAGAGCAGGGGAAAAAGGGGAGATTTTATTATTTCGCTTATACGCGAAAGAGGAAGACGGGGCAGGGCAGCCGGCAGCATGTGGTTACGCACTAAAAAGCAAACATCGCTAATAATTGATGGGTCAAAACCCAGCCGAGAAAGAAAACGACGGGCTTGGCGTTCGCCAAGTTCAGCATGGGCAAAAAAGCGCCGGCTGCCGGCTGCTTCCGAAAGAGGCTTGCCGCAATCGTGAAGAAGCAGCCCCAGGGAAAGCCGTAAATCAAAGCCGGTTTTTCGCCCGAGTGTTTTACGGTAACGAAGCGATTCCATTGTATGTTCCCAGACATTGCCTTCGGGATGAAATTCTTTCGAATGATCCACATCGTTAAGCGCTGCAAGCTCAGGCCAGCAACTGTCAATGAGAACAGATTCTTTTAACAGTTCAAAACCGGCGCTAGGGTTAGGGGCATTTAAAAGTTCAATTAAAAGCAGGCGCTGTTTTTCAATTCCAGGTGATGCTTCTGAATTTAAGGGCGAAAAACCGGCAGCTATTGTTTTTATTTCACGGGTTTTTGTTTCGGGAAAATATTTTGCAAGGATCATTGACATGTCAAAAAGGTTTCGGTAGTGGGAAATAGTATTTTCCGGCAAGATATACTGCCGGTCTATTTCCTGTAAATCGCCTTTCCTTATTCGGCGTAAAACCGGATAGATTCCGTTGGGATCATAAAAGCAACGGGTAGAGCAATCCTGAAAAAATTCCAGAAAACCACAAGAATAATTATTTCTGGGAATTTTCCCTGAAACATAAGCCTGCACAGAGTCTTCGCAGCGAAAGAACCATGTTCCTCCTTCTGTTTCAACAGATGCATCTGCAAAAACCGCCCCGGGATATTTTATTTCTTCAAACAAGCCGGCAAGGTCTGCAAGGCCTGCCCCGCATAAGGCATAAACACCAGCAGACGGGTTTCTGTCGAGATACGAATCAATTGCGCTAAAGCCGTGCAGGTATAAGGGAAAGCCTGCTTGGATTATTTTTTGATCCGGTGTCATCTTTCTCCAACATGGTCAAAACCGCTGTCAATCGGCAGTATCGGCATTATCTTTCCGTTATGTGTAATACGATATCTGGTTTCTTCCAGCAAATGCACTGCTGTAAAGGGCAGATTTTGCACAAATATATTATCGCTAACAAAAGATTGTGATTTAATCAACCGGGAAATTAATTTATCAATAAATTTCGGCTTGGGATACACATCATATAACACCTTTTTGTTTTCTGGAATTTTAGCAAGCCTTCGGGCAATATAAACAGCATCATTCAGGCCGCCAATGCTGTCGACCAAACCGTTTTTTTGAGCGGCAATTCCGGAAAAAACGCGTCCCTGGGCAATTGCTTCTACCTGTTCAATATCCATATTTCGGCCTTTTGCTACTTTTGCTGTAAAATCGCTGTAAAGATCAAGAATGTATTCCTTGTACCTTTCCTCTTCTAAGTCGTTAAAGTCACGTGCAGGCAATAATATTCCTGCTGTAAGGTCTGCATGATCCCCGCGTTGAATAAAATCTGTTTTTAATCCCAGTTTGTCATTAAAACCATTTTCAAAAAACCAGCTTCCTATCACACCGATCGAGCCTGTAAGCGTAAATGGAGAGGCTGTTATATGGCTTGCATTCATGCTCATCCAGTAACCGCCGGATGCGGCAACAGATCCCATTGAAACAACAACAGGAATCCGCTCTTTTGCTTTGATAATTGCTTCATTTACATAATCAGCCGCTTCTGCGCTTCCTCCCGGAGAATTTACACGGAGCACAATTGCCTTGACACGTTTTCTTTCCGATAATTCTTTAATCGTATTGGATAGGTTCCATGCTGCAATGCCCCGCTCCATATCAGTAACACCATTAACAAAAATAACCGCTACAATCGGAGGGCGGGAAAATAAACCGCCTGCTTTTAAGGGTTTATAAAAATATTTACTCCCCGAAAGACTGGAAGCTATATCTCCATAAATATAAAAATTGGTATTTTTTTTAGCGCCTAACATTTCTTCAGCTACTTTAATTACAGTATCTTTTCTGCCGGTATAATCCACAAGGCCGCGTGCTAAAGCGCTTTTAGCCGAAAAAATAAATTCATTGTTAATAATATTAAATAACTCATCATCAGCCAATGAGCGGGCTTTTGATATTGTCCCGCTGGTGAAAGTCATAATATCATCTAATATTTCACCGTATTGCAGGCGGTCTGCATCGGAAAGAGAGTCCCGTGTATAAGTTTCTGCAGCGGATTTATACTCAAAATAACGAAATTCCCGCACACCTATACCAAGCTTTTCAAGGCTGTTTTTTAGATATGGCCTTCCCCAGACATAGCCCAACAGCATTAGACTGCCATGATCATCCATTATTATTTTATCCGCTGCTGTTGCAAGACAATAAAGATCAAGGTTTGCGCCGCTGATAAAGGCCAAAACCTTTTTCCCGGAGGATTTAAATTTTTCAAGGGCAGATCTGAGTTCCCAAAGTGACTCCTGACCAAGGCGGCACGAAGAAAGGTTAAGGAGTATCCCTCCGATATTTTTGTCTTTTTCTGCGCGTTCTATTACATTAAAAATATTCAAAGATAATTTATTCTGGCCGGCAGCAAGCATCGTATTCTGCGCCTGGTTGTTTAGATTTAATTCTAAAAAAACATTTTGTGTAAATAAAGGCATGGTCATTAAAAAATTCACTCCAATTAAAATAATCTTTTTTTTCATTTTTTTCTCCTTACTGAAATTTGTTTGTTTTCTGATAAATAATTTAATAATTTATCCAGTCTGTATCCCGAATTTTCTTTTGCTTTTTCCGCCGTTTTAGATATTTCGGTAATATGATCAATTCTTTTGGTATATGACATCAAATTTGGATAAAATGCACTATCATCTTCCAAAACAAGGAACAGGCTTGTATAGAACAATGTATTTTCAAAGGCTTCCTTGTTAAACCATGTAATATCATTAAAAATATTAATCCCGATTAAGTTTCTAAAATCATCCTGCAAATAATTATCTTCAATTAATTTTTTTGCAAATAATTTTGCATCAAATTTCTCTTCTATGGTTTTACTCGAGGCAGTCCTGCCTAGTACCGCTTTGATAATTTCTGCAAGGTTCCATGCCGCATCTTCACTGCCAAAATTATTGAATTGTTCTTTTAGCTTACGATCAAGGTTCCAGTGCCTGAAAGCCAAGTCTGCCGCATTGCAGCCACTAGCTGCACAGCAGCCGTCTGCCGCAAGGCAGCTGTCTGCCGCAAGGCAGTTGTCTACCGCATTGCAGCCATCGGCTGCCCGTTCTGCGGTATTAACCTGACCGATAAGAGTTCGCATAACAGCCAGCAGCCCGTAAGCCAATGCTCCGGCACAGGCAAGCGGGTTTTCCTTCAATTGATTTGCCTGTTTTTTCAACAAGCGATCTTTTGGTGTTTTCCCCTCGGCATTGGTATAATCCGCCAGCCCAATCAGCCTCTCAACAAACCCCCTGAATTCATGCCATAACAGGGAGCAGGGGGCAGGGGTATTATTAATTAGGAAGTAGGAGTTAGGAATTAGGATAAGCTTACGTCTGAGGTGTATTCCTAATTCCTCATTCCTAATTCCTACTTTTTCTGACCCCTGATAAACCCAGGCATCAAACTTTCCTTCTGCTCCGTCCATAAAATACTTTGCAGTTTTAAAATATGTTTCTGCATTTTCTTTTAACGATTCAATGAACTCTTCTTTTTGCGCTTTCTCTGCAGCTTCTGTGGCAAAAAAACCGTGTAATTGACTAACGATATTTACATCAAACATTTTTGTAAAACGATAATAAAGCTCTCCCAGATAAATATCCATTATCGCAAGCTCAGGGTCTTTTACTGCGGCGCCGTTCAAATCGTTATGAAGCCTTGCCCAGCGGCCTCTTTCATCATCTTTTACTTCGTAAATATCGATAAAAACCTGCGCCTCGTATCCTTTTAAAACGGCAAAAAAACCGTTTTCATAAATTGCTTTTGAAGAACGTATATACCACAGATTCGAACGTTGATCCCTTAACAGCGTAAACCAAGTGTCTTCCCTGTGTAAGGAAAGCGCTTTATGCAGGGTGTTTCTGCGTTTTTTGCCCGCCCCGTCAGGCACAGGTATTGCAGGGTCGCTGTTTTTTATCCAGCCTGCCGTTTCGTTATACGAATTATTGTAAAAAACCAGCGTCCGTTCCTCGTTACCGTTAATCCATGCCTTGTTGGAATATGCAAAGACATTTTCATTTACAAAACCGTTTTCGGTAAATAAATCGTACAGGGTAAATTCGCTGCTTCCCGAAAACAATGCCCGCCGTTTCATTAAGGGAAAAATTTCCTTTTCATGTCGTTCGACAAAATAATTATCCGGTTGTTCATCGCGGTAAGAACGGCGGTATTCCATGCCGTATTTTTCTTCAAAACCTTCGATTTGGCCGTGACCGAACATTGGCAGCCCCGGCATGGTGACAAGAAGGGTGCATATTCCAAAGTATTTATCGCCTTTGCCAAACTGCGCCACAGCAGTATCTTCATCGGGGTTATTCATAAAATTGACAAATCTTTTAAGAATTTCCGGATCAAATTCGAGTGTATTTTTGATTGTTAGCCGATATTTTGAGTTTTCTTCGTTTTTAAGCATATTCATAAAAGCAGAATTGTAAACACGGTGCATCCCAAGGGTACGTACAAAATATCCTTCCATCATCCAAAAGGCCTCCGCCAAAAGCAGGGTATGGGGAGCTTCAGCGGCGCAGCGATCAACTACTTCCCGCCAAAATTCATTAGGAATACGGCGGTTAAATTCTTCGTTGGAAATAGAATGTTCCGCACGGCTGGGAATATCACCTCCATGACCCGGAACCGGATACCACAGCCTTTGAATATGCCTTTTTGCCAAAGTCATGGCAGCATCAAAACGCACGATTGAAAATTGCTGGCAAACCCCGATGATTGTGCGGATAACGGCCTCGCGCGCTTCTGGATTCAAAAAATCGATTTGAGCCGTATCGTTCCAGGGCATGGAAGTTCCGTCATTTCCATGATAAATATAACGGGTTTCGCCTGTATGGTTATTAATCCGCTTTAAAACTACCGCCGCATCGTTACGCGAAAAGTAGTGGTCTTCTATCTGCACGGTAATATCATTTCTGCCTGATAAATTTTCACAATTATAAGTATAAGTAGGAAAGGGCGGATAGGAAAGCTGCAAAAACCTGTCGGGATGTTCTATCATCCAGCGGCTGTCAATTCCGGTATGGTTTGGCACCATGTCCGATCCAAGACGAATGCCGCGCCTTATGCACCTGTCTCTAAGATTGCATAACGCATCCCATCCCCCCAATTCATTTGCTATATCGTAGTCGTACAAACTGTAAGCGGAAGCCGCTGCCTCAGGGTTTCCAGTCCATTGCTTGATTGTCTTGCTGGCATTGCTTCTTTCCCAGAGCCCTATGAGCCAAAGCCCGGTAAAACCCCGGCGGGCAAGCTCTTCGATTTCTTCATCTGGGATTTGATCCAGCCGGGTAATGTTCTGATCGTATTTTTGCGATAATTGAAAAAGCCAAACAAGGGTGCTTTTTGCTAAAAGCACGGTATTTGGCATCCAATCCTGATCGGGGCTGAATTTTTCGTATTCATCAAGCCCGGAAAAACTCATAACGGCGCTTGGGCCGGGGCCGGAAAAATAAGGCTTTTCTTCCTCTTTGATTACATCTAACCCGATTAAAAGCCTTGAAGCGAATTTTCCGATAAGAAGGCCCCAATGTTTCCGCATATATTCAAGCTGCCCGCTTAAAGTGTCTGAAGCAAGGGCTGGAGCGCGAAGCATGTCCCAAAGATTTTGCCCATCCGGGCCAAAGGGATGCAGTTCTTTTAAGAAGCTTTTTATTTCTTCGATTGCAGCAGGATAAACAGTCTGGTGTGAAAGTTCCTTATCATCAAATAAAAATTTAAAAGGCTTAAAAGCAGGATTTAAATTAGCAAGGTGCAGCATGATTGTTTCTTCTAAAGAAAGAGCGCTGCAATATTCGCCTTCTTCATAACTTTGCAGGTATTCGGGAACTACTTTTTCACCTGAATATACCTTTTCCGGCGGAAACTGCTCTGAAAAAGCAATTAACAAAGCGCTTGTCCTGCTGTCACCAAGCCTTGAATTCAAATTTTCAAGGCAATTGTTAAAAAGATCAGGCTGAACCTGCTGCCGATAAAGGGCAATTACATAATGAAGAATTTCATCTATCAGACCCATGGCATAGAGTTGGCCGGCTTTTACATTGATTTTTGCAGCAAGCTCTCTCGTTTGCCGCATATCGGCTAATACTACATTTCCGGTTAAAGAAAAAAGGCTTCCCTTTAGGCCATGTTCACGGCGAATTTCCCTGTTAATGTGGAATTCCATTGCTGGATGCCCGAGACTTGTTTTTTTTGTATTTTTTCTTTCCAACGCAGCCAGTTTTATTCGAATTTTTGCCATCGGAAGCGCTCCTTATAACTCTAATAATTGATATTATCTATTAAATAAACTAAAGTCAATATGGCGCAAGCTTCAGCGCTCCCCCTTGTTAAATATCGCCTTTCCTATTACCATAAAATAGCTATGGCTGGTTTTGTTCATCTCCATGTCCATTCCGATTATTCTCTTACAGATGCGGCTGTTTCGGTAAAAAGCCTGGCAGACAGGGCGGAAGAACTGGGAATGAGCCATCTGGCTCTGACTGACCATGGCAATATGTTCGGGATAATGGAATTTGTTTCCGCCTGCCAAAACCGCAAAAATCCTATCAACCCGATTGTAGGCTGCGAGGTCTATGTTTCATCCGGCTCTTATACCGAAAGAAATGAAAAAAACAAACGTTACCACATGGTGCTGCTCGCTTCCAGCCGGGAAGGGTATTTCAATCTGGTTAAGCTCTGTTCAATTGCCTATACCGAAGGCTTTTACCACAAGCCCAGGGTTGATAATGAGCTGCTGGAAAAATACCGCGGCGGGCTTATTGCGCTTTCCGCCTGTGTTTCGGGGGAGATTCCAAGGTTAATCAGAGCGGGTAAAATTACCGAAGCTGAACAAAAGGCAGTCTATTACCGAGATCTTTTCGGCAAAGACGAAAAAGGCAAGCCCAATTTTTACCTTGAAATTCAGGATCATGGTATTCCGGCGGAAGTTCTTAAATGCCAATATTCCCAAAAAGATATCAACAGGGAGATTGCCGCTATTTCCGGCAGAACGGGCATACCATTGGTTGCAACTAACGATGTCCACTACCTTAAACGTGATGATTATATTGCACACGATGTCTTATTGTGCATAGGCACTGCAAAATTCCGCTCGGATGAAAAACGAACAAAAAAATATTTCGGCGACCAATTTTATTTTAAATCTGCTGATGAAATGACGGCTCTTTTCACCGATTACCCCGAAGCCCTTGCTAACACCACTCTCATTGCAGAACGCTGCAATGCCGATATTCCAAAAATAACAACCCGCGATCTTCCCGACTACCTGCCTGAATGTTTACTCCCCGAAGGTTTTACCGGCAGGGATGAGTATCTTCGCCATCTTGCACAAGAAGGTCTTGAAATACGTTATGCGAAGGAAAATGAAACCGGTGGGCTTCCCTGGAGGCAGATACAGGAACGCTGTGATTATGAATTGGATGTTATTATTAAAATGGGCTTTACTAGTTATTTTCTTATTGTAGCGGATTTTGTAAGGTGGGCAAGAGAGAATGGTATTCCGGTCGGGCCGGGCCGGGGTTCAGGGGCAGGCTCTATTGTTGCATATACCCTGTATATTACAAACATAGATCCAATTAAATACGATCTTCTTTTTGAACGTTTTCTGAACCCTGAACGTGTCAGTATGCCTGATTTTGATATTGACTTTGCCAATGAAGGCCGTGATGAAGTAATAAAATATGTCAACGAAAAATACGGTATAAAAAAAGTTGCCCAGATTATCACTTTTGGAACATTAGGCGCAAAAGCGGTAATTAAAGATGTAGCCAGAACTTTAAGTATATCAATTGACGAAGCTGAAAAAATTGCAAAATTAATTCCCTTCCAACCCGGCATTACGCTTAAAAAGGCAATTGCAGACGAGCCGCGCTTAAAAGAGATGGAAGACGATCCAAAATATACAGAGCTTTTTTCACTTGCAAGAAAACTGGAAGGCTTAAACCGCCATTCCAGCCTTCATGCTTCCGGTGTTGTAATCGGGAAAAAAGACCTTGAGGAGATAGTGCCTCTTTTCAAGGATACCAAGACAGGGGCTGTCGCAACCCAATATGATATGAACCATTTGGAAAAGTGCGGCCTTATTAAAATGGATTTTTTGGGATTAAAAACTCTCGATGTAATTAAACATACAGAAGAATTAATAAGCCGCAAGGGCGGGAAATACTCAGGTTTTAGTGTCGAAAATGTTCCGGAAAATGATGAGGCGGCATTTAAAATGCTGGGAGAGGGGCAAAGTTCCGAAGTATTTCAATTTGAATCTGACGGAATGAGGGATGTTCTGAAAAGAACCAAACCGGGAAAAATTGAAGACCTCATAGCGCTTAACGCATTGTACCGGCCTGGTCCAATGGCCAATATACCGAGGTTCATTGATTCAAAAAACGGCGTACAGGAAATAACTTACCCCGACCCCAGTCTTGAAGATATATTGAAAGAAACCTACGGTGTAATTGTCTATCAGGAACAGGTTATGCAGGTGGCGCAGATTGTTGCAGGTTTTACTTTAGGCCATGCCGATGAACTGCGGCGGGCAATGGGTAAAAAGATCATGGAAAAAATGATCAAAGAAAAAGAACAATTTATCATAGGTGCAAAAGATCGGGGATACAGCGAAAAAAAAGCCGATTTTATTTTTGAACTTTTGATTCCCTTTGCCGGTTACGGGTTTAACAAAAGCCATGCAGCGGCTTATTCTGTATTGGCATACCGTACTGCCTACCTTAAAGCAAATTTTCCCGCTGAATTTATGGCAGCTAACCTTACCAATGAAATTCACAGCGGCAACAAGGATAAGCTTTCTGAATGTATAAATGAAACAAGGAAGATGGGAATTGCAATAGATCCGCCCGATGTAAACCGCTCGGAAAAACTTTTTACCATAGTTGATGGCCGCATTGTGTTCGGCCTTTTGGGAATAAAAGGGATTGGAGAAACCCCTGCGGACGAAATTGTACGCTGCCGGCAAGAAGAGCCTTACCGTGATTTTATGGATTTTCTTGACAAGGTAAATATAAAACTTGTCGGAAAAGCCGTAATTGAAAGATTAATTCAGACAGGCGCTTTTGATTGCTTTAAAATCAAAAGAGGGAATCTTTTAGGGAATCTGGAAAAAGCAATTGAGTTTTCACAGCGCCGCAAGGAAGATCTGCTATCAGGCCAGACAGATCTTTTCGGGGATGCCGGTGAAAAAACAGATGCCGGTTTTACTTTTGATGATTTTCCGGAAATGAGCCGCAATGATAAATTAAAAACCGAAATGCAGCTTATTGGATTTTATTTATCGGGTCATCCTATGGATAATTACCGCGGCTTGTGGGAAAGATCGGATAAAATTTATTTAAAAGAACTGACTGGGGATGGAAGCATTGAAACAGGGATAAAAATTCTTGTAGGTATTGTAAAAAATATCAAGGCTGTCAATTCAAAGAGCGGAAAAATGGCTTATGTGACAATTGCCGACTATAACGGAGAAATGGAAATGACATTCTTTTCAAGGTTGTGGGAAAGGATTCAGCACAGAGTTAAGTTAGATGAAATTGCCATAATAAAAGGAAAACTTGATTACCAAAAAGAAAGAGATAAATACAGTTTTATTGCCGAAGAATGGATCGACATAAGTAATGCAGAAACAGTATTTGCAGACGAAGAGGAAGCGAGACGAAAAATGGAAGCGTTCCGTAATGTCTGGCTTTATATGGCGGACCTAAAATCAGGCGGATTTGAAAAAGCAAAAAGAGGCGCTTATACAATTGTAGGGCAGCTTATTAATATTAGAGAAAATAAGGATGTTCACGGAAATGCTTATGCTTTTGGAACTTTACATGATTTCGAAGGAGACATAGATTTGGTCTTTTTCTCTAAAGTATGGGAGGAAAACAGAAACAATCTTGGCCGCGGTGAATTTATCGCATTGAAAGGCAGCATTGATCCTGAAAATGATAAAAGACAGGATAGAAAGCCCAGTTTTAAGGTTTCAAGCGTGGCAGACATCGCAGCGCTCAGCCGGTCTGCAAGCCGCAAAGCAAAAGCAGGGGAGAAACCGCTTGTTCCCCCCACAGACAGGAATCAAAAAGAAAAACCGGATAAACCGCGGGAAAGTGCAGAAGCTGCCGGCCCCCTGCCGGACATTCATATCCAGCTCAATAAAAACGTTATGGGCAATATAGACGCTCTCTTATCATTAAGAAAGTATCTCTCTGATAATACGGGCCCCTGCCCCGTATTTATCCATGTTGACGAAAAAATTATCCGCGCCGACTCAGGTTTAAGCACGGAAGCCCTTGAAGAAGACCTTGGCATACTCGAAACTTTTCCCCTTGTTGAGCAGGTGTGGAAGGTGTAATTTTAAATGCTGCTTCGTTTAATTTCTGCACCGTTAACTGACATAAAGGGAATAAACAATGCTCATTTACCAAAATTTAAACGCTTGGGTATTACTGATATTTCCGGTTTATTGAGCTATTACCCACGTGAATGGGAAGACCGCAGCGTAAAAGTTAC
>Ga0099364_10013668_pt1 | contig 10870 bp, 6 predicted proteins | sample TergutTh196P3_FD_73070 | JGI IMG/M metagenome (GOLD analysis project Ga0099364, IMG submission 73070) | Microcerotermes parvus P3 segment gut microbial communities from Pointe-Noire, Republic of the Congo - Th196 P3 | ecosystem: Host-associated > Arthropoda: Insects > Digestive system > Gut ... | reverse complement strand
TGTCATTAACTTTTGTAAATACCATCGGGCTGTGCCAGAGACCCGGTCTAACGTAAAATATCGTAGACTTGTCGATTGTGAACACGGTTAGATCATCCTTGTTTTCACCAATTGTGAACTCTACGATGCCTCCGAGGTCGGATATGTCATCGGGGTTTGAGCCGTAAAATACGATGTACTCGGTATATTCATGTGTGTGTGCAGTACCAGCCAGAACATGGGGGTCTGAGACAGGCATCCATGTGCGGCGGATCGGTTCTTTGCCTCCGAAGAGCGAACTCCCTGTGTAGATGACCGGGTAGACTACTTCGTGATGCGGCTGTGTTTTTGCCCATAATGCTTCGCCTGAGACGATATAGTTCTCGAACCCTTCGCCAACTACCATTTCCATATCTGTCTGGCCTTCAAAAGGTATGATGTCTCCAAATACGAATTCATTAAAATGTATGGGGCAGTCTTTGCTGTCGATTTTTGTTACATTGATGTTGTAGAACATTCCTTTTTCTACATACACTGAGATTGACTCGTCAAATTTGTATGTTCGTGTCTCTTCGCGGTTTTTTCCGAGGGTGACTTCGACTTGTCCATGTAGTTTCAGGTAGTTGACTCCGCTGCCTCCAAGCAGAGTTATGTGTCTTGCTTTTTCTGATTCTTTCAGGTCCGGGTACATATTGACCGGTTCATGTATGTATCCCCAGTCGACTCCGCCGCCCATACCTCCGAATCCTGCGTCGTTATCGAGCCTGAATGTGTCCGTTTTCATTTGCGGAAACGGATTTTTTTCTTTGGGGGTGATTACTTTTACCCCGTCTCTCACGTATTTTTCATAAAACTCGTTATATTTTGATTGACTCATCTTTTCCTCCTTATATTTTGTTTTGTCTAGCATACATTATTTTTCACAACCGGTCAAGGAAAGAAAATTACTTCGTGACAAATGGTGCGGAAAATGATAAAGTGTCAATATTATGAAAACCGAAAAAATTGGGAAGGAGCAAAGAATGGATATTAGACCATATATGCCCGAATTTGGCTTCGGGCGAGCGGGATCGCGCCACATTATAGTGGAGCAAGACGAAAAGCTATGGTTAGCATTCGCATCAGAAGGCGCAGGAGTATTTATGATGTCCTCTGATTCGCTGTCAGCCGGATTGCTCGAAATCAACCTAATGCACGAAGGTCAGTCAGAACCATACACTTACGAAGCATCGGAGGCGCTGCTCAAAATCACATCAGCGCACGGAAAAGTCTCAGTCGCAGTTGACGCCTGTGCAAAAGCGCTCAGATTTGTGGGAGAAGGCGTAGGAATCAGGCTGGATTCAAAAGACACGGAACAGTCAACAACGAACCTTAACACACCTGAGGGTACAGTAGTATCCATGGGAGGCGGGCGCTATGTCTTCGTGGCATCAACGGGACAAATATCGTTTGACGACACATGGGTACGCGAAAAATTCAGATCAAAACCACCGCTGCTTGATGTTGCGATGGACGGAGGCAAAGTCGAGTTAATAGCATATGACCTGCCTGCTGATACTGAAATGCCTGCAATTACAAAAACACTAGACGAGTGCGTTGCTGACAATGAAGCAGACTTCAAGCAATTCTGCTCACAGCTCATAACGACACCATCGGAATATGACGATGTACGCGCTAATGCGGAATATTTGATGTGGGTGAATCAACGTGAGATTAATGGCGTGAATGTAATTTTGTCAAACAAACTACGTTCGGCAGATCTGGACTCAGTAAACTTGTCAATTGCGTCTCTCGTTTTCACTTGTCCAACTCATGCGACTAACCTCATTTCATCAGCGGTCGGCGAATCGCCGATTGCGCAAGCATCAGCAGTAATTCGCCTTTTCAAAGACGACTTATTCAAGAAAGTATCAAGAAAAACTGTGTTCCAGTTATATGATCAGCTTCGAGGTCACATGATATGGTGGACGAAAAACAGGACGGACGATGATACAGCATTATTCTATTATGCATATCGATATGAAGCAGGAAACCCCACGAACCTGCTGTTCAAGGCGGATTCGCCTATCTACTCCCCGGATATAAACACTTACATGATACTTGCTTGCAAAGCGCTTGCGAAGCTGTCTGAACACCTGAAGAATTTTGCCGAAGTCACGAACTGGAAGAATCGTGCTGCCGATATTAAACATGCTCTCATTGCTAACTTATGGGATGGCGAGAAATTTGTCGGGAAGAACCTTTATTCCGGTGAAAAAACCGAAGCCGATGAAGTCATTTCGCTGATGCCGCTTGCGCTCGGTGGAATGCTTCCAAAAGAAATTGCCGATAAGCTGGCTGAAAAAGTAACTGATGAGATTTGCGATCCGTTTATTATCCTTGGCTTATTCCGTGCAGGATATGAGGATAAAGCGAAGCAAATCATGACTGCGAAACTTAAAAAAGCTCGCGAAACGGGCATAAAAGACCCATTTGACGGCGCTGCTCTGCTTGCGCTGGCCAAATATGTGCTTTAAGGAGGTGGTATTTAATGTTTGGAACATATGAAAAGTTTAACCTTATCCGCGCAACTTTTGCCAGAAGAGGGACAATGCAGTTCATAGTTGAGGATTACCATAATCCCGGACAACTGCGATTGGGTGGATATAGAGGCGGAATCCCTCATTTCACTACTGATTTCCTTTTCGACGTCAAGCCTCTGATCAATAATGTCACCGTTCCTTATACATATTTCTGCGATGAAGGATCGCTCAGCATATTACCTGACACATGCTGCTCTGAAATCGAGTTTGCGCTGACAGACAGCGGATATCTACGCGTCAGGGGAGCAGGCGCCGGTTTAAGGCTCGAATTACGCTCCGCGATCGGTGGCGGCGCCCGCGCATTTAGAGGGTTATATGCTCCTCCCGATGAGAGCGGTTGGGAAGCTGATTTTGGCAGTAATGGTAAATGGTTCTTTGACATTCTCTCGGGATCGTTCAGTTCAAAATGTGTGTATGACGATGAGACGAATCAATATACGACGGCGATTTTCGACATCCTCCCGGATTCTGATACGGGCGAGTTTGAGGCGGCGATTCATGAGTATGAATCAAAGACCGAGATTTCTCTGGGCGGATATGATGAATTCGATGATTTAGTCGAAGCTAACCGCGCTGATTTCGCTGAGTTTAAAAAGAGATATCGTCCTGTTCCGAATGAATACAAGGAGACGGCAAACTACGCTGCATGGACTGTCTGGAGCCATGTTTCGGGAACGACTGACAAGCTTGTCGAGCCGGTTATATTTTGGCAGAATTCTCTCATAACAACCGCTGCGGCGTGGCAGCAGAGCTACAACGCGATGGCAATGATCGATGATCCTGCCGAGGCATGGCGCTTTATCTGCACATTGTTTAATTATCAAGACAAAGAGACAGGCAGACTGCCCGGTATGCTTAGAGCTCAAGGCGGATCAATGGGGATGCAGCCGCCGTTCCAAGGTTTCGCGCTCGACTTCTTGCTCAGAAAAGCGGGAGATGATTTCCTGACAGAAGAAGAATGCGAGAGGATGTATCCAAAATGGGCCAGATGGACTAACTACTGGACTACCTATAAAAACGCCGGTTATGGCGATGATAGGACTGCTATGCAGAGTCCGCATGAGTCAGGTTGGGACGATGCGTCCAACTTCAAGGATGGTTTCCCGGCTGAAGACCCAAGCAATATGGCATTTTTAGTCCTAATGTTTGAAGGCGCTGCCAAGCTTGCTATGGGGTGCGGTCTGATATCGGAAGCTGATGACTGGCAAGGCCGCGCTGATAGGCTGACGCAGCAGTTAATAAATGATTACTGGGATGGCGAGAAATTTGCTACGAAAGTAAAAGGTAAAATTGTCGATGCGATGACACTGGCGGGCTACCAGCCGATTATTCTTGGCAAGAGGCTTCCGCAGCACATCATTGACAAGGTTGCTGAGAAACTTACGACGGAAGGCGAGTGGCTAACAGAAATCGGTCTGGCATCTGAGAGCATGAAGAGCGATCAGGTCACTTTTGGTGTCTCGTTCGTTTGCGGCAGAGTTCCGGGTCCGATGAATATGATTTCCACCGTAGGATTGCAAGCGGCAGGGAAACAGAAGGAAGCGGAGATGATTGCTAAGCGTTATTGCGATCAAGCGGGACGCGAGGGGATTGTTCTCGGTTATGCTCCGTATGATTATTTCCCGCTGACTGGAGATGATGCACCCGATCAGCCGCCGCCGATTATTACCGATGGTTGGCCTTGGAGTTCATGGCCTGCTAACTGTGTTTTGACGATGCTCGGCAACATAGTTGGGAAATAGTGGGAATTCGGAGTTCGGAATTCGGAATTCGGAATGAACCATCCCGCTGTAGGGGACGTCGAGGACGCCGTCCCCTACAACGCGCCACCCCTCCACAGAGGGGAATTACCGGATTTCGCAAACCCATGTAGGGGCGATTATTAATCGCCCGAGACCGTCCGAAAATGACCGACAGACAAAAACAAATGCTGCTATTTCGAGCAGCATTTGTTTTGTCACATAAAGCTACCTATTTTGCGGTTAAGGTGTCGCCTAGTTGCATGGCATATGCCAAAGCGCGGCCATAACTATTCCCATTGAGGAGCAACGGATAGTCAACGGCATACATGCCTCCCGCTGCGTTTCCGACAGCATATAATCCTGCGATTGGATCACTGTCAGCTCCGACAACATTTAGCTGTCCGTTTATTAGAGCACCGCCGAATATGTCAAGCAATGAAGGACCCCATTTGAGTGCATAAAACGGTGGTTTAACTATCGGAGTGAGCATTATGGCGCGTTTACCAAAGTCCGTATCATCGCCTTGCGCTACAAGCTCATTGTAACGATCAACCGTTGCTTTAAAGTTATCAACCGGGACATCGATTTTCGCAGCCAGCTCCTCAAGCGTGTCCGCTCTGAATGCGTTGACCTCCGCCTCTTCACGAATATCGGGACGCAAATTCTTACCGATTATCATGTTCTCGATATACTCGACTAAAGAATCGCGATCAAACTCATCACCGACCATATGGTGAGGCACCATACCTTGACCACCAAGAATATCCCAGCGTTCGCCAATCTCGTCTAAAAACTTGCTATCAAATACCGAGTAAGCAAAGTCGCCTCCCGGTTGCATTAGGCAGCGGACCGACTTCGCTTGCATCCATGTGTCCTCGTTCATGAACCTCTTCCCAAGGCGGTTGACATGGAGGAAAAAGAATTGAACGCCGCTGAATGCAAGGACATGCAGTGTTGGAGCCCATTCAGGATTGTCGAGTGCGGCACCTGCCCAGTATGCCATTTTCTGGCCGTCTCCCGTGTTTCCGACTCTCTTGATTGATCTTGATGGTCTTGTCCCGATTGGGCAGAAAGCTTCCAGCATTTCCTGATCATCGCTGCAATCTCCGGTAGCAAGCACAACAGCTTTCGTGCCGATATACCTTCTATATTTTTCGTCCGGGCATTTTGCAACGCATGATACAACCCGCCCTTCGGCGTCTTTCTCGAGATATATAGCAGCAGTGCCTCTATACAACTGTCCTCCGAACTTCAAGAACGCTTTCTCGAGTATTTCGCATGCGAGCATTCCGCCTCCGCGAAATTGGTAATCGGTGCAGCCTTCCTCGAGGTATATGTGGTGCGTTGCAAGGTATTCGTTGAACATCGGTCCTTTATACCCAACATAGACTCTTGGATATACTTTGCCGTCTGTTAGGCCGAGCATCCATTCAAATCCTTCTGCACTGCGGTTAATGAATATCCATAGCAGTTCTTCTTCTATCCTGCTCCCACTGACTTTTAGCCAATCGGCTGCGAGTTGTTTCTTGTCAACATGGATTCCTTTGTCTGCCATTTCCTTTGTGTTGACTGCTGCGAATTGTCCTGCCATCGCTGCCATTTTTGCGTTTTTGTCAATAATAATGCTGTTGAGTTTCTTTTCAGCGCATCGCGCTCCCGCTGCCAGTCCGCTGATTCCGCCTCCGATGATTACGACTTCTGCCTCGAGGGTTTCTGCGATTTGGTCATCCGTTATTGCGTTTGGTTCGGTTTCCCAGGAATAGCCCTTTTTCGGTGATTTGTTGCTATAGAATTTCATTTCCAGTTTTTCCGGCATTATTTTTGCTCCTCTCATGTTGTGTTATTATAATGAATTATACCAGTAGAGAAGAGTAAACGCAATGATTATACTTGTTTTTATAAGATTAATATGATACTATCGGTATACAAAAAATATCTATAGAAAGAAGGTAGATATCTTGACGGAAAGCATTAACTATGGCAGCACACCGGCGCAATGGCCATATCCTGTGAAATATGATGTAGAAAACAGGATCGAAACAGACGTGCTGGTGATTGGCGCAGGCGTCGCCGGATCGATGGCGGGACTGATGGCAGCCAGAAGAGGAGTAAAAGTAGCCGTTATTGACAAAGCGCCTATCGAAATCAGCGGAAGCGGCGGCGCAGGACTCGACCACTATGGCGGATGCATCTCAAATCCGGATTGTGCGCTCACGCCGGACGAGTATATCGAAATGATGAGCAACAATCCATCTCCAATGGGCAGAATGGTCGACCAAAGGTCATATATCCAGATGAAAGGTTCATGGGACAACATACTTGAACTTGAGAGACTCGGCATGAAATTCAGAGATGAAAACGATGAATTCGTCGGAGCTCCGTTCCGCGATGACAAAACTAAAATCATGTATGCGTATGACTACAAATCCAAACATACGATTAGGATGCGCGGTGGTGCGGATATAAAGCGTTACATGAAAGAAGGGCTCAAAAAAGAATCAAACGCAACGCTCTATGAAAGAGTTATGATAACGAGCCTGCTAACAGAAGGCGGAGTGCAGGGAGCGCGAGTCATCGGAGCTACCGGTGTTAATGAAGAGACCGGCGAATTTTATGTCTTTAACGCGAAAAGCGTAATAGTTAGCACATCCGGTGTTTCAATGCAGGGAACAAGCACATGGACATTCAACTCGGAAATGTTTGGAAGCGGCTACCGCAGCGACCCCAGAAACACGGGTGATGGAGTTGCGATGCTTTGGAAAGCCGGAGCATTGTTCTTTGGCGAAGAACGTTTCGGACAGTCGATATCTACCGGACCTTTTGGATGGCCATGGTATGGGGTTGGGAATCCCGACAACACTTGGCATCCATGCACGATTGTGGACAACAACGGAAAAGTAATACCATGGAAAGACTCTCAAGGAAATCCCATCGACCCGGCAGATGTCACAGCGCGTAGTATGCCGGCAGCGGGAGAGCGCATGATGGGTATTCCACGTCCAACCCCAGACATTGATCCTGAGAAAATAAAAAGCGGAGAGTATGAGCTGCCACTGTGGGCGGATCTATCCTCAATGCCGGAAGATGAACGCAGAGCAATCTGGGGATTGATGGTTGGTAATGAGGGGAAGACACGCACGAGCATATATGATTACTTCAATAAAGCAGGGTTTAACCCGAACAAAGATATGCTGCAATGCCCGGTGATGAATGCGGAAGTATATGGCAGCACTCTAAAAGACTGGTTCCAGGGCGAACCTAATAACAATAAATTCTGGAAAACCGACACGCTCCGAGGCGTATCAGTTGACTGGCATCAAATGACAAACGTTGAAGGTCTGTTTGCAGCCGGTTCAGAATGCGGACAGGGAGGCGCCGGATGCGGATCTGCGGGAGCATATGCAGGGAACAGAGCTGCTGAGTATGCGAAGAAGGCCCAGCGTGGAGCAATAAATGTAAAACAACTCGAAACTGAGAAAGAACGCGTTTATGCTCCTGTCAAGAGGTTTGGAAAACCTGAAGCCTGTGTTAGTTGGAAAGAATTGTGGATGGGTATGAATAGAGTCATGCAGCAAGACTGCGGCGATTTCAGAACATTAGCTACGAGTGAACATGGTCTCATGTGGCTCGACAGCATAAAGCGTCACGAGATGCAAATGACATATGCGCGTAATCCGCATGAACTTGTCCGTGTTCTCGAATGCGAGAGCAGGGTGACTGTCGCTGAAGTATATCTGCATCTTGCAGTCGCGTTTTTCAAAGCAGATGAAGAAGCAGAAAAGGGTAAAATTCCGCTATATAAGTATATAAACGGAGCGGTCGAGACTGTATATAAGGATGATAAGTGGTGGTTGAAACCCCCATATGCTTCGACATATGCCGAAAACTATGACAGAGTCAGAGCCAACGAGAAGGAGGGGAATTAGCATGGAGCAAGCATATCTGGTACCGAACCCGGTAGCACCGTGTCCTTCGGTGATTATCGATGAAGAAAAGTGCGTTAGCTGCAATATGTGCGCTAAGACATGTAGAACTCAGACTATAATGCCAAACCCTGTAAAAGGGAAGGCGCCAATCGTTATATATCCTGATGAATGCTGGTTCTGTGCTTGCTGCGTCGAAGTTTGTAAGCATGGAGCTATAAAGCTGCACTATCCGATAAATCAGAGGATTTTCTTCAAACGCAGAGAGACGGGAGAGGTGTTCCGCATTGGCGGTCCGGATTCTCCTCCACAGAGCTACTTTGAACCCGCCGTTTTCAGCGATGGCGCTCCGGATGGAGTGGTAAAGTAAATTCGGAATTCGGAATTCGGAATTCGGAATTCGGAATTCGGAGTTAGGAATTAGGAGTGAGGAGTTAGGAATTAGGAATAATTACTCCATGATACAGCCCTCATCTCCGTCATTGCGAGCCGTAGGCGCGGCAATCCACACCTTCGTCTTACTGCTCACTGTTCACTGTTATTTAGGGTAGCGCGTTGTAGGGGACGTCGAGGACATCGTCCTAGGAAACCACTGATAAAGTGTCATTCTGAGCTTTAGCGAAGAATCTTTCTCCGTATAGTTCAGCAATACCAATGGTTAAGATCCTTCACTTCGTTCAGGATGACAAACCTTGGAGGTTTTCAGCACTCTCCCTCTGCTCATGCCGTAAACGAATAAATAACAATAAATATCAAGAAAAAGTGGAGCCCTGATGAGTCATCAGGGCTCCCTTTTTCGTTATGCCGGTTATTAACAGAAACGATGCACTAGCATATTAGTTATACCTCAGCTGAGCTAACAAGATCATACCTGTTGTAACTGAGAAAACGATTGAATTGGGGTCGATATCATTGCTGAATGCAACAGCAGTTTCTGTCGCTGCCAAGCCAAATCCGATCGCGTTGTCTAAGTACATCTGCAAGCACTGCTCTGTAACAGCAACACGATCAGCGGTGTTTGGCTCATGTGCCATCTTTGCGCAGTTTTCGAGATACCAGTCATTGCCTGTGAAAGCGGGGAGACCGGTTACAGGATCGGCGAGGATTGTCAGTACGGATGAATATCTGACACCGTTTAGCAGCAGGTCGCAGACACGTCTGTTCGGAGCAATACCGGCTCCGACAGTAATATCATGTTCTGCAAGCGGGTCATAAATCATCGTTGTCATTGTTGCGGGGTCATAGTTTCTGATCTCGAGTGTGACATCAATAGCAGCTAACATACTCTGAACAATTTCAGCAGTTAGCACCGCTTCAGCAAGACCATTTGTCATGATCGAGATTGTCTGGCCTGCAAGTCCTGAACTCTGAGCCAGTTCTCTTGCGCGATCGACATTGTAGCCGATATCATATGCTTCGTGCATATGATTATACTCTTCCTTGTAGTCGAACATATAGTCAGGCACGACGTTGTGCATTATCCTGCCTTTCCCTTCGTATACAAGGTTGATGAGTACAGTTGGATCAATTGCGTGATATACAGCGAATCTTGCCTCTAGGCTCTTATCGGGATCTGTGAACCTGTTGAAGTAACCATTGACACCGGAGTTGAATGACAGACCTACGCCACCGCCAAGATAGCGGGAGATGGTATAGTGTGAGGACAGGCCATCAATATAGTTAAAGTCTGCCAATGCTATTGCTGATATATCAACGCTGCCGGTTGCAATTCCGTTTGCTCTTTGTGACGGTTCTGCAAGGACTCTGAATTGGATTTTTTCGACTTCAGGAGGTGTTCCCCAATAATCATCGCGTCTTTCAAGGAACAGATGGCTGTTGACAACATAGTCTGTGACTACATACGGACCGGTGCTGACCGGGTTGACAGCGATGGCTTCTTCAAATGCTGCGAACATGTCGTTTGTGATCTCATCGCCATTTGCAATCTTCTGTAGAATGTCTTCGTAGCCATAGCTGCTGTGAATCATGAACATGCTCGCCGCTGTGTCATGGTAATAGTAGTAGCCATTGAGCATGAACATATCGACAGTGTACCTGTCAACGGCGACTGTTCTCTCAGCGTCAAGCGACTGCACACGGACACTGTTGATTGGGATTGTTTTCCAGAAAGCCAGTGAGAAGATAACATCATCAGCAGTCAGTTCTTGGCCATTGGTGAAGTATACACCTTCACGGAGTTTAACTCTCCAGTGATCGGGAGCAATTTCTTCATAGCTTTCCATGAGCTGATATCTGAAGTTGTAGTCCTCATCGACTTCCCAGAGGGATTCGTAGACGCATAGCAGGGCATAATACTGACCGCCATTTACGCGCCCGGGGATTAGAGTTCCCGAGTCATTGTCAATTGCTACGGTCAATGTGTCTCTACCGCTTGCAGTGGTGCCGCCACCATCGCTGGAGCCGCCGCCACCGCCATCGCTGGAGCCGCCGCCGCCATCGCTGGAGCCGCCGCCGCCATCGCTGGAGCCGCCGCCGTCACTGTCGCCGCCGTCGGAGTCGCTAGTGCCTCCGCATGCCGCAAGGGTAAATACCATTAGGCATACGAGAAGCAATGCAAGGATCTTTCTTGCTTTCTTCATTCTTTTTTCCTCCTATAATATATGTTGAATTGCTGCCGCAATTT
>Ga0099364_10013667_pt1 | contig 10871 bp, 15 predicted proteins | sample TergutTh196P3_FD_73070 | JGI IMG/M metagenome (GOLD analysis project Ga0099364, IMG submission 73070) | Microcerotermes parvus P3 segment gut microbial communities from Pointe-Noire, Republic of the Congo - Th196 P3 | ecosystem: Host-associated > Arthropoda: Insects > Digestive system > Gut ... | reverse complement strand
AAGGACGTCAAAGCCGTAATCGAGCGTAACCTTCAGATGAGTCCTGTCCTTGCCGATTATAGACCAGCTCGCGTGCTGGGCGACGAACCTGAGCTCTATATCCGGGGCAGGGAACCCCACGCCGAACGGCTTGTATTTCTCAAGCTCAGTCAGGAAGCCGTCGAACAAAGGCACGTCAAGATACGTGTCGCCGCTGCCATCCGGCGCAATAATAAAATCAGGCTCCGTGCGAGCGAGCGGGCCGGCATCGGGCATAAATGTCTTGATGTCCTCATGGACAAAGGAACAGAACGCCGTAAGCTCGTCTTGGCTCTTGAAATGAATCCCAAAAGCCACGTCATGCCCCGCGACCGAAAAACCCGCCGCCCGGGACCTCGGCATAAGCGGATACCATGACGGGGAACGGCCAGACCCCGCAAACGCGTTCTGAGAGCTGTCAGAAGCCCCTCTGACGACGATTGAAGGCAATCCCGTATCTGACATCACTTTCTGCGCTAAAAGCCCCAGAACGCCCCGTGGAGCGTCTGAGAGGTAAAGATACGGCGCCCACGGATGGGCATTATAGCGAAGGACGTCAAACGCCTCCGCCGTAAGCGTTTTCCGCCGTTCGTTCAGGTCGGAAAGATATTCAATATATGGCATAGGGTCAGACGCCAAAAAGACCGCGAAAGCCGCCGAAAGCTCGCCGTCCATCCGCTTGACCGAGTTGAACATCGGAGCTATATAAAAACCTATGGCGTCTTCGTCTATGACCGAAAGGTTAAGATGGCGCAAAAGCCTGTTGAGGCCTTTGAATACCCTCAGATAGCGGTCTGAACCATTGATAAACGGAAAGTGCTCATTGCTGCCGTACATATGAGACATCTTCAAGACCATGACCGCGTCGGACACTATGCCACGGTTCTCATACAGAAGCGGCATGGAATCGGAAATCGTCCCTATGCCGGCAAAAACCGAAAGCCTGCGTATCTGCTCCTGCTCGTAGACCGTCCTGTACGTGTCGGCGTAACGCTGTATGACCTGATAAAGCACATACGCGCCGCAAATCTGCTTGTTCTTGTATAAATCATCGACCCTGCGCGGGTTTACAATACAATCGGCAGGCACGGGCCACTCACCGGGCACATGATGGTCAGTGACCAAAACCTCGACGCCCATAGACTTGAACTCACTGACGCCTTCGTGCGCCGTGATGCCCACGTCGCATGTAAGGACAGCGCCAATATACGGAAACTGCGACATGACCTTACGAACCACGTCACCGCTAAAACCATAGCCATCGGACGGCTCAGGGACATAAAGCGAGGCGTTGAAGCCAAGCTCCGAAAGCCCCGCGAAGCCTATGACGCCCGAAGCTATGCCGTCCATATCAAAATCGGGAAAAACCAAAATCCGCCTCTGTGACCTATAAATAGCTTCAAGCCTCGCGCACATATCGTCTATGTCGAGCAAAAGGCCCCGCTCGACCGTGTTCACCGAGCTGATATACTCCGGCGTATAACCACGGGATTCAAACATTTTCTGTATCAGCCTGTTCACTGAAAACCCCCTCCAAACAATCATACTTTTCCCTATTGTTAAGAGTTTAGCACAAATCCACTCATATATCAATAGATTTTTGCATTTTTATTTTAATAGAAAGGAGACCGAGGACATGGCAAAGGAAAAAGGGATTCTCATCATCGACATACCCGAGAACTGCGTAAGCTGCCCTGTCGGCACAAACGCCGCCAACTCATCAGGCACAGTATGCCGCCAGCTTGATGCCGTCATCACAAACTCATACTCGAACCAAGACAAAAGATACGACTCATGCCCCATAATCGCCGTGACAAGGGAAACAAAAATGCGCGTCGAAAACGGGAACATCTACTTGGACTGAGTGGCATAACAGCCTTGTGCATTTGCACAAGGCTGTTTGGCTATTTTATATAAACTTCGCACAAACGCAAAAAAACATAGCGTTAGCCCCATATGTTGTGATAAAATAACAAAACAATCACAAAAAATCATATAAAAGGGGTAAAAGCTATATGAAAAAACTATTAGTCTTCGTCACAACATTGGTTATAATACTGCTCGCCATGACAGCCACGGCGCTGGCGGCGGATGACATAAAAACAGACGCAAAAACAAAACCTAACATCAGCGTCATGCTAAACGGCAATGAAATAGAATTCGTCGACCAAGGCGCAATCATAATGCAAAGCAGGACAATGGTCCCTTTGCGGGGCATAATTCAAGCCCTCGGGCTTGAAGTCACTTACACCAGCAACAAAGAGCCAATAACCATAATGGACATAAGCACCGGCTCATCCATGACGCTACAGATAGGCAGCGACGAGATAAACATCGGCGATGAGACCATCAAGATTGAAATGCCCGTCCCGCTGATAGGCAGCAGGACAATGGTGCCATTATATATAATCACGAATACCATAGGCGCCGAAACAAAATGGGACGCCAAAACAAGAACTGCTTTCATCATATATGAAAAACAAGAGGAACTTGAAGAATATCCTATACCATTTGCGCCGTTCACGCAAATCAGCAGCATCACAGTCGAAGACGAAATACTCGAAAGACTGCTCGCCCTTGAATCGGAATTCCCGGACGGGACGATATCGAACCATTGCGCAATATTTGCGCTGACAATCCAAAGCCGCCTTTTCGGCACAGACTTTGATTATCCGCTGACCGAAAGGTACTTATCGGGAACTGAGTACGCAATAATAAAAAGGAACATGCCCCGCGTGCATGATGACTTCACCGACCTGCGCCCCGGCGACAAGCTCATCATACAGGGCAGATGGCTCCACGCCATGATTGTGATAAGCGCCGACGTTGAAAAGAACGAGCTCCGTGTCGTCAACGGAAACGTCATACCGTACATAGACTCCGAATACGGCTACGTCCGATGGCAAACGCTGAAGCTAAACGAAACGCTAGAAAAAGCAGTCTCCGTGTGGTCGCATTATAAATAACAAGAGACCCTCTGTTTAAAAGAACAGGGGGTCCTTTTTAAAATCAGCTCATGTTTCAACAGATTTTGACTTGATTTTATGCTGTACATATGCCATAATGGCATTAACATTTTAGAGCGTAAAAAAGCATATGAAAAGGAGTTGATTGTATACAATGACAGCACCAGCAACGGTAAAACCAAAACAGCTACAGCCAAAACCTATGTCCCTTGAAAAGCAAGAAGAACAACGGCAACAAAAAGCAAGCAAACAACAACAGATTAAAGACAAAGACGCGGCCTTTGAGCAGGCGTGGCAAGAAAAGAAAGAACTGGAAGCCATAAAAGAGCTTGACGACAAAGAGCGCAGAAACGACGCCTTCAGCAAAGGTTTCAACGACCTGATTTACACAAAAAGCCTAAATGGCTATGACGCGATGTGGGATGCGCCGAACGGCGGCTATTGCAGCGACCATCTGGTCGACGTATACGAGAAAGACGGTCCCGAGGGGTCTTTGGCAAACATGAAATCCATGCTGAAAGACATGAACGAAAGTCCCGACCACTACACGACGCTCGCCGAAGAACAGGAAAGATTCGGACAGGGATACGTGCCGCCCGAAAGAAAGCATTCGCCAGAAAGCGTCAACGCCATGCTTGACGACACAATGGCTGTGGCAACACAGGAAGACCTGAAAGAAATGGCCTCGGAGCTAGACAAAATAGAGGCCGACCGCACAAAGAAAGAACAAGAATGGCAAAAACAAAATCCCGAAAAAGAACTGCCCGAAAGGGAGCAATGGTCAACCGATTTAATAAACGAGCACCCAACAATGGTATCATACCGAGAGCAAGAAGCGCAGAAAGCCCAAGGACAGCAACAGGAGGCTGAAGCGGAAAAGCCAGCCCTCCAGAGAACCGGAGTGGACGCCCCGCCGATGGAGCAAGGGCTGCAAGCGCCGACATACGGAAACAAGGTCGGGGCGATGGCACCGTCGGCAGATTCCATGCCTACAACGCCTGACATGGACTATAGCGCGGACTACTAAAAAAACTTGGACGATTTCATCGTCCGAGGGATAATAAACGAGACGAATAACAACGGGTGCCGTGAAAGCCCCGCATGGCAGGATTGCCCTCAAAAAGCGCCTTAGCCATACGAAAAGTAGCGCAACGACTTTCGTTATATCACGTTTTTAGGCAGGGTTCCGGTTGCACGGAAACCTGTCTTTTTTTTTATTACGACACGAGGGCTTACAGCCCTCGACGGCATCAAAATGAAGCAAAGCGAATTTTGATTAAAAGAAAGGAGAATCATCATGGCATACAATGAAACCACTGAAATAGCAGGGGAAAGGATAGCCCTGTCACAAACCGAAAGGGACGAAGTCGCCAAATTCCACAAGTCGCGCATAGCGTTCAGCATACTGGAAAATGGCGAACTCGCGATAAACATAAAAGACAAAAGGGAACACCGCGTATACCTCGAAGAAGACTTCGGCATAACACGGGAACAGTTCGACAAAATGACCAGAGGCTACATCAAGCCGGGGCGCATCGTGCTGTACAAAACCCTGCATTTTCTCCCGATAGGCGAGCTACCAAAAGAAGCTCTCCAGAAAATATGCAAAGCCGCGTTCGACCACTTTGGCTCTGGATTATATGAAATCTGGGACGGCGTGAGAATAGGGAAGCCCGGAGAAGAATGGCCGCCTTATGAAATAAAAGGCTCCGCCTCAATACTTGAAGGGTTCGCCTTAATAGACACAAGCTATGAATAAAACAGAAAGGGGCAAAGACCAATGATTTATTTTACCAGCGACCTTCATCTAGGGCACAACAACATCATAAAGCTCAGCGACAGACCGTTCAGAAACATAGACGAAATGAACAGGGCACTCATCCAAAACTGGAACGCCGTGGTCAGCCCAAGGGACGAAATATACATATTGGGAGATTTGAGCTTCAGAAAGAACGCCGAAGACGTCAACGAATGGCTCAAGAAATTAAACGGTATAAAATATTTAATAAAGGGCAACCACGACAAATACTTGGATAGCCCCGACTTTGAAAAACAGGCCTTCGGATGGGTCAAAGACTACTTTGTCCTGCCGTACAACAAAATCAGGTTCGTCCTGTTCCATTACCCAATACATGAGTGGGACGGTTATTTCCAAGAAACCGTCCACCTACACGGGCATGTGCATGAAAAGCTGATACAAGGTCAGCACGAGCAAAAAGAACGACGGGCAATCAATGTCGGCGTGGACGTAAGCGGGTTCATGCCCGTGTCCATAGACACGGTATGTGACCTTGCTTTCAACGGCAAGTGGCGCTGCCCCGACTGCGCCTTTATCAATGACGAAGACGACAACGCCTGCCAGAACGCCAAATGTTTTTACCAGATATATGACTGAAAGGGGTGAGCCGGATGATTACGTTCGCTGAGACCGTCATCAAACAAGAAGACCTGATTTTGTTCCGCAAAATCAAAAGAGCCCTAGACTGCATCGAGACGTTCGACACGCCGGGCTTCGATGAGCTTACTTGCCACATCTTAGGAACGGCAATAGGCTCACTATATGGCATAAAGACCGTCCACGGCTACTGGAAATCGGGCTATGAACATACATGGTGCGTGACGGACAACGGGAACATCATCGACCCGTATCCGATAGGCGCAGTGGGCGGCCCAATCCTCATAACCCGCGAAGTATGCTACAATCTGTATAACGAAAGAGAAATACGGCACGGGGACACATCTTCGGAAAAATTCCTGATTTGCGTAGCCACCGTAAAAGAGCAAATACAAAGAAGCGAAAGAAGGGCAACGGCATGAACACACAAGAACTTTTGGACATAGGACGGACAATTAAAATACAAAGCTCGGACGAATGGCTCATCGCGGGGCAAGCCCTATTGGCTTGCCGGCTGACCAAAAGCCTGTACGTGCCGGACAAATACGTGCTCCTGTTCAACAACCCCATAGCCGTCGTCCGCGTCGGCATCATCTATTTCATGGGGAACTATGACATACACATGGTCACTTTCCCTGAACACAGGGACGAAGGATATATGTCACGCTTCGTAAAAAGCGGTCTTATCGGCAAGATAGAGCCGGCACTGAAAGGGTCTCGCATTGTAGCCACGGAAGAAAACGAAAAAGCCGCCGCCGAACACCTGATGGCGCTTGCGGGGCTTAGGGTCTTCACGTCAGAGGAAAAACAGCAACAGTTCCTTGACAGCCTCGCCGAAACCGGCGAATCAAGGAACTGCCCCAAATGCAAGGCACAAAAATCATACCCCGACGTAAAGAAGTGCTGGAAATGCGGCGTAAAATTTGTCTAATAGCTAAGACCGCCGTGACCGTCAAGCCCGCCCATAGGCGGTGCATTGACCCCAGTACGCCTCTGCATACCGTTGGCAACGCCTTGCATGGCTCCATTCACGGCTTGACCCGCCGCTTTATCAAGGCTCGGCCCGTCCTTCTTGCGCCGCTCGCGCTCCTCTATAAAAGATGAGTCCACACCCATGAACTCGACCACTTTCTTCTCGATGCTAATATCCAAACTGTCAGACATATACCAATGCCCCCTTGCAAATCAGATGCCTCATTATACACATAAAAGAAGCCTTTTGTCAAGAATCTGTTGCAATACGCACCGGCTGCGTGTATAATATCCACATAATAGGAGGTGATTGGACATGCCATCAATGTTTGCGAATACCAACACGAAAATAATACTCGGCGACTACGTACAGCCCTACATCGACCGCACGCACAACAAGACTGCGCCGAAGAACATGCAAATAAAAGGCCTTGACCGGGCCACATATGAGGTCGTAAAAGACGGGAGCGTGTTCGAGACCGCCACAGGATATGAGCTTTTCAAGACCAATTATTATCAGACCAAACCGAAGCTCACGGCTGAGATAGGGGATTACCTGATAGCCGAAAAGAAAGCCGAGGCCACTAAAAGACAAGAAAAAAAAGCGGCAAGAACACCAGTTGACGCCCCGCAATCTGAAAATCAAAGCCAAAACAGCGGGCCGGAATACGACTAAGAAGGAGGTGGCAGGTATGGCGACAAAACAACTAAGACCAAAATCGCTGCAAGAGCAATCTCAGGAAAACAAAAAGATACAGAACAAAACACCAAAACCTAAGTCCATCAAACAGCAAGAACAAGACAAAAAACGATGGAAAGACGGGGAATCGCTCGCGTCGATGGCAAGCGAAAAAGGGCCAGACTTGAATACAGAGTCCCTGCTCTCCATGTCAAGCCAAGCCCCGATGAAAAGCGCCAAGACCGAATCGCTAATTTCGCTGTCAAACCCGAGGACGCCGGTCAAAGCGCCGTCAAAACAAAACCAAGGCGGACAACAGGAACCCGAATACTAAAAAAAAACATGGCCCATCTGGCAAGACCGGATGGGTCATATTGCTACACCATGAGGAACCACAGCATGAATACAGAGAAAAACGAACCCAAGACTTCAGCAGTGCCAAGGCTCAGGGAGCTCAGGATTGAACACGAACTCACGCAACTAAAGCTGCAAGACATGCTTGAGCTGTCGCAACATGTCATATCCGACTGGGAGCTTGGGCGATGCGAGCCAAGCATCATAAACCTCATGTGCCTTGCCGACGTGCTCAATACGACAATAGATTATCTGGTGGGGAGAACAGACGAAAGATGACATGAGGATGGTGGTCTTACGACCACCGGAGATTTTCAAAAGATGCTGAATGCTTCTTTTGAAAAACCGTTCGACGGACAGCGGGGCTTGCCCCGTACGACATATCTTTTTTCCGAACTCCAAAAGAGTTGCCGCCAACAGGGGCGTCCCTGCTGACGAAAAAAAATAGAGTCTCGACAGGTCGCTGTTAAGCTCTATTTTTTTGTGCCAAAACTTCGACGGACATACAAGCCAAAATACGCCGAAAAACCGTTTTGTCTCATATGTCTCACTTTTTTTTCGGAAAACTTTTTATATAGAGTGATATAAGGAGATAAAAATATATATTTATATCAATAAATATATGAGACAAACGAGACAAAGTACCCTGAAGCCCGATAAACACTGGGTTTAAGCCGTCCCATATTTTTTTTGAGAAATGAGACACTCCCGCCGCGTAAACCTTGAACGTCAAGACCGTTCTGGCGTAAGCAAGATTTGACAGGCTGAAAATATGAGACAAAAATATGGGACAAACGGGCTTTTTAGGCTCTTTTTGACCCGTTTTCGCGTATTTTTACTTCCAAAATCCTCACAGGGCGTAAATAATCGAGCCCAAGCAAAAAGGGCATTTATTTCCTGTGAATACAGTTCTGCACCCACAGAACAGAAAAGGGCGATTTTGTCTCACTTTTTGAAAAGTTCGCTTAAAAAAATGAGACGCCTGCAAACGCAGTCGTACCAAGCATTTGAGCCACATTTCCAGAAATTAGTGTCTCATATTTTTTTTAAGAAATGAGACAGCGGATACGGCCTTGCCGTCGGCAAATTTTTAATCATAAAAAAGGAGGTCTTCAAGACCGTGAAAAACAAGTACATACCGCTGAACAAGCAGACGAAGAAAATGCAAAAAGAGTCCGCTTCGCAGAGCAGGGGCTCTTGGTACGGCGTAAACCCCGTGACCAAGACAATAGGGAGCAAGAAAGCCTACAACAGAAAGCAGAAGCACCCCGCTAAGGACAACAGCCTTTTCTGACCTCGCGGGGCGTTCCGCCCGCGAAGGTCTATAAAAAAGACAAGAAAGGACACAGGCAATGAAAACAAAAACAATCATAGCCATCGCCCTCATGTTAGCAATGGCTTTCCTGCTGGCGTGCGAAGACAGGGAAATCCAAAGAAAAGACAGCCCGCCGCCACAGCCGGCAACAGCGAAAGAGGAGCTGACCCAAAAACCAGAACCGGCGCCTGAAGAAAAACCACAGCCGACCATCGACAAAGACACGGTGAAAACCGAACCCGAGCCAAACGAATATGAAGAACCCATCAAGCCCGCATTTAGGGACTACGCCGAATCCGGCGGCACGTTCGAGCTCCCTGTCATTGGGGCTGTGGCCTGGGCCGCAGCAAACAGTCAGATAAAGACTGAACCAGACAGGTCAAACAACGAAACCATAGCCGAGGCGCACCCCGGACAATGGTTCACCGTAATTGACAAACACACGGACGACGCGGGCACGGAATGGCTCATGGTCGAGCTGGGCAACGGCTCGTCAGGCTGGATTGAGAAGCTGAGATGCTTCGTCAACCTGCCGGACGTAATTCCCTCGATTGTGTACAAAAACACAAACGCTTCGGGGTCGATATTCCGCTCAAGCCATATCGACATGCCAAACGTAACGAACGAAGTGCTCTACCATGCTTCGGGCTACAACATCAGGCTCGGACAACCCGAATACTTCGTGCCGGCAAGCTTCCCACTCGCCCAGAAATTATTTTACGCACAGCAAGCCGCCATCTCAGATGGCAACACTATTATAATATACGAGGCGTTCAGGCCGCACGCCACGCAGATGGCAATCGCCGACAGCCTGCGCACGCTGATGGCTGAAAACAGCGCGGTGCGCAACGCGATAAACCCCCCGCCTTGGGGCATTGGCTCGTTCATCGCCACGAGCCTGTCCAACCATCAAAGGGGCGGCGCGGTAGACACAAGCCTCGCAAAAATCATCAACATGGTTGAATACCCGACGGACGAATGGGGCTTCGTGAGGACGACGCTATGGGAAGAATACGAGATGCCCTCGCCAATACACGAGCTCAGCCCCCTCGCCGCCACGCCCATAGCTGGCAACGAAGGGGCGACGCTGCTCAGGAAATACTTTGTCGAAGCAGGCTTCCAAAGCATAAATTCGGAATGGTGGCACTTCAACGACCAAACTTCAATAAATACCTCGGCAAACCGTGGCATAGACGGCAAGTTCAATATTGAACTGCCGGCGTATAATTCATAGAAAGAAGGTACGAAACATGATTCAGGAATGGATGAAGCAACTGCTCGAAGAAACCAGCGCCGACAGCGAAGCAAGCCTGACCAAAGAACAGCTCATCGACGCCATCAACGAAGCAAAGGCCTCGATAAAGAACGAAGAACTATGGGCGCTCGGCTCCGAAGGTGAAACCCGGGAGATGCACTTGGGCAACATAGGCTCGTTGCAGGCGTGGAGGGACGTGCTTGAAAAGCTCGTGGAGAGCAAGCTCTCCGGCAAATAGCCAAAAAAGCAAGGGGGGATAAACCAATGAGGGTAAAGACGGTCCTAAAAGAGATGGACGAAGTGGCCATACTCTATAAATTTTTATACTCTGACGAAAACAACAAAATCAAGTTCAGCAACGGCTTAGCTGAGCTGGAGGTCACGATGGACAAAGACCTGAACTTCATGTGCCGCAACATGAATTTTCCTGACATGAAAGCGATAAACCACAACAGCGTCATGGACTTGGCATATTGTGCCGCCGTGATTAAAAAACTAAAAGAAACGCCGCCGCTGGACTTAAAAACCGACGACATCAAAAACCAGTGGGACGAAATAAGATTCAGAACAGCGGCAATGGAAACGCTGAGCGGCGTATAGCCGGGAAAGGGATTGAACCATGATTACAAGAATGCACGTTACGATGAGGTCCGTAAAGCCGACCGGCATAACGCCAAAAATATTTTCGCTGGGCTCTTTTACAGCCGTAAAAGAAGGACGGAAGTTCACCTTCGATTTCACGGACTCGGAATACGAATTCAGCCATGACGACGAAGGCCATCTGAACATTGACATCCTGCTCAGAAACTTCGACGAAGACTCGTTCGGCCCGCAAAAAGAAATCGACAGGCTGATGCGCCGCCTCGAAAAAGAGGACTTCACCGAGATTTTCTACGAATGCTACGAAGACGAGGAAG
>Ga0099364_10013666_pt1 | contig 10872 bp, 5 predicted proteins | sample TergutTh196P3_FD_73070 | JGI IMG/M metagenome (GOLD analysis project Ga0099364, IMG submission 73070) | Microcerotermes parvus P3 segment gut microbial communities from Pointe-Noire, Republic of the Congo - Th196 P3 | ecosystem: Host-associated > Arthropoda: Insects > Digestive system > Gut ... | reverse complement strand
CAAACAGTACGGTCGTTATCCGGCAATCGCCGGGCTCCGCCTGCTGCTTGGATAGCATGGAATTGAAGCCGCCGATGGTGTCGCTCTCCAATCCGCACATCGACCCGCTGCGGTCGAGGATAAAGACCAGTTCGGTAAGGTTTGTGTTCATTGGGTTGTCCTCCGTTCAATATAATTGTGAACAGAGTATACCCCAGCCCGGCGCGGAAGAGGTCGCTTTGCAAGCGACAAAATCATTCTGCACCTTGCTCGTTTCATAACTCGAACAAACTAACGTGAGGCTCTACCCCGCAACCCGCTTTAAAACAAAGAATATCTCCGCTTCCCCCACAGCCTCGCCCGTAATGCTCTCCCAGACGTCCTTGTACGCGTCTAGCTGCGGTTCGTACATTTTGCGAAGGTCGTGGGAGGCTTCTGTGTCCGCATATGTTTTGTAATCGATGATGACCCATTTGCCGGACTCTTTGAAAACGAGGTCGATTATTCCGTTGACGTACGTGTCCTGGGCGAATGTGTTGCCCGCATATGAAGCGCCTGCCGGGACTTTGAAGGAAAACGGGACTTCGGTGTATACCGCTGTTGATTTTCTTATGCGGCCATACAGCTTTCGTTCCTTGAACTTCTCGACTATGCCTTCGAGAAACTCCTTTGTGATGTATTCATCCTTGTCCTTCTCGATAAGCGCGCCTATCGTGTCGGGCAGCATGGATTCGTTTTTTATGAGCGTTTCCAGCAGCTTGTGAACAACCGTGCCTATTTCGAGCCTGTCGGCTTTAATTTGCGACTCGTCGCCGTCGATGATTACCTCCATCGTGTTTTCGCGGATCGTTTTTTCGAGCTCGTGCGATATGCCCTCATCGTCTTCGATGCGGATTTTTTTGGTTTGGTCTGATGGGGCGAAGATTCCGAAAGTCGGTTGATTATGGTTAAACGCTTCATCGCGTTTTGCTTTTATCTCGCTTAGGGTTTTCGCGGTCTCCGTTTCATCGGCTGCTTTCTTTGCTTCCGGTTCGAGAGCATCGGGTTCTTCGCTGTAGACGTCATCGAGCATATTTGCCGTTCCTGCGGGCAGCCATGAAATCAGGCGCGACCAGGGGTTGTCTTTTGCCGCGCTGCCGCTGATGACAAGGAGGTTCTTTGCCCTTGTCGCAGCCACGTACAGCAGGCGTTCGCGCTCTAGTTCTTCTTTTTTCTTTGCTTTTTCTGCAACGCCGGCCCATCCTGCCGGCTCGAAAAACTGATGGGCAAAGCCATAATCGGGGGTCTTATTAACCTTGGCGTAGCCATAATAGCAATCCCGCGACTGCTCATCCGGGACGCATTCGGTGTAGAAGCTCGGCGCGGGCAGCCCGCCGCTGCATGGCGCGCATAGGATGACAACCGGGGCTTCAAGCCCTTTTGCTTTATGCGTGTTCATTATGCGCACGGCGTTGAAGTCCGTGCCTTCGATATCCAGGTTTTCCTCAAAGCCGTTTTCAATCATCATGGCAAGCTCATTGATGAACAGCTCAAGCCCCCAGATGTCCGTGATTTTCTTCAAACGTATTTTTTCTATAAGGCTTACAAAGCTGCCGAACCCCGCCATTTTCTCATCGGATGTCAAATGCGCCCGCATGATGTCAAGTTCTTCGATAATCCGCTCCGTAGCGGCGGCAGGGCTGAGCGTTTTGACATAATCCAAGAAACGCCTTAATTTGCCGAAACATGCCCTTATTTTTTCGAAGGTATTGCAGTCATCATCGTTCAAAGCGTTATTTTCATAGTGCGCCTTGAAATCAAAATAGATATTATGCTCCCCGCCAAGCCTGCGGAAGTCGTATATCTCCCGGTCTGTTATGCAAAAGAAGTCGCCGTTCATTACATTATGGATGTATGCGTTTTCTTCGGGGTATGCGAGCATCCTTATCAAATCGCGGAAGGAGACGAACTCGCTGGTTTGCTTTGTTATGTCAGCGCCTGTGATTTTGACCGGGATTCCCTGCTTTGCAATGCTGTTGCCGATCGCCTCCAGCTGCCTTTTCTTCATCGTCAGCACCATGATGTCCTTGTACCGGATTCGCGCACTTTTGAATTTCGGGTTTCCTGCGCTGTCCGTTCCGTCCCGCACGGTTATGCTTTTGCGGCCTACGATGTGTCGGATTATATGCGTCAGGTTCTCGGCTTCTTTTTCGATTATGTCGGCGACTTTTTTCTCTTCAACCCTGTAATGCGCCACCCCCGCAAGCGTATCTTCGAGGACGGGTACCACGGCTTCCATTTGCGAGTATGAGGCTTGCTCCTCGTTTTTGAGCAGGTTTGGGAACACGGTGTTGTACCACCCCCCTAAACTGCTGACTGCACGGAAATTTGTATGCAGCTCTATGATCCTGCCGCCCATCTTTTCCATGTGCGCCTTGAACCGCTTATACATGGTAAAATCAGCCCGCCTAAAGCCGTAAATCGACTGCTTGGGGTCGCCTACCACAAAGAGCGAGCCTTCTTTCGGCGTTATCATGTTCCAGCGTTTTTCTTCGAGTTCCTCGCCGACCAGGTACATCGTCATGCCGACTTGAATCGGGTCTGTGTCCTGAAACTCGTCTATCAGAAGGGTTTTATACCTGTTCTGGAAATAACGCCTGACATCGGGGAAATCCCTGAGCATATCGGACGATTTTATCAGCAAATCCTGATAATTCAGTTCCGCGACGGTGTGCTTATGCTTTGCATATAGTTCCTTTGCTTTCATGGCAAATGGCAGCAGTACGCTGTTATATACGAACGTGTTCAGCTCGCCCAGTATCGGCACAACTTCGGATTCCCGTATCTCGCTAAAGGCATTGCCGATGTCCTTCGCGTTTGCCTTGTCTTCCTTGCTTTCGCCCCATCTTTTTTGAGTCAGCGATATCGAATTTTTCGCGGAAAACATAATCAGAAGGCTAATCAACTCGCCGTCGGACAGGTCTTCAATTTGTGAGCCGCGCAGTTTATCACGGAATTTAATTATGCTTTTTTGCATACCGTCGCCATCAGCCAAGCCGCTTATGACAGCTTCGGGGATGTCGCCGTAATGGGCGAGAACCTTGGAGCTCAGCTTGCTCACCGCTTCCCTGCCCCGCGCCATAATGCTATCGAAGGATGGGCTTGGTTCATTGGGCAGCGCGAAGTTCACGTCTTGGTTGTCGCAGACGGTTTTCAGGAAATTCCTTGCAGCGGATTCCCTCACGTCAAGTATATCCATCAGCTTTAGAAGCCTGTTTTCCTCGTCGCCGGCCGTTAGGACGTACTCCTCCCATATTTTCTGCCGCGTGAAATGGTCTTTCGCTTCGTCGATTTGCTCGAAGCGCGGGTCAATGCCCGCTTCTATCGGCCTTTCGCGCAGCAGCTTGGCACAGAATGCGTGGATCGTGCCGATGAAGCATTCGTGGATATGGTCGAGCGCTTTCTTATGGAGTTCGTTGTTTGTTTTGGCATATTCCCGCTGGAGCATAGCCCGCACACGTTCCCTTAGCTCGTTTGCGGCTTTGCGCGTGAACGTGATGGCCACGATTTCGCTGATGCGCCGGTAGCCTCTGCTGACGAGCGCGAGTATCCGCTTGGACATCTCCTCCGTTTTCCCCGAGCCCGCCCCCGCCTCGACCATTAGATTTAATTCCATCGCCTGAGATATGATATCCCTTGCCGCTTGGTCTTTGAGCATCTAACCAGCCTCCTGTTCCGCGCCTGCGAACGCGTGTTTGCATACTGTGTTGTAGTCGCAGTACCTGCAGTCTACATTGCGCTCTTTTTCATCGCCAGCTTTTATCTGCCCTTTTACCGGCGGGAACTCGCCTTTTTCGATTCCTTTGCATATTTCCAGAAAAGCCGCTTTGTATGATTCCTCCGCATCGCCGCTGACCGGGAGGGAGATGATGTCGTAGTTGCCTTTTGCCGTGACGAAGCGGTAAGACAGTTTCTTGATATTATCAATGTTTTGCATGGATTGGTTTTCAGGGCTGCGCGACGCTTCCTTCAAGGCGAGGTAATACAGCGCAAGCTGAACATTGGCTTCGTCAATTCCGACATCCTGCGGGGAGCGCAGCTTTTTGAATGTCCGCGCGCTTCCGGTTTTATAGTCTATGATTTCCACGCTGCCGTCTTTTATCCTGTCAATCCTGTCGATGATCCCGGCAGCCTTGATTTTTACTCCTTCGCCCAAATCAATGATTATCGGCTCGTCCCTGCCAAAACTAAGCTCGGCGTATTCCGCTTTCCGGAACGCGGATTCATCCAGTTCATAATCCACGAATTTCATGACATTGCTCAGGATTTCCTCGCGTTGCTTTTCTGTGTGGAATACGCTTGCGGTAGGCAGCTCTTCTTCAAAAACGGCGATTTCCGCTTCGGTTATCTTTTGGATGTGCGATACCGCCGTTTCCCTGCTCCGCAGTATTTCGGGATTATCTATTGCGCCAAGGATAAAGGTTTCAAAAATCCTATGGTATACATTCCCGGTTTCGAGCGCGGACAGCCAGCCCAGGGCGTCGAACTCATCCCTCTTGATTTCCTTTAATTTCAGGATGTGTTTCAGGAAGTACTTATACTTGCATTGCAGGTACACTGCCAGCGATGAAGCGCTCAGCTCCAGTTCTGCCGCATCGTCAGCGGATTCCCACATCTGCGCATCGGGCATGATGCGGTCTTCGACCGCAAGTGCTGAGTGATGAGCGTTAAGCGTTGAGTTGCTGTACACGCTTTGCGGAGGGATTCGGTTTTCTCGTGTTTTACCCGCTCCGTTAATCTGCAACGCACCGATGACCGGCCCGTTTTGAACCCTGTGATGAATCCAATAATCGCTTCCGTCGATAAAGCTGTCTTTATCGGCTATCACAAACTCCACCTTTTTGCGCTTCCCGCCCGGGTGCAGTTCTTCCAAGCGGTGGAAAAGAGTCGCCGGGAAGCATTCACGGATTTCGACCGTGTCGTAATATGAGAAGCTGCAAGTGAGGTTGCCTGTGATGTCGTTTAAGAATGAGGTCATGACTTCGATGTTCTTGTTGATTCTATCCACGGAAGTGAGCATCGGCGGCGACATTCTCTCATAATCAAGCAGCAACGGGTCTTCCATCGCCATGCCGGGAAAGCTGTCCGCTCCCAGCCCGATGAGGAACACGTTTTCCCTGTCAATCCACGCTGCTTGATGGTAAGTTGTGAAATGCATCCGCCCCGGCGACGGGGATTCGCTCAGGATGCGGATGTTCTTCATGTGTTCTTTGATGATTTCCACAGCTTCATATAGGTTTACTCGCCTGCCTTTGAGGGATGTGTTCAGCTCTTGCATGGTGACGCGCATCCCTTGGCTGTCGAAGACAGAGAATACCCGGCTGTAATTTCTTGTGATCGCCTTTAGTGAATCCAGCAGCGCCAAAACGTCAACCGCCCCGTCATCTTCGGTTTCCGGTATTCTTTCAAATGCGTCTGAAACAAAGCCCAGCAGCCACGATGTCGCTTTTTCTGCTTTTTTGTTGTCGGGGTAATGCTCCTGAACGCGGGCTAGGTATTTTTTCAAACAGGGGGCGTATGAGCGCCTTTGCCATGTCAGCCCTGATCGGTTTATTAGGTTCATAACCGATAGTTTGCTGAACTGCTCGTCAGGTTCGGGCAGATTGCCTTCTGAATCGCGCTGGTCTTTTTTGATGTCAAACATATCGCTTGAGAATATGTTTGTAAACTCATGGCTTCGGTAGCCGCTGCCTATCCAGTCCAGCAGCAGCATTAATAGCTTTGCCGGCGAGGACAGCAGTAGCGGCAGGCCTGTGCCAAATGTTATGGGCAGCCCGTCCATCGGCGTGAGCTCGTCGTTTTTGTATGTGTACTGCTGCATTAGCTGGTATAACAGTTGCGCGTATGGTTCGCCGGATGTCGCGACGATCAGCACATTGTCAAAGGGTGTCTTCGATTGCAGTATCCGGCGGATCACTTCCTTTGCTTCGTTATGCTCGCCGTATGCTTCGAAAAACTCCACTTGTTTTGCTTGCATGGATAAGTCCATAATATTTGCTCCTCTGTAATGCTGTTAAATCATGTTTTTTGGACGGGGGATACGCGCTCCGCTGGGGTTACTTTTTTGCTCGCCCAAAAAAGTAACCAAAAAAGGCGCCAAGGGGACACGCCCCCTTGGATCCCCCAACTCAGGGGGCAAGCCCCCTTGAACCCCGGGCTGGTGGATTCCAATGTTTTTTTGTTTCCTGCCTATTTGGGATCTAACAATTCCTCATTCCTAATTCCTAATTTGCGGTCGAAGACCGCAGCGTCTTCTTGACAATCCGGTCTTCCAACACCGTAAACTCGCAGGCTGCCAGCGCGTAGCCTGATACATATTCCGGTTGGCGCTCCTTTAGAGCTTCGCAGGCCATATTTGCAACATCTGTGTGGTCGATGCAGGAGTTCTCTTTTTTCCATGCGGCATACTCCGTGATTATCTTTTCCAAATCCTTGCGTTTGTTGGCGTTCTCCACCTTTTCTAAGGTCACATGCCCATGCAGGTAACCGCTGTCAAACAGTTCCAATATGGTCTTTGCTATGGCCGAGCATATTCCGAAAGTAATCTCGATCTTATCGAAGAAGCATAATGAACCCTGTGTTTGCAAGGCTTTTAAGATGTCTGTGATAACATCGGTCGTTTCACGGGGTTCGATGAATGTGAGACGGTTTTTTGCGATGCTGTTTTCGGATATTTCGTATGCTAGTTGTTTTATGGTCTTTACGGACAGGTTGAGGGGGTTGACTCCGCTGTCTGCAAGCATTTTCAAAATTTGCGTCTTCATGCGCCTGCTCGGGATAAGCAGGATTTTCGGTTCTGTGCGGTGGGTTTCGCATAGTGTTTTTATTGCTGCTAACTCGCGCATAATTACTCCTCCGAGATATTTTATTACGACATTTATCGTGGTAGGCAATGTCGTATTATTTATTACCCTACTTCAATTCCCAATGTCCTGTTTTCCGAGAGCCTGCGCGGGTTATGACATTCTTATCTTGCAATGCCTTCAGATATCGCTGAATTGTTCTTTGCGCTACCCTTAACTCTACCGCCAGTCTATCAGCGGTTATGCTTTTATTCTCGCTAATAATCCTTATAACCTGTTTCTCTCGTTCTGTTATTACGACATTTATTGCGACATCGCTTGTCGTAATAATATTCAATTTCATATTTTCGATGTCGTTTACGTTGCTTATTGCGTCGCTGTCATCTTTTATTACGTCTTTTATTACGTCGTCGCCATCGTTTGTTACGTCTTTTCTAGAATAATTGTCTCCGTTATGGCCTTCCGGGCGATAGAATATTACCGCAAAGCCTCTCTTGCGTATATGAAACTCTACTTTTACACCTGCGGCTTCACATTCGTCGGATATCCTCTTCAAGCCTGTTCCGAAACTCTCAATGTCCTTCACATAATACATGAGCTGCGCTATCAGAGGGTTTCGCTTTACAGACGGTTCTACTCCCTCAATAAAATCCTGAGGGGTATATCCAGATGGAAAAGCCCCGGGGTTATATATCTCAACCCGGTTGCTGTATATGACCACTTCATTATTCTGCGAGGATTTATAATCCCTGTGGCAGTAAGAGTTGATTATCGCTTCACGCAAGGCATCCACCGGAATTTCCGGAATCTCATTGCGTTGCAGAGAACCATCAAAAACGACGCGCCAGCGGATATTGTTGCGAACATATCGCTCGGCCACCGCCGCCTGATGCCGGACGCTTCCCCCCTCGCGATTGATGTCATTAAATGTGAGTCGCTCGGTTGTTGCAAAAATCGCCATTTGCAGCTCCATTAGCGGCTCTCCGCAAAACAGCATAACGGCCGCATTCTTCAGTTTTCCTTCTTTTAGCATATTAAGCCGGGTTAGCACATCTTCTTTAGTGGTGTAGGGAAAGGCGATTCTCCCTGCTTGATGTGCATATTCGTGATACTCTTTCAACACAGACTCGTCTATATAGTCAATGGTTTTATCTGATGTTTGGCTGTCCCAAGTATTGGCCACGGAGTTTTTGCGGATAATATAGGCTTCCAGCTCTGCAGCCGACATCTGCTTATCCTCATCGGCAACGCGGATATATGCGCGTCCGTACGCAAAATAAGGCGCTTTGTCTCCTGTAAACGCAACGCAGATGCAGCGCTTGTTTTCAATAACCGCTTCGGCTATCTTCGGATACACTTTTGGCTCAAGATGGTTAGAAACCGCTTGGCTGATATCGCGCAGGGTACTCTCCCCTATCATTTGCCCTAAAGGCATTCCGTTGTTATGCACACCAAAATACAGTTCACCGCCACCGTGTTTGTTCAGTATTGCAGCAATAGAGATTACGCCTTCCCTGAGTTCTGAGGTTGATTTCTTGAACTCCAGTTTTTCATTCTCTTTTCCTACCCTCATTGTCATGCTCCCCCTAAAGAGATCTACCTGTCACGGACGAATTTCTTCAAGACCATGTTCATCTGCCTGACGTCTATCGGCTTTGATATGAAATCGTCAAAGCCGCTTTGCTTGAACATTTCGGCGTTGCCTACCAAAGCGTTGGCCGTGAGGGCGACGATTGCCCCGCTGTACCCAAGGTCCCGCAGTTTCTTCGTTGTTTCCATTCCGTCCATCTGCGGCATTAAATGATCCATGAATATTATGTCATACTCCCCGGCGGATTCCACCTTTTCTATCGCTTCAAACCCGCTGGCCGCAAAATCTATGCCAAGCCCGTATGGCGCGAGCATACCCTCCGCGACAAGCAGGTTTATCTCCACATCGTCCACGACCAGAACCCTCCCATGCGGCATTGGCGTGTAGGTGATTTGCAGACGTTCATGCGCCCGCTCTCCGGAGAACGTGAAGCTCGACAGTTGCTCCGCAAGCTCCTTGCCGATAGCCCGGGAATGCTCCGCTGCCTTCTGCTTTACCGTAACCGTGAATGTGCTGCCCTTGCCATACTCGCTTGTAGCCTCGATTGTCCCGTCCATCAGATCCACAAGGTTTTTTGTTATGCTCAGGCCTATGCCCGTCCCTTCCGCCGCGCTGTTTAATGCGGTGTTGAACCGCAAGTAGAGGGAGTAGAGTTTTTCCATGTCCTCCGTCTTCATGCCATGCCCCGTGTCTTCGACAATGAATCGGAGCATTACATCCCCGTCCTGAGCAAAATGGCTTACCGACAGCTTGACATGCCCTTCCTCGGTGTACTTTATCGCGTTCGAAAGCAGGTTGTTCAAGATTTGCCTTAATCTTAGAGCGTCGCCGATAAGCCTTGACGGCAGGCTCTCGTCAACGTCCAGCAGAAACATTAGCGGCTTTGAACCGATGCGCACTACGTTGATCTGAGCCACGTCATGTATTAGGCTCGGAGTATCGTAACTGACCGGGTTAAGCTCCATCATCCCCGTTTCGATTTTTGACATATCAAGGATATCGTTGATAATGCCAAGAAGCGTATGGCCTGAGTTGTATATCCTACTCATTGCCAAGGCATACTCCTGCGGCAAATCCTCTGTCTGCATCTGTATTTGGGCCATCCCTATGATCGCGTTCATCGGGGTGCGTATTTCATGGGACATGGTCGCAAGGAAGTTGCTTTTTGCCTGGCTGGCCTGTTCGGCTTTTTTTGCCGAATATATGACTTCCGTGATGTTTTGGATGAGTATGATGTGGCCCAGCAGCTTAGAGCCTGCGCCGATTATCTCATCAATGCTTGCAGAATAATAACGTTCTCCGTGAATATCAAAATTCACCCGGACAGATGTTGCGTCGCCGCCAAGCTTTTCAAAAGGCCAGTTTTCGACCGCGCCAATCTGGGCGCCTTTTTTCAGGCTGCTCATCTCGGGGAATATCTCTCCCGCCGTTTCATTCGCATATAGGAAATTATTGTCCGGGCCTATCAGGATAAACGCTTCCTTTGTGCTCCTCAAAGCCACCTTCATGGCTTCGGAGAGTATATCGAACATATTCAGCTTCACGATATTAAACCAAAGGAATATGCACGCAACAGATAGCATCACAGGCGTCACCTGCACACCGTATCCGCCGAGCGGCATAATATTAATGGCGTACACGACATTCACAATCGCCGGAATCAGCGCAGTGAAGAGAAGCAGGATTAAAGGCCGCCTGTTCTTCGTGCCCCATACAAAGCATCGCCAGACAATTATGACGCTGGATGCGAGTATGCAGAGCAACCCATAGATGTGGGAGTAAGAGTATAGCGGGCCGGACGTTATGTTGAGCCCTGAAAATCCGGTTTCGTTATACTCCATCGTGGAGTATATCAAGCCGTGTAACGGAGTCGTCCATAGCAGAACTACGAGGACCAGCGATATTGCCAGCATTATTGCCTTAAATGCGTTTCGCACCGTTACTTTGCAGTAATCGGCAATGAACAAAAACGTGACCGGCCCTAAAAACCCCGCGCCAAGGTATTCCACCCTTGTGCCGTTAAACGCCCCGTCCGCCGTGGCTGCAAGCGTTCCAAGCATAGAGCCGAGCAAATAGAAGAACAGCGACGCGAGCATTGCCGTGAACCACGCCATTTTCCCGCTTTCAGCCCGCGACAGGGCGAAAGCTGCCAGAAACACAACAATCGTGAGCGATAAACACAATACACTCAAATATACAAACAGCGCCATCTACGCATCCACCTCCACCGATTAGTCTTACGCTTGCTGCTTGCGGCCGAAGACCGCGATAGTAGCAGAAGTCATTATACCATAAAGCGGTCTGCGACCGCAAGGAGTCAGAATATACGAAGTTACTGGTCACGGGGTTACAGGATGTCTCTACTGCCGGTGAGGATGGCTGTTTATGTGCCCCGCAGAGCGCAGCCATGGACGGTGGAGCGCTCGCGAATTGAAACAGGATGTTTCATTGAGCGACAAG
>Ga0099364_10013665_pt1 | contig 10874 bp, 6 predicted proteins | sample TergutTh196P3_FD_73070 | JGI IMG/M metagenome (GOLD analysis project Ga0099364, IMG submission 73070) | Microcerotermes parvus P3 segment gut microbial communities from Pointe-Noire, Republic of the Congo - Th196 P3 | ecosystem: Host-associated > Arthropoda: Insects > Digestive system > Gut ... | reverse complement strand
CCTTCGGTATGTTTATTGGCCTCCAGGTTAAAGCGGGAATACTCGCTAAATAATTTTTCCAAATCCTCGGGATTCATCCCCTGCCCCGTATCCTCCACAATGATCGTGAGGATGATGCCTTCATCTGTTGCCTGATGCCGCAGCGAGAGCTTCACCTGCCCGGCATCGGTATATTTGATGGCGTTTGAGAGCAGATTCGACATAATCTGCTTGAGCCTGAGCTCGTCGCCTATCAGCCTGAGCGGCAGACTTTCCTCTATATCCAAGGAGAGGTTTATCGGTTTTGAGCCTATGCGGACAATATTGAGCTGCACCGTGTCGTTTATCAGGCTGGGTACGTCGTAGGGAGCCGGGAGCAGCTCCATCTTCCCCGTCTCTATCTTGGACATATCCAAAATATCGTTGATGATGCCCAGTAAGGCGCCGCCCGAAGAATGGATGCGACCCAGGGCTTCGGCATATTCCGGCGCCAGCCCTGCTTTGGCCAGCTCTATCTGCGCCACACCCATGATGGCGTTCATCGGCGTGCGTATCTCGTGGCTCATGGAGGCCAGGAATTTAGTCTTGGCGACATTGGCCGCCTGCAATGACTTATTCGCTTCCTCGACTGCCCTGTTGCTGGCGGCCAAGCGGACATTTTGCTCGGACAGGGCTCTTTCCGAACGGGCGACGAAGATATTCATCACGACAAACAATAAGAGAATCAGAAACAACATCCCGAAAAAGACGATGTTCATCGGCTGGTTTGTGGCCAGCAGGCCGGGCAGGGGATGTAACAAGACTATATACCAGTCCTTGATGGCGGAGACGCTGCCCACCTGATACATATAATCGCCGTAGATAAAGCTCTCGCTCCTGTCGCCCGTGAGGAGCGCCGACGCATTTAGCACCGCTTCCCCGGCCTCGCCCAACTGTTCATCTATGTGGACCTTTCCGCTAATCAGGGCAAAGTCGGCGGCAATGGTAATCTCATCGAATTGGTTATACAGATAGGCCACTATGTCGCGGCTGTTGTCCATATAAGCCTTCGTGACGACGCCGCTTATCCGTGACAGATTGAGACCGGTGCCCAGCAGCCCCAGCGGCACCTGCCCGCCATCCGCCGCAGTACCAAATACCGGCACATTGATCCAGAGATTGATCATGTCCATTTCCGGATTATAGTTGATGTTGAAATTATAGTCCACGGTATTATACAGGGTCAGGTCATACCAGTAGTTGACGGGATTGGCCGGATCCACCAGATAAGGCTCGGTGCCGGTCGCATAAAAGAGCTTGTCTATGTCGTTCACCCAAAACACTATCCCCTCCGTGCTATGCTGCTGATAGAGCTCAAATTCGGAAAAGGCGTAGGCTTTATGAACGGGATTTTCCGGCTCGGCAAAATAGGCGCGGATGATGGACGAATCCCCCAGCTTGCGAATCAAGGCCAGCTCGGCACTGATCTCGCTGGACAAAGACAGCTTCACCGCTTCCTCTGACAGATTCAGGTGCTGGGTGACATAAGTACGGTTTATCTCCCTGGCAGAAAGAATATATGCCACCGAGGCAATCAGGGCAATCACCAAAAACAAAAAGGCCGAAAACACCGGAAAACGACTCTTTTTCCAGTTTTGCTTGCTGTCGGCCCGGACACTTTTTAGTACAATATAATTCACCACGTAGGGGATGAGCGTGATAATGAGGATGCGAATGAGGAATTCCTGCCCGGCAATAACCGTGACATCATAGCCGGCGGTCCAATATGTACCCAGACCCAAGGAGACGGCGGGGCTTATCCATATAAAGCGCCACATCTTTTGTTGCTCGCCGCCCACCAAGGTCTTCATCTGCGTGGCATAGAAGCGCCACATGAAGGGCATGGTCAGGCACAGTAGGGAAAAATGAAAGAGATTATGGGTAATCTGGTTGTAGAGATTATGATATTCGGGGAAAAATATCGCTTCCAAGTGGCTGGCCACACAGGACAGACAAGTGGCATAGACCGCCGTGAACAAAAAGACATAGATAAGCTTGGATGCCTTGACCTTCATAATCATGAACATCAGGCTTATGCTGAAGATCAGCTTTACGGCGGTGAGGATGTAGGTGGTGGTATCCAGGCCCAGCCCGGCAAAGTATACATATATGGACTCCAGTAACAGATAGGCGCTGAATAAGGCCAGATACAGGTAGACCCGTTTTTTACTGACCCTAAGATTAGCCGACCCGCCCCAAAACGGCACGAGGCATAAAATAGAATATGGGAGCATCGAAAAGAACAGGCCCCCGAAGATATTCAGAAACTCAAACATTGATGCCATTCCTTATGCTTATGCCCATGCTGCCACTAGTCCAAAACAGCCAAAATCCGCTCCAGCACATCCTCCGCCCAACTAATCATTTCGGCCTCATTCACTTCGATGGCGCGTGCCACCGCCTCCGAGGCCGTGGGGATATTATATATGTCCGGCACGGCAATACCCGGCATGACCGGCAAGGTCCCCTTCGTGGCAATTTGCTCCTGCGCCTCTGTGCTTATCAGGTAATCGGTAAACTTTTTCGCCGCCGCCGCTTGGGAGCTATCCTTGAAAATGGCCACAGGGCTGGGGATGACTATCATTTCCGACGGATAGCTGAGGGCTATCTTGGAGCCAGAATCTATCTTGTCATAGGCAATATAGTCCACGGCCAGACAGGCTGCCACCTCGCCCCGGGCCACGGCATCCACCACCGCGGTAGAGCCGCCACCGATAAAGGCACCGTTTTGCTCCAGGGCGCGGAAAAAGTCCAGGCCGAAGGCCTCATTTAACAAGATAACGGCCATCAGCGACGTGCCCGAAGTCCGGGGATTGGCCAGGGTGAAGCTGTCTGTATAGTCCGGGCCGAACAGGTCCGCCCAGGCAGTGGGCGGCGCGGAAATGATGTCGGTATTATAGGCGATGCCCATCGTACCCAGACGGGCGCTGATGAAGTAATCTTCGGTTTCTTCCAGGGGGTTATACACCGCGTCCGCGCCTTTGGGCCTGTACTTAAGCAGCAAACCTTCGTCCTTTAGCTTGTAAAAATCCGGTATGTCGCTGGTCCACAGCACATCGGCCTCGATACGACCCTCCACCTGCTCTGCTTCTATCATATCCATTAACACGCCCGCCCCGTCTATCCGCACATCGATGGTGATACCGGGATTTTTCGCCTCAAAGTCCTCAATCAGGGCCAGGACCAAAGATTCCTTCATCGAGGTGTATAGGGTGAGGGTTACGTCTTTTCCCGCACAGGCGGTCAGGCCGGTGAGTAGAATTGCTGATAATAATAAGGTTATGATTTTGTGCATGTTGTGTATCCTCCGTCACCAGGCGGGCGGCAGATTGCCGCCCCTACGATTCACCACGCTGGCGGCAGATTGCCGCCCCTACGGTACAATAATCCGGCCTGGCTGTGGTGCATCCACCGGCGAATGGGCCGCAATATAAGCCGCCAGGGCCTCGTCGGCGGCGCCCAGCTCCCGCGATACGGGAATGTCTGCCAGCATGTCATAATAATCACCGCCACTCATGATATAATTCGAGGCGGCCATGATAATCTGCGATGTATCGTCGTCCAATGATAACTTTCTGCCATCATCCATCGTAATGGACAGTACCCGCTCACCAACTGCCGCTTGCGGATCATAGCTAAAGCTAAAGCCTGAAACATTCAGGAAACGCCCCTGGGCCGAAGCTTCGTGGTCTATCCCACCCTCCGCGTCCACCACAATACCGCTGACGCCGTTTTCCAGCACGGCCTTTAACAGGGCAGGGCTTAGCACCTTCACCATCAAGGTATTACCAAAGGGCAGGATGCTGATCACATCGCCCCGCGTCACGGCCCCCAAGGGCATATCGGCGCGGATGTCGCCGCCGTTTATGATGGCTATCTCGCTATCCGCCGCCATACGGTAGGCATCGGCTATCAGGCTCCCCAGCGCTTCTTCCTGCGTCCGCACGCCGGGTGCGCGCTCGCTGCTCATATGGGCCCGCGATTCACCGATCACTTCCGCCAGTACCACATCCAAATCAGCCGTCAGTGCCGACAACAGGGCCGCCACCTCTGGGTCCGGGCTCACATTTTGCGTTTCCTCAAAGTCTATGAGCCGTGCCTTGCGGGCCACCACCTGACCATTTTCCAGTTGAATCGTCACCTCACCCAGATACGCGCCCAGGCTCCCCGCCTGAACTATCAAGGTATCAGTATCCCACAAACCTTCCGGCAACACTGTATGCGAGTGTCCGTCTATGATTAGGTCTATGTCCGGCGCTTCCTTCGCTAGCTCCAGTGACGTCATGCATCTGTCCGCGTCCAGACCCATGTGGCAAAGGGCAATGACAATGTGTGCCCCCTCGCCGCGTAGCGCGGCCGTCTGCTTGCGGGCCGTCACCGCCGGATCCATGAAATCCAGACCTGCCACATATTGGGGCATCGCCAACTCAGCCGTCTCTTCCGTCGTCAGGCCAAAGACCCCGATTTTCACGCCGTCTATCTCAATGATAGTGGCCTCGTCCAAAGCCGGCAGCGCGTTTTTTTCGATATTGGCAGCCAAAAAAGGAAAATCGGCCATATGCCTGAGCTCCGTCAGGCGATCATAGCCATAGTTAAAATCGTGATTGCCCGGCACAAACGCCGCATATCCGGCCGCGTTCATCAAAGAAACGATGTCGGCACCGCGGCTTGCAGTGGCAATTGGCAGGCCGTGCAGGGTGTCGCCGGCATCCAATAAAATCGCGTTTTCCGTCGCCTTGTAGATGGCGGCAATGCGGTCTATCCCAATGACATATTCATCGTCGCCCAGCACACGCCCGTGCATGTCGTTCGTGTGGTAGATGATAATCTGGGCCGTCGGCGCCTTCGCCTGACCGCAAGCCGCCAGCCACAACCCAAACCCCAACACCAACACCACTTTGGTAATGAACTGTATCCGTTTTTTCATAAGTAGTTTCTTTCTACAACGTAGCGTCAGGGAGCGCTGTGTGATTCAAAAGACAGACCCTGGCGAGACGTCGCTACTTAGCTCGCTGCGAGGTCGGCCCGGACAAAGTCCGGGATGACGAAGCAGGGGGCTTATGTAGCGCTACGTCGAGGCGGAGCGAGAGCGTGTCTGTCGCTGAATCACACGAGCGCTCCCCTTCTATACCCCCCACATTCACTGCACCGGAAAATCAAAAAACGTGTCCGGATACGGTTCATCCGCCAAAGTATAATGCCACCATTCTTCATCATAACGCCTAAACCCCGCCTTTTCCATCGCATTTAGCAAAATCAACCGATTTTCTGCCTGCTCAGCATTTACCAGCGGACTGTCATGATGCGAGGCCAGGCCGAAAAAGTCAAAGGGCGTGCCCATGTCCAACTCTTTGCCCGTCATCATGTCAATGAGGGTCAGATCCACCGTGGAGCCGCGTGAATGGCCCGAACGCTCCGCCACATAGCCATCGGGGATAATCCGGTCTTTGGCGATGTCCGGGTAGAAATACGCCTTGGTCAATTGGTCCTGCGGATCCCCCGCCCAGACGACAAAATGATCCACCGCCCCCTGCGGCCGGTAGGCATCAAACACCTTTATCGCGTAACCTTGGGCCCGTACATCATCATTCACGGCCTTAAGCGCCGCCGCTGCTTCCGCGCTCATGATTGCCACCGGAGCCAGATAGTCATCCACCCGCACCCCGAGAAAATTATACGTGCTGTAGTAGCGTATTTCAAGAATAATATCGGGAATTTTCTCCGCGATATAGACAAAACCCTCCGGCAAGCTTGTTTCTTCCGTCTGCTGCGCACAACCTGCGGTCATGATTAACAAGACAAAAACAAGCACAAGCCCCGTCATGCGCCCTAATAAGTGTTTTTTCATAATACAATACCTCGCTCTCTAATGCATAATTCATAATTATTTCATTTTATTCTTTCACATTATACATTTCACATTATGCATTATGAATTATGAATTACTCGTGCAACTTCACCTGCGACACATAATCGAAACAACCCTTCGCACATACATAGCGGTACTTGGGGTAGCCTTCGTTGTCTTGCAGGCATTCGATTGACAGATGCACACAGCGGACGCCGCCGTTTCTTATATGACAGCGTCCATCCGGTAGAGGTACATGGCATCTAAATGGGTCGTAGTAATCATTAGGCTGACTGTTGATACCGAACATTGGTTTTCCTCGTCAGTGACTCTGTGCGCATATATTGACCCGCCAGCTAAAATGTCATATCTTTTCGGTCTTTTGGCGGGCCAATATCATGATAACAGTTAATTATGGAACTGTATAACACCCTTGGGGGGTATGACTAGAAAAAAGTGAAATTATTTAGAACCCTACACCGTCTGCCGCTTCACTAAATCGTAAAAAGCGCCTTTTTTGTCCATCAATTCATCGTAACCACCCTGCTCGATGATACGGCCGGCATCCAGCATGACGACACGGTCGCAGCCGCGGATGGTAGAGAGACGGTGGGCGATGATGACGCGGGTGGCCCGAAGCTTGGCCACGGATTCCGCGACATGTTTCTGGGTGATGTTATCCAGGGCGCTGGTGGCCTCGTCAAAGAAAATCAGCTTGGGTTTCGAAATCAGCGCCCGGGCAATCAGCAGGCGCTGCCGCTGTCCGCCGGAGACGCCGCCACCGCCCTCGGAAATCATCGTGTGCATGCCCATGGGCATGGCGCGGATGTCATCGGCGATACCGGCCATCTCAGCCGCTTCCCAGGCGTCATCCAGGCTCTTCCACGGCGCTGTCACCACGATATTGGAAAAAATCGAGCCGGCCATCAGCTTGCCGTTTTGTAAATCAACGCCAATCAGTTGCCGCAGTGCCCGCAGATCCAGGCTTTCCAAGCTGTGGCCATCGTAGTATATCGCCCCTGTTTCGGGCTTTTCAAAGCCCAAAAGCAACCTGAGCAGGGTAGACTTGCCGCAGCCGGTCTTCCCCACGATGGCGATATACTCGCCGGGGCGTATTTTAAAGTTGATGTCCGATAAAATCAAGGGTCCGTCGGCACTGTAGCGGAAAGAGACATTGTTCATTTCCATATGCCCGGATAAGGTGGCTATCTGCTTTTTGTTCTCCAAACTCTCCGGCTCCGTCTCCATCAGCGGCCGCACCATTTCCAGATTTACCTTGATGTCCGAGAAGGTGTGGGCCAGACTGGAGAGCATCATGATGGCACCGGACAAGGCCCCGTATGCCGCCATGAAGGCCAGGTAATCGGCGGCACTGACGCCGGAGGCCCCCGCTGCGTAGTATAGTAATATTGAGCCGCCCAGGGATATGAGCAGGTTGATTGGCTCTAAAAGCCTAAGGAACATCGGCGGCGAATAGGTCAGTTGCCCCACTTCTTTATAACTTTTGGCCCATTTGGCAAAGGCACGCTTTTTCGCCCCCGTCAGCTTGATTTTTTGGATGCCGGAAATCAGGGCAAAGAGCAAGGCAGAGAGTTTGGCCGAGGCCAGCATCCGCCTGCGCGATATTTTCATTTGCAAAATCGTCGTCAGTATCGACATAAAGAGCATCGACCCGATGATCAAAAAGGCCGGGGCGACCATCGCCGGGGCGTAGCGCTGCATTTGAAAGAGATAGACAAAGGAAAACAGCGCCGTCAGGCCGGTGGACATGAAGGTGTTGGATATGGTCTGGCAGAGGCTGGTAAGGCTGCCCATGCGACTGGCCACTTCGCCGGCGCCATAGTCTTTGAAAAAGGTCACGGGCAAAGACAGTACCCGCATCATCGTCGCGTTTTGTACGCGGATAAAGAGCATGGAAAAGCGGGTCAGGATCAGGCTGCGGGCCAGGCCAAAGAGCATCGCGCCTATCGCCGTGCCGGCCAGCAAAAAGCCGACGGCCAGGATATTGGTCTTGATGCCCGAAGGAATGACCGTGCCGTATAATTGGCTGTTCACATAGGGTGTCGCCAGTCCCAGGAGGGATACCAGCAAGCTTATCAGCATGACATAGGCAAAATCGGTGACACGCAGGTTTTTCACCATGAAGATGGCCAGATCCACGAGCCGGAGTTTTCTCAGGGCGAAGGGTTTATAGAAACAGAAGGCGTCCTCGCCGATGTCTTTGACATTCTTCTTGTTTATCTTTACTTTCTTGCCTTCTTTGTCGCGGTAGAAATAGCCGCCGCCCTTGGCGGGCAGCAGGGCAATCGGCTCACCTTCCGCCGTGCAGCCAAAGAAGGGATCGACCGAGTCCTTCCACCACTCGCCCTTCAGCTCGACCCTGCGCCGCATCACCCCTGTCGGACGGATCATGTATTCTATGCGGGCCTCTGGGTCGCCCACGGTATCGGGCACATCGGGAATCACTAGCCCCAGGTGCGACAGTATCTCGCCCACGGCATCGCCGATGTCCGCTTCCTGTACCTCGGGTCGCTTGTATATGATGGACAGCAAATCACTAAAAGCCGTCTCGAACATCATGTCGTCGCCGCTTTTGCGTGTATTTAGTTGTTCGTCGAAGATGTTTAGTTCTGTCATGTTATATATTCTCACATGCGGCGGGGGCAAGCCCCCGCCCTACAATGATTCGTTCACTCCACACGGCGGGGGCAAGCCCCCGCCCTACAATAATCTGTTCATTCCGTCGCGACTAGCTCTGTATACTTACCGCCCAGGGCGTACAGTGTTTCGTGGGTGCCGCGTTCGACCACGTCGCCGGCTTCGAGGACGATGATCTCGTCACAGTCGCGCACGGTCGAGAGGCGGTGGGCGATGATGACGCAGGAGCAGCCGACCTTGCGGATGTTGTTCATTACTGTTTCTTCGGTCTTGGCATCCAGGGCGCTGGTCGCCTCGTCCAGGACGGCGATGGTCGGCTCCTGGGCCAGCACGCGGGCAATTTCTAGGCGCTGGCGCTGTCCGCCGGAAAAATTCTTGCCGTTTTCGGCCACAATCTGCTTATAGCCACCCTGGCGGGTGAGGATGGTCTCGTGGATGTCCGCGTCGCGGGCCGCCAGGATGACGGCAAAATCTTCTATCGACGGATCCCACATGCGGATATTTTCCGCCACCGTGTCCTCAAAGAGCGTCACCTCCTGATCCACCATCGAGACCGACGAGCGGAAGGAGTATTCGTCTATGTCGTGGCGCCGCTTGCCATCGAAGGTAATCTCCCCTTCCCAGGGCTCATAGAGCCCGGTAATGAGCTTGGCCAGGGTGGATTTGCCGGAACCGGAGGCCCCTACAATGGCTACGGACTTACCCGGGGGCAGATCCAGCGAAAAATCCTTTATCAGGGGCGGCGAGAGTTTATTATAACCGAAGGTGATATTATCTATTTTCATTGCCCCGGAGAGCTTGCCACCGAAGAACACATCCGCCGTATCGTCGTCAACCGCCGAACATTCCGGCTCGGCCTTGTAATTCATCACGTCCTCGATACGTTCCATGTTGGTCCGCATCATCGTGAAGCTCTGGGCCACGCCGGAGATCTGCCCGACCGGGGCGAGGAAGGAGCCCAGGAAGCCCTGGAAGGCCGCCAGCATACCGATGGTCATGTGGCCGTCCATGATGAACATTACACCGACCATCATCACTACTATATTCAATATTTGCCCGATAATTTGCGGTATCAGGCCAAACTTCATCTGGAAGCGTTGCCCCGCCATCCCGGCGTTGTGCTGCTTGGCCAGATAGCCGGCGTAGCGCTCGAAAATACCGCCCTCGGCGCCGGAAGCCTTGATGGTCTCGATCATGTCTATGCTGGACATGGTGATGGAACCCAGATTGCCGCCCGAAGCCTGCGAGAGCCGGGCAAAGCTGACGCTCTTTTTGGCCATGTACTGCGACAGGGCCATGTTGATGACCGCCGATGCCAGGCCGACCGCCGTCAGGATGGGATTATAGCGCAGCAGCATGATAAAGTAAAAGACCATCAAACCCATGTTGATGATGATGGGCGAGAGCTGCGAGATAATCATGCTGGCGATGCCCTCGTTTGAGGACTGGCGCATGATGATGTCGCCGGCGTAGCGCTGCGAGAAAAACTCCATCGGCAGCTTGAGGACGTGCCAAAGGAACTCGGCGTTGGCGCTGACGGCGAACTTGCCCTCCATCCGCAAGCGGTAGATGGCATTGACCACCGCCAAAATCAAGCGCACCATCAGGGCCACACACATGGCGATGATGAAGGGTATGAGCCATGAGCGGGCGCGGCCGGATAAAATATCGTCCATGAAAATACGGGTAAAGACGGGATTCAGTATGTCTATCAAGGAGGCAAAGGCCCCCATCAGGAACACGAAGACAAAGGCGGCCAGGGCGCCCTTCATCCGTTTCATCGCAAAAGCCATGACGCTGCGAGGCTTGCCTTCGCGGACAAATTCCTCCGTGGGCTCAAAGGCTATCGCCACGCCGGTGAAGGCCCTGTCAAACTCCTCCATGGAGACCATGGTGGTGCCGCGGCCGGGGTCGTTTATGACGGCGCCTTTTTTCTTGAAGCCATTTAGGACGACAAAGTGATTGAAGTTCCAGTGGATGATGACGGGCAGCTTAATATCCCTTAGCTCGGACGGCTCCAGGCGGTAGGCCGTGGGTTTTAGGCCGTAGGACTTGGAGGCGCGGTAAATATTGCGGGCATTACAGCCGTCCCGCGAGACACCGCAGTCTGAGCGCACCTGCTCCAAGGGTATCCATTTACCGAAATATGCCAAAATCATGCACAGGGAGGCCGCCCCACATTCGAGGGTCTCCATTTGCATGATGAATGGTACTTTGACTACTTTTGCCAAGTTCTTACCTCTTGTTGTCTTATGTACATTAAACGGAACATCAATTCACCATCAGCTCATAGGGCTTTCTTTCCGCTGTCACGACCGTCAGTTGGCAGACGGAGCCCAGGGTTAGGTCC
>Ga0099364_10013664_pt1 | contig 10874 bp, 10 predicted proteins | sample TergutTh196P3_FD_73070 | JGI IMG/M metagenome (GOLD analysis project Ga0099364, IMG submission 73070) | Microcerotermes parvus P3 segment gut microbial communities from Pointe-Noire, Republic of the Congo - Th196 P3 | ecosystem: Host-associated > Arthropoda: Insects > Digestive system > Gut ... | reverse complement strand
GAGCGTGCCGGTTTTGTCGGCGCAGATCACGCTGGCGCAGCCCAGGGTCTCCACCGCGGGCAGGCGGCGTACGATGGCGTTCGCCTTCGCCATGCGCTGTACCCCCAGAGAGAGCACCACCGTCACCATGGCGGGCAGCCCTTCGGGAATCGCCGCCACAGCCAGGCTTACACTGAGCATAAAGCTCTCCAGCAGCGGAACATTTTGCAAAAATCCCAGCAGAAACACCAGCAGGCAGATGCCGATGGCGCCCAGGCCCAGCTGCTTGCCCGCCTTTTCCAGGCGCTGCTGCAGAGGGGTTTGGGGCGCGCGCTCCTGGCTGAGCATGTGGGCGATGCGGCCCACCTGGGTATGCATGCCGGTTCCGGTCACCACGGCCTTGCCATGGCCGCTGAGCACCACGGTGGAGGAAAGCACCATGTTGCGCCGGTCCGCCGGGGCTGTCGCCGCCGGGAGCGTCGCTCCGGCCTCTTTTTTGCAGGGCATGGATTCCCCTGTGAGGGCGCTTTCCTGCGTGCTCAGGCGTGTGGCCTCCAGCAGCCGCGCGTCCGCCGGAACCAGATCGCCGGCTTCCAGAAAGATGATATCCCCCCGCACGATCTCCTCCGCCGGGATTTTCACTTGCTTCGCGCCGCGGAGCACGAGCGCGGAGGGCGCCGACATCTTCCGCAGGGCCGCCAGGGCCTTTTCGGCCCGGCCCTCCTGTATCACGCCCACAATGGCGTTGACCACCACGATCCCCGCGATGATGATGGAGTCCAGGTAATCCCCGCTGCCGTGGATGAGGGCAGTGGCCGCCGAGATTCCCGCCGCCGCCAGCAGCGACAGGACCATGAAGTCCTTGAACTGCGCCAGAAAGCGCAGCAGCCAGCGTCCGCTGTGATGCGCGCTGAGGCGGTTATGGCCTTCGCTGGCCAAAAGCTGCCTTGCGTTTTCCTCCCGAAGGCCGTGCTCGGCGCTGGAAGACAGCCGACGCACAGCCTCTGAGCCGCTCATGCTGTGGTAATTCATGGGTGGCATCGCTCCTTTGCTTGGAACTATTTGGGGATATAAACAAAATGATAAGAAAGAAATCGCTGATGCTGTGCGCTAGGGCTCAAAATTTTGAGCCCCTACCTACATTGGTTAGTATAAATAGAATGGCAAGGATAGGAGATGATAAATTGTGCATATTCATCCTCGCGCGTAAGCTTACGCGTAAGATAACGCGCGTGATTCTCCGAACTGACCGACATCCCACGGCACAGGCGCAGAGGGTAGGGGCTCAAAATTTTGAGCCCTGACGTGATTCCTCAAAAATTGCCCTGACGGATTCCTCAGAAAAATTGAGCTCTGCGTGTTTGGTCAGGTGAGAAGGGCTCAAATTTTTGAGCCCCTACCCCAAAGGCTGCGCGTCATTTGCCCGCAGCGTGGGAACCTCCTCCTCCGCCAGATACCGCAGCTGGCTGATTCTCAAATACCGCCCCGCCTGATTGGCGCTGTAGGAAAATCGAAATCCCCCTTCCTCGGCGATCCGCCAGCCAGGCAGCTCCGCGGTTCCAGCCTCCACGGCATGGAGCCGGCGCACCGCGAGCCACGGCGCGCTGCGGGTGTAGGACGCCGCAACAAGCCGCGCCGCGCTCATGAAGTCCTCTCCTGTCTTCCCCTCATCCGGCAAACCGGTCAATGAAATCGTATGAATTCGCCCGTTGGGCAGCGTATCGAGCACAAGCAGCTTTGTTTCCCCCATCCAGGCCTGATAACGCGCGCCGCCGTCCTCCCGCCGCGCCGCCTGAAAGCTTTCCGGCGTCAGGGAAACGGCGTTCTTTCCGGCCAGATCGTTATAGCCGTCACAAAACAGCTGCAGATCAAGCCAGTCCCCGCCCTGGCACGCGCCGAGAGACAGCGGCAGGGCGGCGGCAAGGCAGAGGGATAACAGCTTGCGCCACATAGGCCGTTCCTCCTCACGGATATTCTATTGTCCATGCTTATGCCCTGGCATTCCGCATTATTCATAGGCAAGCGCGCAAGTCTCAAGTTTGAGGAATCGGGCCAGGGCTCAAAATTTTGAGCCCCTACCAATATTGGTGAGCATAAATAGAATATCAAAGATAATATTTGCAGATATTGTGCAAATTCATCCTCTCGCGTAAGCTTACGGGTAAGGCTACGCGTAAGCTTACGCGCGTGCTTCTTCGAATCGACTGGCAACCAACAACACAGGCGCAGGCACAGCCGCAGAGGGTAGGGGCTCAAAATTTTGAGCCCTATGATGATTCCTCAAAACCTTGCCCTAGCGGGATTCCTCAAAAATTTGAGCCCAACAACAACCCAAAAAATAAAAATAAAAAAACAACAAACAACAAATCTCGCAAGGGTTCAAAATGTAGGCTCTGCCCGGGTTCAAATTTTTGAACCCCTACCCCCGTTGGTGAGTATAAATAGAAAATAGCAGATAATATTTGAAGATATTGTGCAAGTTTATCCTCGCGCGTAAGCTTGCGGGTAAGACTACGCGTAAGCTTACGCGTAAGCTTACGCGCGTGATTCTCAAAATCGACCAGCAACCAACAGCGCAGGCACAGGCGCAGGCCGCAGAGGGTAGGGGCTCAAAATTTTGAGCCCTATGATGAGTCCTCAAATTTCTGAACCCCTACATGCCCAACCGCTGGTAACCGTCCTGCAAAAACCACTTGGGCTCTCCTGCAAAGGTGTGGACAAAACGAACGCTCTATGATATAATATGAGTATGAAAAAACAAACAATAGATGAAAAACGCCGCTGTCCGAAATGCGGCAAGGTAGAAAACCAAGTGAAGAAAGGGTTTAACCCTTCTGGAACGCAGCGCTGTCAATGCAGATTGTGCGGCATTGTTTACACGCTTGAGCCTAAAAAGAGAGAATATTCAGAAGAAACAAAGCAGCTCGCGCTAAAAATCTACTATGCGGGAGCAAGCGGGCGGGGCGTAGGCAAAGTTTTGGGCATGAGCAAGGCGAATGTGTACAACTGGATTAAAAAAAACGGAGCAGATTCAGACGGGAACAAAAGTTCTTGAGCTTGATGAGTTGTATCACTTTGTCGAGCGGAAGGGAACCAGCGAAACCCGCGAAAACACTTACGTTATTGCTATGGTTAGCCGCCTGCCAAGGCAAATTGTTGGTGTAGATGCCGCGTTTGACAAGTCGCCGCAGCGCATTCAAGCGCTGGTTGACGCCGCGCCGGAGGCTGAATATTATTGCACGGACGGCTTCTGGGGTTACGTCGATGTAGTCTATCCGGGCCGGCATGTGCGCAACATTCACAACAAGAACGATACTTTCACAGTCGAAAGCGTCAACGCCGACCTGCGGCATTATATCCCCATTTTGCGTCGCCGCAGCCGCTGTTTCCCGCGCAGCTTGGATACGCTCAATGCCGTCCTTGCGGTCTTCGTCGACGCCTACAACGCCTTTGGCGTCGCCAAAATGAAGTTTAGGCACGACCGCAACCCCAAATCCCGTGAATTGCCCTTCTCTGTGCTTGATTTTCTTTAAGCGTTTGATTGGCCACAGCCCCTGCAAAAAGGGCTTGTGCAATTCGGAAGCATGTGTTATAATATCCAATAAGCTGATTGAGCTTAGAGGTCGATAAAGGGGGATCCGCGTATATGAACCGCTTATTGAAAGCAGGGCTTGTTTGGCACGGCGGGCAGCTGGAACGCCGTGACATTTCCCTTGGGGCTTCCTCCGAACCGGCGCAGGAGATCATCGGCTGCGAAGATATCGCGATTTTCCCGGGCTTCAAGGATTTGCATGTGCATTTCCGGGAGCCCGGTTTTTCGAACAAGGAAACCATCGCTTCGGGTTCCCTGGCGGCGGCCAGGGGCGGCTATACCGCTGTGTGCGCCATGCCAAATCTATACCCCGCGCCGGACAGCCTGGAGCATCTGCGGGAGCAGCTGGAGATCATTCGGCGGGACGCGTGTATCCCGGTGTATCCCGTGGGGGCCATCACCATGGGGCAAAAGGGCAGGGGCGCGCTTTCCGATATGGAAGCTCTCGCGCCGTATGTATGCGGATTTTCGGACGACGGCGCGGGCATACAGGAGGCGGCGCTCATGCGCGGCGCGATGAAAGCGGCCCGTGCTTTGAAGAAGCCCGTCATCGCCCACTGCGAGGACGACAGCCTGCTCCGGGGAGGATATATCCACGATGGCGCCTACGCGGCCAGGCACGGGCACCGCGGCATTCGTTCCGAGAGCGAATGGGGCCAGCTGGCGCGGGATCTGGCGCTTGCGGAGGACTGCGGCTGCATGTACCACGCCTGCCATATCTCCACAAAAGAGAGCGTGGCCCTGATCCGCCGGGCGAAGGAGCGGGGCCTGCGCGTGAGCTGCGAAACCGCGCCGCACTATCTCCTGCTCAGCGACGCCGATTTGCGGGAGGAGGGCCGCTTCAAGATGAACCCGCCGCTGCGCGGGGAGGCCGACCGGCTGGCGCTGCTGGAGGGCCTGCGCGACGGCACGGTGGATATCATCGCCACCGACCACGCGCCCCACACGGCCGAAGAAAAATCCAGGGGCCTGGCGGGCAGCGCCTTCGGCATTGTCGGCCTGGAATGCGCCTTCGCCCTGCTTTACACCAAGCTGGTTTTGCCGGGGCTGCTCCCCATGGCGCGGCTGATCGACGCGATGAGCATACGTCCCCGCGCGTTGCTGCGCCAATGGTGCCCTGAGCTGCTCCCGCCGGAGGGTACCGTTGACCTATGCGGATTTCGATTGGACGAGACTTACACAATCCATCCGGCGGAATTTGCCTCCAAGGGCCGGGCCACGCCCTTCGCGGGCTGGGAGATACAGGGCAAATGGGCCTTTACGGCGATCGGGGACACCTGGATTTCTTCGAAGGAAATAAGCAGTGCAAATGATAAATTTATATGATAAAAAAAGGGGGGATAAGCAGTGCAATTGATAGATTATATGATACTTGAAAACACGAAAATTGCCCGGGAGGTCTATCGCCTGACGCTGGAAGCGCCGCCGGGCGTCCGGCAGGAGCTTCCCGTGCCGGGACAGTTTGTCAACCTGCAAATCGACGGTTGCTATCTGCGCCGGCCAATCTCCGTGTGCGACTGGTCGGAGCGCCGGCTGACGCTCATCTATAAAGCCGTGGGCACCGGCACGGAAAAGCTGGCGGCCTATTCTCCCGGAGAGACGCTCAATGTGCTCGGCGGCCTGGGGAACGGCTATACTATTATAAGAGAGGCGCGGCATCCGGTTCTCATCGGCGGGGGCGTGGGCGTTCCGCCGCTCTATGGCCTGGCGAGGGAGCTTGTGCGGGCCGGGCAGCAGCCGCTGGCGATTCTGGGCTTCAACACAGCCGACGAGGTCTTTTATGAAACAGAATTCGCCGCGCTCTGCCGGACGGTCGTAACGACAGCCGACGGCTCTCATGGGGAGAAGGGCTTTGTGACCGACGCCTTGAAAAATGTCGGATTCGTGTATGACAGCCTCTATACCTGCGGGCCGGAGCCCATGCTCCGCGCGGTGTATGACCAGGCGGCCCCCCTGCCGCCCGGGCGCGCCCAGTTCAGCTTTGAGCGGCGCATGGCCTGCGGCTTCGGGGCCTGCATGGTCTGCTCCTGCCGGACGGCGGAGGGCTACAAGCGCGTTTGCAAGGACGGCCCCGTTCTGACGAGGGAGGAGATTCTGTGGTGAGCTTACATAAAACGCCGGACTTTGATATAACCGTCAAGCTGTCAGGTCTGACGCTGCAAAACCCCGTGATTCCCGCCAGCGGCTGCTTCGGCTACGGCCAGGAGCTGCGGGAATTCTACGACATTGACATGCTCGGCTCGTTTTCCTTCAAGGGCACCACGCTGCACCCCCGCTTTGGCAACGAGCTGCCCCGGGTGGCGGAATGCGCGGCGGGAATGCTCAATTCCGTCGGGCTGCAAAACCCCGGCATCGACGCGGTGGTGGAGCGGGAGCTCCCGCGCCTGCGCGCTGTCTTCCATCAGCCGCTCATCGCCAACATCGGCGGCTTTTCCGTTGAGGAATACGCGGCCTGCTGCGAGAAGATCACCCAATGCGAGCAGGTGGGCATCATTGAGCTGAACATCAGCTGCCCCAATGTTCACGGCGGGGGCCTGGCCTTTGGGGCGGAGCCTGACTGCGCCGCCCGGGTGACCGAAGCCTGCAAGCGCGTCGTGACGAAGCCGCTCTATGTGAAGCTCAGCCCCAATGTAACGGACATCGCCGCCGTCGCGAGGGCTGTGGAAGCCGCGGGCGCGGACGGTCTGAGCCTGATCAACACCCTGCTGGGCATGCGCGTTGACCTGAAGACCCGCGGGCCTGTGCTGGCCAACGTCATGGGCGGGCTTTCCGGCCCCGCTGTTTTTCCTGTGGCGCTGCGCATGGTCTGGCAGGTTTATGAAGCGACGAAAATACCCATCATCGGCATGGGGGGCGTGAGCTCCGCCCGGGACGTGATCGAGATGATGCTGGCGGGAGCCAGCGCGGTGCAGGTGGGCACCGCGAATCTGATCGACCCCTACGCCTGCAAAAAGATCATCGAAGCGCTGCCGCTTGAGATGGAAAAGCTGGGAATAACAAAGCTGCGGGATGTAGTAGGAGGCGGCCATTGATGACCCTGTCAGTCACAAAGATAAAAAAGCGAATCGCTCTTATCCTCGCCGTGTTTCTTTTGTTGGCTGTGTCCGCCTGCGGCAAGGCTGTCCATTCAGCCGAAGCAAAGCCCAGGCGTATCCGGACCCACGATTCCCTCGGCAAGCTGACTGGCTCCACGGAAGTTGAGTACGACGAACACGGCAACCCTGTCCGGCAGACGAGTTCCGACAAAAGCAAAATCAATCAGGCCTCGCTGAGCCTCTACGGCCCGGACGGGCAGTTGATTGAGGAAAGCCGAAAGACCAAAACGGATACGGTCTTCCGCGTTACTGTTTTTGATAACGCCTATGACGAGAAAGGCCAGTTAATCCGCGTTGACACAAGCACCAACGGTGAGCCGGATACATCAAGCATCTATGAATACAACGAGAGCGGGCAAATCATCCGTACGGAACAGCGCGGCAAAAATAGTTTGACCGTGAAAACGGACGAATATAACGCCGAAGGCCTGAAAAGTCGCAGCGTCATTCACTTCAGCCGTTGGGATGACACAACGGCGGAGCCCTTCGCCCAAACAACTGAAACCCTTTATACCTATGACGCGCGGGGGCTGCTGATAAAATCCGAGAGTGACCGCGGCGTTACAAGCTATACATATGAGCACAACGCGCGGGGGCAAATGACCCGGAAGGAGGCGGAGCTTGACGGCGCTGTTGAAGCCGAAACGTATGAGTATAACAAAAGCGGCCAGCTGGTCCGCACGAATTATTACGCCAACGCGGGAACGGCCAATGAATCGATGGAATTCTATGTGGTATTAAAATATTAGACAGTTAATTTCGCAGAATTTCGTAGGGGCTCAAAAATTTGAGCCCAGGAAATTTCCCAGGGTTCAAAATTTTGAACCCCTACCCCGCGATAAATAAAGGAGATTGATATGCCAACAGAAAAAAATTGCGAAAAAAATTGCGCATTGAAAAAAGAGGTCATTATCCCCCTGGATTTTTCCAGCGCGCGGGAGGTCTTCGACTTTCTCGCGCTCTTTCCCCAGGGCGAAAAGCCCTATGTCAAAATCGGGATGGAGCTGTTTTATTCCGAGGGCCCGGAGATCGTGCGGGAGATCAAGCGCAGGGGGCATAAAATCTTTTTGGACCTGAAGCTGCATGACATCCCCAATACAGTAAAAAAAGCCATGGCGGCGCTGTCGCGGCTGGAGGTTGATCTGTGCAACCTACACACGGCGGGTACCATTGAAATGATGAGGGCCGCCCTGAAGGGCCTGACCCGCCCGGATGGCACGAGGCCCCTTCTGATTGGCGTGACGCAGCTGACCTCCACCAGCGAGGCGCGCATGCAAAGCGAGCTGCTGATCTCGGCCTCGCTGGAGGACACGGTGCTGCGATACGCCAAAAACGCCAAAGCCGCCGGGCTCGACGGCGTGGTCTGCTCCCCCCTGGAGGCCGCGCGGGTGAAAGCAGCCTGCGGCAAAGATTTTTTGACGGTTACGCCGGGCATCCGTTTCGCGGAAAGCTCTTCTGATGATCAGGTAAGAATCGCCGCCCCCGCCAACGCGCGTGAGATGGGCTGCGACTACATTGTCGTGGGCCGGCCAATCATCGCGGCGGGCGACCCATTGGCGGCGTACAGGCGCTGCGTAAAAGAGTTTTTGCCGATATAAAAAAATCAAAAAGGAGGTCTATCATGCTAACAGAAAATAATGGCGAAAAAAATTGTGAATTGCAAATTGCGAATTGCGAATTAAAGAAAAAGATCGCCGACGATCTGCTCGCGATCCGGGCGGTGTTCCTGCGCCCGGAGGAGCCCTTTACCTGGGCCAGCGGCATTCAATCCCCCGTGTACTGCGATAACCGGCTGACCCTGTCCTTCCCCGGTGTGCGCCGCCGGGTGGAGGAGGCCTTCGCTTCGTTGATCAAGGCAAAATACCCGGACTGCGGCATGCTTATGGGCACCAGCACGGCGGGCATCGCCCACGCGGCCATCGCGGCCTTTTTGTTGGACCTGCCCATGGGCTACGTGCGCTCCGGCGCGAAGGGCCATGGCCGCGCCAACCAGATTGAGGGCAAGCTCGAGCCCGGCGCTAAAGTCGTGGTGGTGGAGGATTTAATCTCCACCGGCGGCAGCGTGATAGAGGTCGTCGAGGTCCTGCGCGCGGCGGGCGCCGAGGTTCTGGGCGTCGTGAGCATCTTTAGCTACGGCATGCAAAAGGGCCTGGAGCGCCTGGCGGCGGCGGGCGTCGAAAACACCAGCCTGTGCGACTTCGACACGCTGGTCGGGCTCGCGGCGGAAACGGGGGTTATTGAGGAAAAGGCCAGGGCCGCGCTGCTGCGCTTCCGGGACAAGCCCACCGATCCGGGATGGATGGAAATGCTGTGATAAATATCACATGGCTACATGCGCGAATTCGTGCGAGGGTTCAAATTTTTGAACCCCTACGACCGTTCTCTGCCCTGGGTTCAAATTTTTGAACCCCTACCCAACAATAAAAACAAAAGAGATTTTAAATGAGGATTTTTCAAAGCTCCAGCGACTAAAGGAGGAAAGCCCATGACCAATCCCATGAAACGAGGCGGTGCTTTGCGGCATATCGTGGACAGCAAGGACCTCTCCGTGGCCGAAACCGAGGCCCTGCTCCGTCTGGCGGACGATATCATCGCGCGCCCCGGGGACTATGCCGGCGCCTGCGCGGGCTCCGGCGGAGAAGCCCGCAAAAAGCTCGCCACGCTCTTTTATGAGCCAAGCACCCGCACCCGGCTGAGCTTCGAGGCGGCCATGCTGGACCTGGGCGGCGGCGTGCTCGGCTTTTCCTCCGCCGACAGCTCGTCGGCGGTGAAGGGCGAGAGCGTGGCCGATACCGTGCGCGTGGTCAGCGGCTATGCCGACGTGATCGCCATGCGGCACCCCAAGGAGGGCGCACCCGTTGTGGCCGCGAAGCACGCCCTGGTTCCGGTGATCAACGCCGGGGACGGCGGGCACAACCACCCCACTCAGACCCTCACGGACCTCATGACCATCCGCCGGGAGCTGGGCACGCTTGAGGGCCTCACCGTGGGCCTTTGCGGCGACCTGAAGTTCGGGCGCACGGTGCACTCCCTGGTGAGCGCCATGGTACGCTATCCCGGTGTGCGCTTCGTGCTGATTTCCCCCAGGGAGCTGCGGGCCCCGGATTACGTGCTGAACATGATCCGCGAAAGCCCCGGCTGCGATTATGTGGAATGCCTGAACATGGACGAGGCGATGGCCCGGCTGGACGTTCTTTATATGACCCGCGTGCAAAAAGAGCGCTTCTTCAACGAGGCGGACTACGTGAGGCTCAAGGACAGCTTTATTCTCGACACCCCGAAGCTGCGCGGGGCCAAGCCGGAAATGATCGTGATGCACCCCCTGCCGCGGGTGAACGAGATCTCCGCCCGGGTGGACGAAAACCCGCACGCCAGATACTTCCAGCAGGCGGCCTACGGCAAATTTGTGCGCATGGCGCTGATTCTCACTTTGCTCAACCTGGGGAAGGGAGGCGCGGTTCTTTGAATATCGACAGCATCAACAACGGCATCGTGCTCGACCACATCATGGCCGGCCGGGGCATGCAGATATACCACGCCCTGGGGCTTGACGCCCTGGACTGCACCGTGGCCATCATCAAAAACGTGAAGAGCCGCAAGATGGGCACAAAGGACATCATCAAGATCGACGAGGCCATTGACTTCGACCTGGACGCCCTGGGCTTTATCGACCGGAACATCACCGTCAACGTCATTCAGAACGGGAAGCTCGCGGAAAAACGCAAGCTGCATCCGCCGCAGACCCTTGTCAGCGTGATCCGCTGCCGGAACCCCCGCTGCATCACCTCCTCGGAGCCCGACGCGGAGCAGATCTTCCGGCTGACGGGGCTGGAGGAGCCAATTTACCGCTGCGCTTACTGCGAAACGGCATACAGCGCGTAACAGGCGCTGCGCATGGGTTCAAATTTTTGAACCCCTACCAACCCCGTAGGGGCTCAAAAATTTGAGCCCATGCACAAACCCAACAAAATCCCAGTCAACAGGCCAGTTATCCCCATTTTTGGGTAAAAATACGGTTGACCTGACGAAAAGAATCTGTTATAATTAATTCCGAAAAGATAATTTCGTAGGGGCTCAAAAATTGTCAAGAGTAAGATGGTATACACCAGTGCAAGAGGATTGTATACACCTTGCCAGACTAAAGCCGTCGGATGGAGCGGTTAAGCAGGTTGCCAGTGTTGGCGTCGAACTCGGCGATGCGGAAGGAT
>Ga0099364_10013663_pt1 | contig 10875 bp, 5 predicted proteins | sample TergutTh196P3_FD_73070 | JGI IMG/M metagenome (GOLD analysis project Ga0099364, IMG submission 73070) | Microcerotermes parvus P3 segment gut microbial communities from Pointe-Noire, Republic of the Congo - Th196 P3 | ecosystem: Host-associated > Arthropoda: Insects > Digestive system > Gut ... | reverse complement strand
CGTGCGACAGCGGGTGCTGCTCTAATAACCCCTTCTTCGAATAATATTTTAAATACATAGAAAATAAAAAAAAAAAATATTTTTTTTGGGGAGGGGGGGGGGGGGGGGGGGCTCTACGTAAGGGATTTACGCTGGTTGAACTGTTGGTCGTCATTGCGATCATCGGCGTATTGATTGCCTTGCTGTTGCCAGCGGTTCAAGCGGCACGCGAAGCAGCAAGGCGGATGCAATGTACCAACCACCTCAAACAAATCGGGCTCGGCATTCACAATTTCCACGATGCACGCGGTGGATTGCCGCCGAATGTCATTTACGCCAAAGACCAGTGGGGCACAGATGACCTAGTTCGAAGCCGAATGTCGTTGTGGGCGGTGATCTATCCGTTCGTCGAACAGGCCGCTCTCTACGACCTGATCGATAAAACCCGTGATGGCGGCGGTGCTGAATTTACGAATGCGTGGTGGCGAAACTTGGGTGAAGCAAACCAGAAAGCATTCGGCTCGGTGCCCATCTACCGTTGCCCGAGTCGCCGCGGAGGGGGACCGCTCTTTACCCCGGATACTCATCCTTCTCAGGCTGCGACTTGGTTCAATTACAATTTAGGCCCGCAGGGCGACTATGCCTTTGTCCTCTCCAATTCAGGCGGCCTTTTTTGGATCAACAGTTTCCCGCAGTACGGCAACGCCGTCAATCGGATGATCGGCCCGTTTCGTCCACCGATTGCGCAATCAATTTCAACTCAAGAGCCGTCCAACGAACAAATTGCCGGTTGGCAGCCTCGCGACACTTTTGCTTGGTGGCAGGACGGCACGAGCAATCAGATTATCATCGGTGAAAAGCACATTCCGAGCGCCATTGTCGGACGATGCACCCCCTATGACGATAGCGGGCTCGGCACACAGGAGGACCAAGGAACGGCCGGCGATTGTTCCTATCTCGACAGTGGACTTTGGAGGACGGCATCGTCAGGACGACCTGTGATCACCGCTTACGCAGGAGCTAATCCGGATGATGATTACGGCAATAACGCAAGTGACTACAACATGCCAACGGCGGCCTTTGGTAATCCGGACGACCCCAAAGTCAATCCCATTGCCCGAAATCCTAATGATCCTTATTACTTGAATAGCCCCCCCTATGGTGTCCCGCTGGAAGGCGGTAGTTTCGGCGGCCCGCATCCGGGCGTCTGTCTGTTTTTGATCGGCGACGGGTCCGTCCATGCGTTTCCGGTGACGATCCCCAGGTTACCGTATGCACGTTGGTCCGCCGTCAATAGTGGGCACTCCGTAACACTGCCGTAAACGAAGAATGTTTGGAACGCAGTTCTCGGCTCCCAATAGAGAGGCCCGGCGAAGAGAGGCCCAAGCACCTGAGAGGGTATGTTTATGGCTGCTTGGTTTCCCACCTGACCAAGTTCACAATCTCCCACCACCGGACCCCTCTTCGACGGGCCATTTTGCATATCATATCCGGTTTTCGTCCGCCGTCAATACATATTCTGGCGGATACCGGCGGAAAACCATTCGAGATCGCCATATTTGTCGACCAGCCAATTGACCTTGGCGTTTTCCTTTGTTTCTTTGAACGACGTCGCCGCCGTGTCGATCAGCTTTAGGTCATAGAAGTAATTGTCCATCAGGCCGGGAAGAAGTGTTCGGTATTCCTTGGGCACCGCATTCGGACGTCCCTTGTTAATATGGGCAATCAGATTCGTCACGCAACTGTTTCCGAGCGGGTGGTAAAATTCCGGTTTCTCCGCCAACTTATTGGCACGCTGGAGTGCATCAACGAACATTGCCCGAACTTCGTGCGGCTCGAAACGCAATCGGTAAACATGAACATCGTTTTTGTGAACGTCGGTGCCTAAGCGAATCAGGTCCCGTTCGTCGGCGAAAACGTAAATCAGCTCGAACTGGTTCATTCCGGCACCGACGGGATCGTATTTTTCGCCCTCTTCGTACCGTGCTTCAATCGACATACCGAGATACCGTCCGTCGGCGAATCCGAAGCTCGATTCGACGTGAGCGACTCGCGGCATCGACCGGAACGGCACGATAATCAGGTCCAGTGTGCGAATGTCGTCCAATTTGTATGTTGCGTCATAGTATCGGGTCCTATAATTTTCTTCGTTTTCGTAATGGGAATACCGGACATTACGGACGGTCACCCGGTCTCCGTCCGGTCCCCTGCTGAATTCCGCCGTTTGGAGGACAGCGTGGTTCGGCGACCATTTTCGGTCGTTGGATGGCCGGAATTCCTTTGCGATGTCCTTACCGAGATCGAAGATTGGCAATCGAACGCCGCTGGAAATCGTTTTCGGCTGTTGGGAAGGTTGTGTCGACGGCGTTACGGTTGGACCGCCCATTAGCCGGGAGATTACTCCCGTTGGTGGCGGAACTCTTCCGTCACTGACAGGTATTTCGTTATCCGAAACGAGGCGATACGGCGTTCCTCCATTGTTTGTCAGGTGAAGATTGTCAAGGTCCCACGGTTTGAACAATTCCGGGCTGACGCTGGTTTGGGCAACCGGGGTTTGATACGAAACCTGCTGAATCGGCGAAGCATCCCTATTGAGCCGGTACTCCGGTCGCCTGGCGTCCGATTGTCCATGAACGGGACAGTTTGGATTGGCACAGGGTTTTGCGACCGCGTTTGGCGAAGCGGCGTGCGCGGAGCATTGTCGTCCCGTCACACAACCGCCGGTGCAAAGGACGAGCACCAAAACGACGGAGCACGTCAAGCCGAACAAACCGCTTTTTCCGTGGACAAAAATCCGCATCACGATGAAATTTCGAAAACACAAAACCGCAAACGGGCCGGAATAATACCAATCCAGATGGAATGCGGCAAGGGCAAAAACGACTTTTTTGCCAAATCGGAAGAATGCTCGCCGGGGACACAGCCGACTAAACGATGCATTTGTGCTTCTTCGGTTTATTGACATTTGGGTAAGGTTAACAGACCGCAATCGCATAAAATTGCGTATCGCCCTGCAAAAGCAAAATGTCTAAATGTGCCGATCGCCCTTGACGGAACCCCCGAAATCGCCTACAATCTCCAGTCCGTCTGTCGTAGTCTCATCCACAAGAAAGGATCGTGTTATGTTGAAATGTGCCAGCGTTTATACCTGTGAGGTCGATAACTTTGATGCGGCCTTGGCCGAAATAAAAGCACAACTTGAGCAAAAAATGACGCTGCTCAAGCACACGGTCGGCATCGTGATGTGCCATCCGGAGTTTCTCGGCACCGGCATAGTGGAGCATATCTGCAAGAATCTGCCCTTCGATCTGGTAGGCACAACAACCTCGTCGCAGGCCGTCAACGATCAGGTCAGCGACCTCGTCCTGACGATTTTCGTGATGACCTCGGACGATGTTGTGTTCAAAACCGGTATGATCGAGGCTTGGGACAATGATGTTGACGGAGCGATCAAAACGGCGTATGAAAAGGCGGCGGAAGCGTCCGAACAACCAAAACTCGCTCTGCTCTTTCCGCCGTTCGGACAACACGCAGGCGACGAATATGTCAGGGCTTGGGAAAAAGTCCTGCCCGGTACGCCTTTGTTCGGCACACACGCCATAGACGATACCACAACGTTCACAGAGTGCCGAACGATTTACAACGGACAGCACTATGAAAAGGCAATGCCGTTCGTACTCTGTTACGGAAATATCAATCCTCGGTTTCTGATTGCGACGTTCTCCGAAGACAGTATCGTGTCTTCAAGAGCGGAAATCACCAAAGCCAAAGGAAATTGCATCTATGAGATCAATAACATTGCCACTGTTGAATACTTTGAAAAAATAGGATTTGCCGATATTTCCTTTATGACGCCTTTTATTACGTTCGATTCGTCGAAACGTAAATACGATGACGGCATTCCTGTCATTCGAGGATTTTCGACGTTCACAGAGGAAGGAGCAGCCGCTTTCTATGGAGAGATGGAAGAGGGCGCAACCTTTGCTCTCTTGAAATGGAATACCGATCACATGCTGTCGGCAACGTCGCAAAAAATTTCGGAGATCAACGGGATGGCCGACGTGAACGGAGTGCTTTTGTTCCCCTGTTGCATCCGGCGTGCAATGCTTGTGGGAGTCAATAGACCCCTATTGGAACTTGTTACCGTCAAAGAAAATATCAGGCAGGAGATACCCTTTATGATGGCGGATGCCGGCGGCGAAATTTGTCCGACTTCCATCAGAGACGGCGTGCCGCTCAATCGGTTTCATAATTATTCAATTGTGATCCTTATTGTGTGATGCAGGGATCAGAGCCGCAACCGGAAGGTTGCATAGGGGCGCGACCTTCCGGTCGCGGCTCTGATTGGTCATACGACCATTGAAAGAGGAGTTAAAAATTGGATGCCCACAATCAGGAAAACAACGTCTCGCGAGCAGAATACGACGAGTTACTGCAACGGTTGAAGTCCGTCGAAATCGAAAAAAACAAAATTGCGCGAGAACTTCGGTTACAGGTCAAACGCAATGAGTTTTATATGGGCAGCGTCGAATCGCAGAACAAAGTCCATAAACTCTTATCCGACGAAAAACAAAAGCAGGAAATGTACGTCCACATGCTTTTGGAGACAAGCCCGAATGCCTTGTTTGTCTTGGACGAAAATAGGACATTCCTGTTAGGAACAAAGGCAACAACCGGTATTATCAATGTCGATGAAGTCTCTCGTCTGTACGGTCAAAAACTTGATGATATTATCGAAAAGTATCACCCGCAGGCACTGTCGGAAAAAGTCTTTACGTTGATAAGGGAAACAATTTTAAGCCGCAGCAGTTGCAAGACGGAAAACCAACTCGAAGTATCCGCCGACGACAAAAAATATGAGGTTACAGTATTGCCGTTTCACAATACGGCAAACGAATTTGTCGGTGTTCTCGTTGTAATGATCGACCACACGGAGGTATTAAACGCACGAGATATTGCCGAGGCGGGCACCAAAGCCAAGAGCGAGTTCCTCGCCCGAATGAGTCACGAAATTCGGACGCCGATGAACGCCATTCTCGGTATCGCTTACCTTTGTTTCCAAACCGAATTACTGCCGAAACAGCGGGATTATCTGGAAAAAATACAAACGGCAGCGGAAAACCTGCTCGGAATCATTGACGACTTGTTGGATTTTTCCAAAATTGAGGCCGACAAACTGAACATTGAGCAGATTCCATTTCTCATTGCCGACGTGATTCGGGACGTAACAATCCTGTTTGAGCAGAAGGCGAATGAAAAAGGGCTCCAACTGATCGTCCGGCACCAGAACATCGATGCTCTCTTTCTTCTCGGCGATCCGTTGCGTTTGCGGCAAATCCTGACGAATCTGTTGAACAATGCGATTAAGTTCACGGAAGAAGGTTCAGTAACAGTTTCCATCCATCCCACGTTGGATGAACCGGATTTTGTTACGATTGACTTTTCGGTCCAAGACACCGGAATCGGTATCACGTCTGATCAACTTCAGAAACTCTTTCAGTCGTTTTCGCAGGCCGACGACTCGATGACACGGCGCTATGGCGGCACCGGACTCGGACTGGTGATCACGAAAAACCTCGTCGAGTTGATGGGAGGAACCATCGAGGTCGAAAGCGTTCCTCAACGGGGAACGACGTTCAGTTTTCAACTTCGGTTTCCCAAAGCGTGTCTGTCGGCGTTGAGTGAGCAACATTCTCTGGAGGCAACCCGTGAGGCAGACAGTACTCAATCCGCCCAGCAGCATAATCATCTGAAGGGTGCTCAGGTACTGCTCGTCGAAGACAACAAAATCAATCAGATTGTTGCTTCGGAAATGCTGCAACTTTTGGGTATTGAAGTTACGATAGTCGATGACGGTCAGAAAGCGGTGGATGCCGTGAAACTTCAGGACTTTGACTTGGTTCTGATGGACATTCAGATGCCGGTTATGGATGGTCTCACGGCGACTCGGGCGATCCGGCTTTTGGGCAAACGGGGCATCGACGAGTTGCCGATCATTGCGATGACGGCGAACGCAATGGACGTTGATTTTCAATTGAGTCTCGATGCCGGTATGAACAGTCATTTGTCCAAGCCGATTGATCCTGCCAAGTTTCGTCTCGTCTTGGAAACGTGGATTCTTTCGCGTCCGTCGCAGTCTCACGATGCCGCTGACGGCGAATATAAACTCAATGATCCGGTTTACTGTTGGGACTGCGGTACACTATTGATCGCGGGACATGTTGACGGACATTGGCTATGTAAGCGTTGTAACACTTTTTATTTACGTACCGATATGCGAAGATGTCGTCGATGTGGAACGTGGACGGCTCAACGCGGCGGCAATCAGTCTACGGACTTCTGCCGTTTTTGTACCGGTTCGATGACGAGCAAGGAATGAGGTAGGCGATTTTTGTGCGGAGTACCGCACGTTGCCGCCCGGCGGTCGGCAACCTACCACGTCCAGCGCACCTGTGCGCTGCCCGCGACGCCTTCTCGCTTGCCAATGTAACCCTGTACGCCAAGGTCAAATGCCAAGGGTAACGCACTCGGTTTGAAACTCACACCCAATTCGCCAATGCCCGTGCTGCCTCGCAGCGACGGTGCGTCAATGCCGTAACCATACGTTGTTGCCTTTGCAGTACCCGCAAACTCGTGCTCCCATGCCGCTCCGAGATAGGTACTCAATCGACGATTCAGTACATAATGACTGCGACCGCCCAAACGCAAACGGTGAGAATCTATGCTGTCAAAACGCACCGGATCATTCGTTGAAAGCGTTACGCTATCGCTTCCTTGATGCGTCCAGAAATACTTGCCGTACACGTCCAATGAGTTGCGGGAACTCAATTTCAGCATACGTCCCAAACCGATGTGCGTTCCGACATACGCCGACGATGAATCATAACTCGCGGCATTGTTGTCTCGATCCAACAGGTTGCTCTTGAAACCGTTGTCAATGGCACCGGCACGGAAACTGCCCTCGGCATAGAAATCGTTGCGGAAATTCAATCTGCCCAAAACTCCGCCGCCGTAATGGTACACGTCACTGTTGCCCCGTGCTCCCGTTACGTAAAGTCCCGTGTCATTGCCGTTGCCGTATTCAAAGAATGCACCGTACACCATTCTGCCCGATGCAATTTTCGTACAACGAGTAATGCCGGTCAACAGCGAAAAACCTTTCATATCGACGTGCGAGCCGGTATTGTACCGGGAACTTCCTCCGGCGAAGTCGAAGAACAAACCGCCGTGCTTGCCCGTTCGCTCCGCAATCAGGTCGCCCGTCTGGTTCAATAAGATCGAACCGGCGAGAAAACCTTCGGACAGAATCTTGCTCTCTTCACGCACCTCGACCGATGTTACGTCCATCAGTATCCGATTGTCGTCTTTGTACAGTTCAAAGTCATAGACCAGCGTTGCTCCAAATCTACCGGGTTCAATCGGATCCGTTGCGGGCAAACCTTCTATTTTCGTTGCATCAATGAGAACGAAGGAATCCCCATCGTCCAAAAGTCCGCTTATCGCCGAAGTGTCAACGCCAATCGTCGCTCCGTCGATGTTTGCCGTACCGATAACCGTCAACGCCGCTTCGCCTGACGCTGGCAGAACAAATTTCATAGCCGAACCAACGGCGTTCAAGTCGCCGGTCCACGTTGACGGCGACAGAACATTATACGTTTCCACCGTGTAACCGCCGTCGCCGTCCAACGTGAAAGCACCGCTCAGATTTATCGCACCGAAATGCACTTTGTCGGCAGCAGTATTATGCAGCGTCATACCGGAGGCACTTAGCGTACCGATATTCGCCGTGAGTCCGCCGTCTGCCGTGTTGTCCAATGTCAGAATGCCCGACATTGTACCGCCGACCGTTAGATTGACCGCCTCGCCTGCAAGGGATTTGACGGTGTAGTCAAAGTCCATATCGCCAGCGGTTGCCACGCCTTGCAGAAAAGCGACGAGTTGTTGCTTTTCATTCTGTTCCTGTGCCGACAGTTTCCACGTCAGCGTGAAGTCTTCAAACTGCGACGGATTCGGTTTGATATTTTCCGTAATGTTTTCGGCATTGTTCAACGAGTCCGCCGAAAGGAGTACAAACTGTTCGCCGATGCCCAAGAGCGTGGTCATACCGGGAGCATTGACGTTAATCGTTGCGCCTTCAAGATTTGCCGTGCCAATAACATTCAGCACCGTTTCGCCTGATGCTGGCAGAACAAATTTCATTTCCGAATCAACGGCAATCAAGTTGCCGGTCCACGTCGTCGGAGACTGAACATTATACGTTCCCACTCGGTATTCGCCGTCGCCCACCACCTCAAACTCACCGTCCAGATTTATCGTACCGAAATAGACATCATCGGCAGAAGTATCATACAATGTCATACCGGAGGCATTGAGCGTACCGATATTTGCCGTGAGTCCGCCGCTCGCTCGGTTGTCCAATGTTAGAACGCCCGACATTGTATCGCTGACCGTCAGAAAGACCTCCTCGCCCGGCAAAGAGTTTACGGTGTAGTCAACGTCCATATTATCCGCTTCCACGCCTTGAAGGAAAATCACAATGGTTTGATCTTCCTGCGTCAGTCCCCAGTTCAGTGTGAAATCTTCAAACTCCGTTGGCTCAATCTCGCCGGCAATCCAGCCGGTCGCCAGTGAATTCGCACGAATGATTGTGCGGCTATCGCCGACATTCCAAAGGGTCTCTATATCTGGAACTTTATCAATGTTAATCGTCGACCCGCGGATGTTTGCCGTGCCGTTCACGGTCAAGAAGGGTGTATCTCCCTCCTTCTTCGCATCGAACATAAAATCATCGGGCAGATAAAAATTCAGAATCTCGAATTTCTGAACGCCGGCAACGGCGATCTGACTGTGCAGGTACAACGTGTTGCCCGTGAAATCATCGGCATCATCGGGCAAAACGGCACCGCTGTTTTCGGTACTGATCAAGCCGCCGTAAAGAATCGTGTTGTTGAACGTCGGAGTGCCGCTAATGGTAACGATATTGTCCGTAACAAGAACGCTTTCAATCGTGTTAATTCCTTGAAGATCGAACGTGACAAATCCGCCGTACACATTCCCCGTTATGGTCCCGCCGCTAATGGTAACTTTATTGTCCGTGGCGGCAGCCTTGACCGTGTCGAACTTACCGTCGTTGTAACCTGCATTAACGGAGCCCATACCGCCGCGCACCCCATGAGAACCTCCCGCTTCACCGCCGCTAATGATAACTTCATTGCCCGAAGCGACAGCATCGACAGTGCTGGAACGAATGACAACGAACTCTCCGCCGAGCACATTGCCTGTTTTACCCCCCGCGATGTTGACTGTATTGTTCTCGACTCTAACGGTAGTGATGGCAGTATAGTTTCCCTGGCTAGCATTGACGTTCGCAGATCCGCCGGTAAAGATGATGTTGCCAGAAACCTCTGCTTGGTCTTGGATGAAAACTTCATTACCCGAGACGGTAACATCGGCTACGATAGAGTTTGAGAGTCCAGCATTGACGAGGGCAAGTCCGCCGTGAAGTTCGTTTTCAGTCTTAGCCTGGTCTTTGAGGATAACGGTATTATTCGAGACGGTAAGATCGGCGCTCTCGGCATTCTCAAGACTGATCGCATTGACGTTGGCATATCCGCCTCTAAAGTTAGATTGAATCGTAACCCTGTCGCCGATAGTAATCTTGTTGTCCGAAGCGGTAAGATAGGCACTTTTGGTGCTAATAGCACCTGCCTGACCGCCGACAACCGAGGACAGCGTAACTTCCCCCTCAATGGTAACGCCGTTTTCTAAAGCGGTAACGCGGGCTTCTTCTGCTGATACATTAGTCACGCTTGCCGATGCGCCGTAAATCCCACCGTTCAGCGTACCGCCGCTGATATTAACGTAGTTGTTCTCGACTGATTTCGTGATATTCGAGGAGATATTCTCGCTACTAATGAATGCTCCGAATGTCTGGCCGCCGTTCTGTGTACCGTCCTTGAAGTTGATCGTGTTTCCGCTAACTACATCGGGTAGGTCCGGAGGAGTATGGGGGGTGTAATCTGTAGTGGCAGACACTTGATAGTATGTCCCATAGATATAGTTGATCGTGTCTCCGCCGTTGACGGTGATGGTATTTCCGTTGAAACTGCTGCTCCATCCGCCATTGTCGTTGCGGGGTCGATATGTGCCGCTGGGCGCGAGGTCGTCGGCGGTGTTGCTGTCCCGGATGGCTCGCAACGGCGTACCGTCATCGGGATAGTCGATGTCTGCCGGTTCCTGTGCCGCTGCGCTCGCCGCAAGGAGGAGGATGATTAGGTAGGCAGCCGACAGGTAGGCAGCCGACCGCCGGGCGGCTGCGTGCGGTACTCCGCACTTTTGCGGCCTATCGCCGATGTTGCCTACCTTTGCCCCTGACCACGCTTTCGGTCGGCTACCGCCGACGTTGCCGCCCGGCGGTCGGCAACCTACCTTATCGCAACCGACCTCTTGCGCGTTGCGACCCCCTAAAGCGCCCCCCCCCCCGTAGTTTAACATTTTGAAGTAAGTCATTTTCGTCTAACGGCTAACTAAAAGTGTCAAAAGGACTTGTTCGGAATCCTTCCTATAGACAACGTTGAGGCAACAAGAAACAACCTCAGTAGCAAGAGGCGTTTTATCTAAACAACCTTATTTACCTCATTTGCCTGAAATAAGGTAAATGAGGTTGATTTTTAGGGGGGACTTAGTGCTACTGAGGTTGTTTTTGTTGGCTCAACGTTGTCGCTCGGCACAATAAGAAATGCTTCCGAACGGCACACTATCTCATCGCGCCTATCGGCGTTCCGAGGTTGCCTCCTGCGGGCAAAAAGGGAAAGTAGCGATTGTAACGGTTAGCCGCGGCGGCCTCCGCCGCGTTGTTGGGCGCTGTGGTTTCCGATGCGTTTCCCCGGGTTTAGC
>Ga0099364_10013662_pt1 | contig 10875 bp, 10 predicted proteins | sample TergutTh196P3_FD_73070 | JGI IMG/M metagenome (GOLD analysis project Ga0099364, IMG submission 73070) | Microcerotermes parvus P3 segment gut microbial communities from Pointe-Noire, Republic of the Congo - Th196 P3 | ecosystem: Host-associated > Arthropoda: Insects > Digestive system > Gut ... | reverse complement strand
GTAGTTTTTTGCCTCCGGTCCCGTATTAAACAACAAGTCCAATATACTCAGGTTAGCCTTGAATCCGTGCTTGTTGGCGAAGACCTGCGTGTAGTGCGGCATCTTATCAATATTTTCAGGAATAATTTTTGGATGTATCAGATTTCGCATGTCAATAATTCCCCTGTCGGCAGCATTGATGTAAGCATCGCTTTCATGCGCGCGAAACGGCGTATTCATCAAATTACAAACCGAGCGTAAAATTTCCATATTGAACTCATAAAGATAACGATACCTACGGTTGAAAAAAATCATCAAGTCATCGATGTAATATTCGTAGAACGGCGAGCGCCCATATGCCGATTCAATAGCCTTGAAATGTTGCTTTTGCCAATTCATATCATAGGAAATTTCAATTTCGGAAACAGATATTTTTGCCTTTTCGCTTTTAGCAACAGGCACAACAATAGATAACAACCCGTTCGCCGAATAAATAGTGCAGCGATTGCGATACGACTGTTTGATGTAATTTTCGTGCCGCTCAATAAAAACATCTCCTTCCGACAAAAGCAGCGAATAATACTGAACCGGAGCAAAATACGCCGTGGAAAGAACTAAGAATTCTTCATTCTTCATTCTTCATTTCCCATTCTTCATCTATTTTCCGCTCTATATTTAGCGTTCATTCCGTCCAAAACCTCTGCTGTGATGTCGAGCGAAGGGTCGGCATACAAAATTTTTGCATCGAAGGCGTTGCCCAGTATGTACTTGTAGCCCTTTTCTTTGTTGTACTCTTTCAAGTAATCCATAATCGCCTGAATAATTTTGCGTTGCATCACCATCTGTTCTTCAGCCATTTCCATGCGATAACTCTCAGCCAGCTGCATTAGTTGTTGTTCCTCACGTGCAAGCTGTTCTTGAATTTCAGCTAAACGGGTGCGCGTTTCAAGCCCTCTGTTCATTCTGTTCTGGAAATCGTTAACGCTTGTCTGAAACCTTCTCTGGCGGTTATTTAAATCGGTCTCCATCCTGCCCATCTTCTCTTCCAATTCTGCCGCCAAATCTCTTGTCATAAGAAAATTTTCGGTCAATGAATCAAGCTCTACATATACAATACTGCCGGCAGCTAAAGCCGAAACGCGAGGCATTTCGGAAGCGCCCTCTTCTTCTTGCTCCGTACCAGCCGAGCGGTTGCAAGAAATAATTAAACTTGCGCAAAAGGTAAGTACAGTGATGCACTTAACGAAGTTATACAAAAAAAGTTTTTTCATTTAATGATTAATTTTAAAACGCCGCAAAGATAATCATAACAAATGAAAAAAAAAGAAAAAAAAGAAATTTAATTTTTTTTACGAAAAAAAAACTTAATTTTGCATAAATTTTAAATCAATGGATGCATTAATTTTTTTAACAACAGGATTTGAAGAAATAGAGGCTATTGCCACTATGGATATACTGAATCGCGGAGGAGTGGACGTACGCTCAGTTTCGCTCGAGCACACAAGAACCGTGATAGGCGGACACCATGTTGGCATCGTTACCAATTACCTGTTTGACGAAGCATATTTCGAAAACGTGAAAATGCTGATTCTTCCCGGAGGAACTGTAGAAATAAACGAACACGACGGATTGAAACGCGAAATTCTCAAATTTGCAGAACAAGGTAAACTGATAGCGGCTATTTGCGCTGCGCCGATGGTATTAGGCGGGCTTGGTTTGCTCAAAGGTAAAACTGCAACCTGTTATCCGGGATTCGAAAAATATCTCGTCGGAGCCGATGTGACCGAAAAACCGGTAGTAGTTGACGGAAATATAACCACAGCACGCGCAGCCGGATATACTTTCGATTTTGCATTGGAATTGCTAAAACAGTTGAAGGGAAAAGAAGTTGCAGACGAAGTCGCAAGGAAGGTGTTAATAACTGAGTAATTGAGTAACTGAATAACTGAATAACTGAATAACTGAATAACTGAATAACTGAATAATTGAATAATTGAGTAACTGAATAATTGAATGGGGTGTGAGTTAAATTCTCTTTCGCTTGTGAATTTTAAGAGCTACGAGCAGGCAGATTTTAGTTTTTGTCCGAAAATTAACTGTTTAGTAGGATGCAACGGCGCCGGAAAAACTAATGTGCTGGATGCTATCTATTACCTTTCGATAACCAAAAGCAGCCTGAATCCTGCCGATAGTCAAAATATCCGCTATGATACCGATTTTTTTGTGATTCAGGGCGAATACCAACGGAAAAACGCCCCGGAAAGCATATACTGCGGTATGAAACGCGGACAAAAAAAGGTATTTCGCAGAAACAAAAAGGACTACGACAGGCTATCCGAACATATCGGACTATTGCCCGTTGTAACTATTTCGCCCAACGACGGCAACCTGATAAGCGGAGGCAGCGAAGAACGACGTAAACTAATCAACGAAGTGATTTCGCAGTATAATCACAACTACCTGCACGATACAATGCAATATAATCGCGCATTAGAGCAGAGAAATGCACTATTGAAAAAATTTGTCCAAAATAATACGTTCGATGCAGATATTCTTGAGATATGGAACGAACAACTCGTTTCTACCGGAAACCGTATTTACCAACATCGTACAGAATTTTGCCGCGAACTGATTCCCGTTTTTCAAAAATATTACAACGAAATATCGGGCGGAGGCGAAAAAGTTGAACTTATATACAGCTCGCAATTGCACGACAACGATTTTGGAAAATTGCTTGAAGAATCGACCGCAAAAGACCGCCTGATGCAATTCACAACCGTAGGCATTCATAAAGATGACCTTCTATTGCAGATGAACGGTTTCCCTATAAAGAAATCAGCATCGCAGGGACAACAAAAAACATTCCTTGTTTCTCTGAAATTGGCAAACTTCAATTTTATAAAAAGACACGGTAACATCACGCCAATTCTGCTTTTAGATGATATCTTCGATAAGTTCGACACCTTGCGCGTCGGTCATATAATCAATTTAGTTGCAAGCGAACATTTCGGACAAATTTTTATAACCGACACCTGCTGCGAACGCATCGAAGGAATACTGCAAAAAATAGACTGCGAATTTAGGTTGTATCAATTGCCGTAACAGTCGGATATCTACTACTGCCCGTCCATTTCCGCCAACGAAAACGGAAAAATTTCTGAATCTACGCGCGCTTGTTTTATCAACTGATGCAGCTCGTCTATTATTTCGGGATGTTGGGCTGCAACGTTGTTGGTTTCGCCTATATCTTTCGACAAATCATACAATTCTACGACGGTAGGCTGTCTGCTTGTCACGTTCAGCCATATTGCTTTCCAGTCGCCTTTCATCACGGCTATTCTTCCACCCTGCTCATGAAATTCCCAATACAAATAATCGTGTTTTTTTTGATTTTTCTTACCCATAAGTGTTGGCAGGAAGGAAATTCCGTTAGTATTATCAGCTGCTTTTGACCCTGTGAGTTCTGCCAGAGTAGGCATTACGTCCCAGAATGCCGAAGCATGGTCGGTAATGCTTCCGGCTTTGATTTTTCCGGGGAACCAAGCAATCATAGGCACACGGATACCTCCTTCGTACAGGTCGCGTTTGATACCGCGCAGGGGTCCGTAGCTTTTGAAGAAGTCGGGGTCGCCGCCGCCTTCGCGATGAGGACCATTGTCGCTTGTAAACATGATAATTGTGTTTTTGTCTAATCCGAGTTTTTTCAGTTCTGCCACTATTTCGCCTACATAAACGTCTAAACGTGTCACCATTGCAGCAAATTCGGCTTTCGGTTGCGGGGCGCTGCTATATCCGCCTCTACCCCGTCTACCCTCGCTGGGATTTCTATCTATGCCAATAAATGGCGTTTCGGGAAATTTATCTTTGAACATTGCAAAGATACTGTCGTCGGGATTTATTAATTCCGCGTGAGGAAGCAGATATGGCAGGAATGCAAAGAATGGTCTATCCTTGTTGTTGCGAATAAAATTTAATGCTTTCTGATGGATGATATCCTGCGCATATTCGCCTCTTTGGAAGTTTTCGTTGCCTTTCAGCCAAACGGTATCGTTGTTGTGCCACAAATAGTATGGATAATAACTATGTGCGTATGTTTGGCAGATGAATCCAAAAAATTCATCTATTCCCTGATTTTCGGGCGCCCCTTCCGACGCGGGATACCCTAATCCCCATTTTCCGAATCCGCCTGTTACATAGCCTCCCGCTTGCAGCATTTTACCGATAGTATAAGTATCGCCCGGTTGGGGAAACTGTCCTTCCGGGTCGTGTCTTCTGTTTCCGCGAATAGGTGCGCGTCCCGTGTGCAGACCGGTCATTAACGAAGAGCGTGAGGGCGCGCTGACTGTACTGCCGGCATAATGGCGCGTAAATCGAATACCTTCGGCAGCAAGCCTGTCGATATTAGGCGTTTTAATGATTTCTTGCCCGTAGCATCCAAGGTCGCCATAACCCAAATCATCAGCAAGAATATAGATGATATTAGGTTTTGAAATTTCCTTTTTTTGCTGTTCACAAGCAGGTATCAATGAAATTATTCCAATACCGGCATAAGATGACAAATTTTTTATTTTCATAGCTCGTTTATAAAATATTTTCTGCAAAGATAACACTATTTTTTGATTTTTCAAAATTAATATATATTTTTGCAAAAATTTTAAAAAAAATAATGTTATGACAATTTTTTCATTAGAAGGCAAAATAGCCTTAGTAACGGGCGGCTCTTACGGGATAGGTTTTTCCATGGCGTCGGCTCTTTCGGAAGCGGGCGCGACCATCGTTTTCAACGATATCAATCAGGAGCTTGTTGATAAGGGAGTAGCCGCTTACAGCGAAAAAGGAATCGCAGCAAAGGGTTATGTATGCGATGTGACCAACGAAACAGCAGTAAATGAACTTGTTGCGTTGATTGAAAAAGAAGTTGGCGTCATTGATATTCTGGTTAACAATGCCGGAATAATCAAGCGTATCCCGATGGTAGAGATGACTGCCGCTGATTTTCGTCAAGTGATAGACGTCGATTTGAACGCGCCGTTTATAGTAGCGAAAGCCGTTATCCCCAGTATGATTAAGAAGGGCGGCGGTAAAATCATCAATATCTGCTCTATGATGAGCGAGCTGGGGCGCGAAACTGTTTCGGCTTATGCGGCAGCAAAGGGCGGGTTGAAGATGCTCACGCGAAATATTGCATCCGAGTATGGTCAGTACAATATCCAGTGCAACGGGCTCGGTCCCGGATATATCGCTACTCCTCAAACTGCGCCACTGCGTACGGATGGTCATCCGTTCAATTCGTTCATCATTTCAAAGACGCCCGCAGCGCGCTGGGGAAATCCGGAAGACCTTGCCGGTCCCGCAGTTTTCTTGGCATCGCCGGCATCAGACTTTGTTAATGGACACATATTGTATGTTGATGGCGGTATTTTGGCATATATCGGTAAGATGCCGTAAAAGTTTAAGGTTTAGAGTTTAAGGTTTTTAAGTTCAAACTCGCATGAACGCTATTGAATCCTTTGGGCGTCTGCTTGATATCATGGACGAATTGAGGGCAAAATGTCCGTGGGATAAGAAACAGACCTTTGAAAGCCTGCGACATCTGACAATCGAAGAAACCTACGAATTAGCCGACGCAATAATCGAAAAAGATATTCACGGCATTTGTAAGGAATTGGGCGATTTGTTGTTGCATATCGTTTTTTATGCAAAAATTGCTTCCGAAATCGGCGAGTTTACAATCGCAGACGTTATTGACGGGATTTGCGAAAAAATCATTTTCCGTCATCCGCATGTCTTTGGCAACGTTTCTGTTAATGATGCCGAAGATGTAAAAACGAACTGGGAAAGTTTGAAAATCAAGGAAGGCGCTAAATCAGTACTTGGCGGAGTGCCTAATTCGTTGCCCGCTATGGTGAAGGCGCATCGCGTGCAAGACAAGGCGCGAGCCGCAGGTTTCGACTGGGATGTGCGCGAACAGGTGTGGGACAAGGTTGAAGAAGAGCTTGACGAACTAAAAGTTGAAATAGCACAGATGGACGTTGAAAAAATAGAATCAGAGTTTGGCGACCTGCTCTTTTCTATGGTCAATGCAGCGCGCCTCTACGGAATAGACCCGGAAGCCGCGTTAGAGAGAACAAACAAAAAGTTCATCAAACGCTTCAACTATCTCGAACAGCAAACAATAAAAAACGGAAAACCTTTAACTGCAATGACATTAGACGAAATGGAAAAAATCTGGGAAGAAGCGAAAATGGCTTAAGGATTCAGTTATTCAATTATTCAATTATTCAGTTATTCAGTTATTAATGTTCCCATTCATACAATATGATATAATCAAAGTTCTCTACGCGGTGACGGTTGTTTTTATGGTTGTATTGGTAATGCAGCAACGCGGCGACCCAATGAAAACCATTGCATGGCTGTTGGTTGTTACTTTTGTGCCTTTGCTGGGTATTGTATTGTATTTCTATTTTGGGAAAAATTATCGTAAGGAAAAGATTTTTTCGCGCAAGGGTTTATCAGACAGCAAACAAATCAAGATGCTGGCTCAGTATCAGCCGGGTGCGCGTCCTGATGCAACTTGCTGGCACGACAAAAAGGTAGCAGAAAAGTCGCACATCATGAAGATGCTCTATAACTCTGACAAAACGCTACTTACAGAGCGCAATCATGCAAAAATATTAGTCAATGGCAAAGTCACTTTCGAGCACATTATCGACGAACTCGAAAAAGCCGAAAAACATATACATCTTGAATATTATATCATCGACGACGACCGCATCGGAAACGAAATACGCCGCATCCTAATCCGGAAAGCGCTCGAAGGAGTAGAAGTGCGGGTGATTTACGACGATATCGGATGCTGGTCGCTGAGTAACGATTTTATTTACACTCTGAAAAAAGCAGGCGTACAAATTTTTCCGTTCATGCCCGTGAGGTTTCCTTACTTCACCAATAAAGTCAATTATCGCAACCACCGAAAAATCATCGTAATAGACGGAAAAATAGGATTTGTAGGCGGATTGAATATTGCCGACAGATACATTTCGGGCAGCGAAGAACTCGGTCCATGGCGCGATACGCATCTGAAAATAATAGGAGAAGCAGTATATTCGCTGCAATCGGTGTTCCTGTTAGACTGGTATTTTGTCAGCAAAAGTAATATTCACGACCAGGACAGTTACTTTCCGCCCGTTGAGATTGACGACCGGCTGTTGATACAAATAGCGTCGAGCGGACCCGATTCCGACTGGGCAAGCATCATGCAGACCTACTTTTCGGCAATTGCCACAGCACGGGCATACATTTATATATCAACGCCCTATTTTTTGCCCAACGAAAGTATTTTCACAGCCTTGCGAACCGCTGCCCTCAGCGGCGTAGACGTGCGACTGCTACTGCCCAAAAATTCAGATTCTAAATTAGTGCATTGGAGCTCGTTCTCATACATAGGGCAATTGCTCGACGCCGGAATAAAGGTATATCTTTACCGCAAAGGCTACACACATTCGAAACTAATGATGGTAGACGACGCATTTTGCTCAATAGGCACGGCAAACATGGACATTCGCAGCTTCGACCAAAATTTCGAAGTCAACGCGCTAATTTACGACCAGCGCATTACAATAGCAATGCGTAAAATTTTTATGAACGACATAAAAGACCTAACACACATCGACATCAACGATTGGGAAAACCGCTCAAAATGGGTCGTATTCCGCGAATCAATTGCGAGGGTGTTCAGCCCGTTACTGTGAAATGAAAATAGTTCGTCCTTTAAAATTAGGGAAATCCGGCTTTTCGACCCAAGTGGCGACATCATCTTTTAAAATATGAGGATTGTCTTTTGCAAATTCAATAAATCCGGGAGGAACTTCGATAATGGTAAGATTCTGATTTTGAGAGAGGTTAATCGTCAAATTTCTTAATTCAATTTTACTGATATCGAGGACGCCGGTAAGATTGTTGTTGACGGCAGAAAGTTGATACAGGCTGATATTTTGGGTCAGGTCAAGAGTAGTAAGAAGATTATCATTACAAAACAATCGTTCCAAATTGATATTATTACTCAAATTTAGGCTTGTGAAACCATTGCCCCTGCAACTAAACTGCAAAAGATGAGTATTATTGCTTATATCAATTGCACCTCCGATAAACGGGTTGTAGTCGCAGAACAATATCATTAGTTCTGTATTATTGCTTACGTCCAGAGCGGTTAATAAATTTTCAGAACAGTATAATTCTCTCAATTGCTTGTTATTTGTCAAATCAATAGAGGTAATTTTGTTTCCCGTTATTCCTAAAGAAATCAAATTGATATTGGTACTTACGTCAATTATACCAATATCTGCGAAAAAAACCTCCAGTTCTACTAATTCGGTAAGCCCGCCGACATCTAAATGAACAAGCGAGTTGTATGAACACCTTATCCTTTTGAGAGCTTTATTTTCAACAAGGCTTAGGTTCTCAATATTATTATTAGTACAGTTCAATTCTATAAGCTTTGTATTTTTGCTAATGTCCAAATATTCTATGCTATTTGAAGAACAATCTAACTCAAGGAGATTGGGAAAGTACTCAATACCTTCAAGCGTTGATATTTGCATACGTTTTACATCTATTTTCTCTACCATTCCGGCTTCTTTTGTACTTATTAAGCCATCCTTATTGATGTCAAATTCATCAATGCAAAACTGCCGGAAAACTGGGTCAACAACGAATGGTAAAATATCAAATCCACTCATTTGAAACACTTGTATTGTAACTGTTTCCACACCTTCGCCCGAAATAACTATTTGTGCCGTACGGTCGAAAAATTCCGGATTTGCATCGACTGAAACGATGATAGTTCCATCGCCGTTACCTTCTATTGGCGCAACGGTTATCCATTGACCTGTTTGTATTATGGAGACAGCCCAATTTATATTTGCTGATATCTCAATTTCCACATTTCCGGGTTCCATATTTCCGGGAAGGTTAGCAAAAGCAATAGATCTAAAATTCGATATTATATACGGTTCTTCATACGATTCCGTAATTTTATCCGGTTCATCATAAAATATCCCCTCATACTCGCACGATACCGCCAACATTAGCGCTATCGAAAAAAACAGGCTCTTGCCGAATTTGCGCGGACAAATTACGTCTCCTATATTTGTATTGCACAAAGGCAAGCTTTTAATTTTTTTTGCAATCATTGTTTTGATTTTTTTTGCGGCAAAGATATTAATTTTTTAAAACAAACAAAAAAAGTTATCAGTTATCAGTTTTCAGTTATCAGAAACCTCGCTCTGAAAACTGATAATTGAAACCTAATTTCCACCTCATTTTCCCGACAAAACAACCACAGTAGAAAATGATTTTCCGCTTGTTTTTTAACCTAATACTAAACCGCTATCAAATAATTTTTTTTGTTTACAAAAATATTAGTATTTTTGCGGCAAAAAATATCTATGAAAATATTGCAAACAGTTGCCCATTTTTCGGACGAAGCCGTCAAAGAAATCATGAATTCTCAGACAGAAATTCGAGCATTCAAAGATTGGCAAATTATCTATTCTGTTCAAACCAATCGTGGTAAGGTATCAGAAGAATTTGCCCGTATAGAAGTATAGTAGTTTGATTTTGAAAATATATTCAAACTTTGCCTGCAACAAATCTGATTGCGCAGCAGTGAGCCGTGTTTTGACTGTGCTATAGTCCACAAAATTCATCAGTCCTGTTTCAAATCGTTGCTCGGCATAGCGAAAAGCCTCTGCCATAGAAGCAACAGCCTTTGTGGAAGCAATATATTTATTCAGCGATGCTACTGCATCGGCGTATGCTTGCTGTATTTCCTTATATAGGATATTCTTGATTACTTCCAATTGATATTGTTGATTTTGCAAGTTCAAATTTGCATTGTTTATGTTGGTTTGCACTTGCCAACCATTAAAAATTGGAATACTCAAACCAACGCCTACATACGAATTGATACCGTCTTTCAACTGGTCCCACAATGGATAGTTCACTTCCTGAAATGTAACCGTATTGTACATTCTGGCAGAACTTGAATAACGGGTATTATAACCGCCCGAAAGCGTTAATGTTGGACTACGCAAGCCTTTGACAATAGACAACTGCTTTTCGACGCTTTTGAGATTATATTCTGCCGCTTTCACTTGCGGTAAAATTGTTTCGGCAGTGAAAAAAATATCATCTACAGAAACGGCAAATTCAGAAATTCCGATATTCGAAAAATCGGTAACAACCACTTGAAAGGTATCCCATGTTTCCAAATCAAGTAGTTGAGCCAAATTTAAGCGCGATAAATCAAGCATATTGCGGGCTGTTACTATTTGCAACTCTTCGCGGGCTGCCTGCGACTGCAATTCAAACAAATTACCTTCGGGTATGCTGCCTGTTTCCACTAATACCGATGCCCGTTCCAATTGCAGACAGGTCAACTCTAACTGATTTTCGGCTACCGCCAATTGCTCCTGCGCATGAATGATTTGCAGGTAAAATAATGTAATATTGATGGAAAGGTCGTTTTTCAGTTTTTCAACATTCTGCATTTCGTTTACTTCCAAAACTATATCAAGTTGGTGAAAAGAGTTGGGGGTATCTATCTTGTGAAACACAGACTGATAAGCAACATGCGATACTACAACTTCGTAACTTCCCTCTCCCGGAGCAGTAATCGAATAGTACCCGAATTCATCGGAAATATCCCATATGGTTGTATTGGCAATAAAAATTGCAACGCCGGGTATTGGCATTCCATCAGTTGCATCGGTTATTCGACCGGTTACTATCTGTTGCGCCTTTGAGAATGGTGAAATGGTCAAAAAACAACAGATCAGGAAAAAAGAGCATCTCATAGTTCGCATTTTATTGTGGCATTTTCGGTTCGGGCTTCTT
>Ga0099364_10013661_pt1 | contig 10875 bp, 9 predicted proteins | sample TergutTh196P3_FD_73070 | JGI IMG/M metagenome (GOLD analysis project Ga0099364, IMG submission 73070) | Microcerotermes parvus P3 segment gut microbial communities from Pointe-Noire, Republic of the Congo - Th196 P3 | ecosystem: Host-associated > Arthropoda: Insects > Digestive system > Gut ... | reverse complement strand
CTATTAGTATAATAAAAACTAAGTGAAACCCTGTTTGCAGACATTACCCTTAATGCCTGCCTCATTTGGCTGCGGATCCTCTTAACAATGTCCGTTCCTTCCATTCTAAGGCGGCTTTTTAGGGTCTCATTCTCCCTTATTAGGCGGCTCATTTCATTGGCAACGGAGGTGTCCATCATTTCACTGGAAGGAACCCAGCCTTTGCGGGGTTTTAGAAACAATTCGCGGCTTATTAATGCCAATGTTTTGGATTTAAGATCCCCAATATTATTCCAGCTAATATTGCTGTTCTGTCTGAGTTTTGCTTTAAAATCCTCAAGAGCAGCTTTAGCACTGTCTTCCTTTTCCTTTTTTGAATCCTTCCAGCGGGCGCTGTCGCTAATAATCAGCGCAAAGACCGGAATTCTGGACTTTATTGCCCAGGAATATTCAAGTTCGGGGACAGAGGAGCTGCCTATCATTTCTCCCCTCTTAAACGCCGTAATATTGATAAAATAATCGCAGCTTTCAAGGCTCTTTCTTATGATCCTGCGATCCTCATCATCTGCAATGTCAAAACCATCCATGGTAAGAGGAATGGCTCCGAGCTCTGTTATAAGCCTGCAAACTTCTATTTTTTCATTTTTTAAGTTGGTATCACTGCTGCTAATATATATTAAATACTTTTTATCCATAAATTACTCCTCTTTTTATTTTCGGTTAGAAAAACTGGAGTGTTTAATTTTAAAAATTCAGGTTATATTTATTTTAACGCTCATTAAAGGAGTATTCCATGTTTGAAATCGTTACTGCCAGGGAAGCCATAGATAAGATTAAAGATGGAGACTGCATTGCCGTAAATTCATTTCTGGCTCTTTCCAATCCGGAAGCCCTTCAGGACGCTCTTTACGAAAGATTCATAGAATCGGGCAGTCCAAATAATTTAAGGGTGTTCTGTACGGGCGGGCTTGGAGCCTGGGATGAAGATCGTTATATGGATCGGAGCGTAAAAGCGGGAGCCATAAGTGAAGTTATAGCAAGCCACTATAATAGTATGCCTGCAACGGTAAAGGCTGCTTTGGAAAATAAAATAGAAGCCTACTGCCTGCCCCTTGGCCTTCTTTCACATTCCATACGTGCGGCTGCATCGGGCAAGGATTTCATATTGAGCGAAGTGGGAGTAGGTATTTTCACAGATCCAAGGGTGGATTCCTGTGCACTTAATGAAATATCAAAAAAAGAAATTGTAAAAGTACACAATATAGAAGGGAAGGATTATCTTTTATTCCCCACACCGAAAATAGATATTGCCTTTATAAAGGGAACTACGGTGGATCCAAATGGAAATATTTCTTTTGAAAAGGAATACCTTACAGTGGATGCCCTTTCCATGGCACAGGCTGCAAAACGCAATGGGGGCAAGGTGATTGTACAGGTGGAGAAGGTTAGCCATATGTTTTCCCGTCCCCGCAATGTAATAGTTCCAGGAATTCTTGTTGACTATATTGTTGTATGTGAAAATCCGCCGGAGCTCATTCCATATAACCCGGCACTCTCCGGTGATGTTCATGTTCCTGCAAGCCAGATGGATTACTATATAAAGAAAATTAATGTAAGCAAATACACAAAGCCCCAAACAGGAGATAAGACTGCCGATATAATCGGTGAAAGAGCTGCAAAGGAGTTGAGTGCGGGACAGGTCGTAAATATCGGCATAGGCTTCCCGGAAAATGTCGGAAGATATGCATCGAAGTTTGGCATATTAAAGGATATTGCAATAACTGTGGAAGCCGGAGGAATAGGAGGACTGCCCGCACCAGGCATAGCTTTTGGCGCAACCATTGGGGCGGATATGATCTGCGATCAGGCAACACAGTTTGATTTCTATGACGGGGGAGGGCTTGATATTTGCTTTCTTGGAGGACTGGAAGTAGACAGGGAAGGAAACCTTAATGTGCATAAACTCCAGGGAGCCTATTCGGGAATTGGAGGTTTTGCAAACATAATTCATGCAACAAAAACAATAGTATTCTGCCTGAGTTTTACCACAAAGGGATTAATTTCTGAAAAACATGACGGAAGGGTTAGTATTACTCAGGAAGGAAGTGTAAGGAAATTTAAAAAGGAGATAAATGCAATCTCCTTTTCTGCAAAAAATGCAATTGCAAGGGGACAGAATGTTATCTATGTTACAGAAAGATGTGTTTTTAAACTTACACCCAATGGGCTTAAACTCTTGGAAGTATATCCGGGTATAGATGAAAAAAAGCACATAATATCACTTCTGGATTTTGATCTTGCTTAGCTTGTTTATAATACCATGTATATTCTATAATACTTATGAATATTAACGATAATTCTTATGGAGTAAAATATGAAAATTAATATTAATGGTCTTGATATTCAAAAAGGACTAGATTTATATGATGACGATGAAGAGCTATATGCCATAGTCCTTCGTTCATATGTTAATAATACTCCGGAAGTATTGGACAGGTTAAGGAATGTTACACAGGAGAACCTTGAAGATTATTCGGTTAATGTTCATGGCATTAAGGGAACAAGCATTACCATTGCAGCCGATGAGATTCAACAGGATGCATATAATCTTGAACTAATGGCAAAAGACGGAGATCTTTCCGGAGTGCTGGAAGCAAACGATCTCTTTATTAAAAAGGTAGAAACCCTTATTTTAGATATTAAAAACTGGCTGGATGCCAATGATATATAAGCTCCCTTGCAAAATAACTTCACAAATGTGTATTCTTAACCATGGATCAGGAGAAACTAACAATAAAGGCCCAGGAGGCCATTAGTGAAGCAAGTTCTATTGCACAGAGAGAAGATCATTCACAGGTAGAGATAGAGCATTTACTTCTTGCCCTTTTAAAACAGGATGGCGGAATAGTCACGCCAATTATAGAAAAAATAGGCGCAGATCCGGAAGCTTTGAATAGATCCCTGGAAGCTCTTATTAATAAGCTACCAAAAATTTACGGAGAGGGAGCCCAGCTATACTATTCTGCCGCCGCTTCAAAGGTCATTGCTAAGGCGGAAACCGAAGCCTCCTCCCTTAAAGATGACTTTATCTCTACAGAACATATTCTTATAGCAATTACTACAGTGGAAGGCAGGGTATCCGAGCTCTTAAAAAAAGCAGGCATAATAAAAAAAACAATCCTTGAAGCCTTAAAACATGTAAGAGGCAATACCAGGGTAAGGGATCAAAACCCCGAAGATAAATACCAGATACTGGAAAAATACTGCCGCGATCTATGTGCCCTTGCAAGACAGGAAAAAATAGATCCCGTAATAGGAAGGGATGAAGAAATCCGCCGCTGTATGCAAGTATTATCCAGACGGACAAAAAATAATCCTGTTCTGATTGGAGAGCCCGGTGTGGGTAAAACCGCCATAGTAGAGGGGCTTGCAAGAAGGATAGTTGCAGGAGATGTCCCGGAGAGTTTAAAGGGAAAAAGACTTCTTGCCTTAGATTTGGGAGCCCTAATTGCAGGAGCCAAATTCCGGGGCGAATTTGAAGAACGTCTAAAGGCCGTAATTCATGAAGTGCAGGCTTCTGAGGGGAAGATTATTCTATTTATTGATGAACTCCATACCCTTGTCGGAGCAGGTGCAGCAGAAGGTGCCACCGATGCAAGCAACCTTTTAAAACCAGCCCTTTCCAGAGGTGAATTAAGATGCATTGGAGCTACAACACTGGATGAATACCGAAAGCATATAGAAAAGGATGCCGCCCTAGAAAGACGCTTCCAGCAGATCTATACCGCAGAGCCTTCGGTGGAGGATACTATTGCCATTTTACGCGGGCTTCAGGAGCGCTATGAAATACATCATGGGGTAAGGATAAAGGACGAAGCTCTTGTGGCGGCTGCAAATTTATCCAATCGTTATATTACAAGCCGCTTTCTGCCGGACAAGGCTATAGATCTCGTGGACGAAGCAGCCAGCCGCCTTAAAATGGAGCTCGATTCCCGCCCAACAGAACTGGACAAGATAGAAAGAAAGCTCCTCCAGCTCTCCATAGAAAAACAGGCCCTTGCCCGCGAAGAGGATAAGGCCAGCTCTGCAAGACTGGAAAAACTTGAAAAAGAAATTGCAGAACTAAGTACCGAAAGGGATGCAATGAATTTAAGATGGGAGAATGAAAAAAAAGATATTCAGGAAATAAGGAAAATAAAACAGCAGATAGAGGAATATGGCATAGAAGAAACCCGTTATGTGAGAGAAGGTAATCTTGGCAGAGCGGCTGAAATTAAACACGGAAAAATACCTGAAGCCCAGGGGAGGTTAAAAATTCTTTCCGATCAGATGGAAGAAAGAGCCCTAAGGAACGAAGGAACCCTCTTAAGAGAGGAGGTAAGCGAGGAGGATATTGCATCCGTGGTTTCTGTATGGACGGGAATCCCTGTTTCCAAAATGCTTTCCGGAGAATTACAGAAATATCTGGAACTGGAAAAGGTGCTGGAACAAAGGGTTGTGGGTCAGAACAAGGCTGTGGAAGCTGTAGCCGATGCCATTAGGCGCAATAAAGCCGGTCTTTCCGACACCAGCCGCCCCCTTGGCTCCTTCCTCTTTCTTGGTCCCACCGGCGTCGGCAAAACGGAGCTTGCAAAGACCCTTGCAGAATTTTTATTCAATCAGGAGAAGGCCCTAACCCGCATAGATATGAGCGAATATGGAGAAAAACATTCTGTTAGCCGCCTTATCGGAGCTCCTCCCGGTTATGTGGGATATGAGCAGGGCGGTCAGCTTACAGAGGCGGTCCGCAGAAGGCCCTACAGTGTTATTCTTTTTGACGAAATAGAGAAGGCCCATCCGGAAGTTTTTAATGTTTTTCTCCAGCTCCTGGATGACGGCAGACTTACGGACGGACAGGGCAGGGTGGTGGATTTTAAAAATGTCATTGTAATAATGACAAGTAATCTGGGTTCCGATCTCATCCTTGGATCTGTAAAGTTAGAAGCAATTCAAAAGGAACTAATGGAACTTTTAAAAAGGAGCTTCAGACCGGAATTCCTTAATAGAATAGACGAAACCGTTATTTTTAACCGTCTTGGCAAGAACGAAATAGAAAAAATACTGGATATTCAGTTAAGATCCCTTTCTTCCCGTCTGGAAGAAAGGAAAATTACAATTAATTTAAAGAAGGCTCCAAGGGAGATTCTGATGGAAAGGGGATATGATCCCCTCTTTGGTGCAAGACCCCTGAAACGTACAATTCAGGATCTTCTGGAAAATCCTCTTGCAAAGGGATTGATTGCTGGTAAAATTAAAGAGGGAGATAGGGTTATGGTAGACCGGAATCCCAAGGGAGATGATTTTATTTTTAACGTAAAAGATTAAAAAAAGGATTAAAAATTATGAAAAAATTCAAATGTTCTGTCTGCGGTTATGTCTATGATGAATCTTCCGGAATTCCCGGAAAGATAAAGCCGGGAACAAAGTGGGAAGATATACCGGAAGATTTTACCTGTCCCCTATGTTCTGCACCAAAGTCCCTTTTTAATTTAATGGATATTCAGGATCTAACCAAAGAAAATGAAAAAAAATCCATGAATACCTATCATGATAATCAAAAAACCTTGAGAGGTTTATCATTTGAAGAAATTTCTGCAATTTGTTCCAGCCTCGCAAAGGGCTGTGAAAAACAAAGAAAATTACCCGAAATGGAAGCTTTCTACAGCATTGCAAGATACTATAAATCCAAAACATCGCCTGATTCAAAAAACGGGTTAAAAAACTCCTATGAATTATTAAGTAAAGATCTTCTTACAGGTTTTCCGGCAGCTAGCAATGCTGCAATGGAACATTCGGACAGGGGCGCCCTGCGTTCCCTTGTGTGGAGCGAAAAAGTAAGCATAATGATGAAGTCCCTTTTGGAGCGTTATGAAAAAGAAGGGGATGCAATTCTGGAAAATACCCGCATTCATGTATGCGATATCTGTGGATTTATTTTTCTTGGAGATAAGGTTCCCGATCTTTGTCCTGTCTGCAAGGTTCCCCCCTACCTCTTACTTGAAATCGAAAGGAGCTAGTTATGCCCGCCTATAGAAATATTCGTTTATGTGACAAGAGCTGTATGTGTCTTTATGTATGTCCGACAGGAGCAACGGATACGGAGAATAGTATTATAGATGTAAATAAATGCATTCCCGGCTGTATGGAATGTGTAAAAGCATGTCCGTCATCTGCTATTTCCATGCTTCCCCTCAGCTATCCGCCTCAGCAGCCAAAAAAGGATGAAGTAATAAAAATACAAAGGGAACTTGGCTACAGTAAGCTGCTGCAGGAGGGATATGCCGAATCTGCGGCTGCCCTTCATGGCAGTAGTTCAGTGAAAAAGCAATTTGCCGCTGCCATTGCAAGATCCAGCCGCCGTATGGCTGAAGATATTTTAAGGGAAAGCGGGTACATGCTTCCTCAAAGCAAAAATGTACATGAGCTTTTAAAAGCAATGCAGGAATCTATAAACGAAAACCCCGATCCCGATTTCCCCAAAGAAGCTCTGGAATTGTTATTGTCCGACTTAAAATTGGCAGATTGATGAGTTAAGCAAGGGTAGAGCCTTAATTTACGGGTATATCCGATCGGGAAAAGGCCAGCGGGATATTGCTTAAGACAAAGGCCTCCGGTCTGTATTCAAAGTGCATGGTGTCAAAATTACCCCATCTGCCTCCCCAGATAAAACCGTGCGATTCAAAAGCATTAATTACAGGATCGGGGGGATGCCATCGTCTGGAATAGGGAATATTCCACCAGAGAGGATCGTGCTGAGCAGACCACATCCAGTAAATTGCAAGTCCGCCCTGGTTTCTTGGAAGTATATCAACCGCAATTCCATATGAATGAAAACTTCTATTGCCGGAACTTGCAACATTGCGCCAGTTCCATGCTGCAATGCTTCCTAGGGAATTAATCCATTGTCTGACAGTTTGGTTGGTTCTGGATTCCGCAATAATGATTTCTTCTATGCGGCCCATTATATATGCAAGTCCTGAATGAACGGGAAACTGAAAGCCAAGGAAACTTATATTCACCTGCTGGTTCCATTATTCAGCCCTGCTGCTGCCTCTCCAAATTGCTTCAAAAATATAGTTCGCCCTTGTAGGAGAGGGAGGTCTTGGCTCTGTAACAGGGGGCCTTGGCTGTGCCACTCTAGTCAGGCTTTCTTCATAGTTTCGTGTTCTTGCCGCCCTCTGCTCTTCCCCGCTCTCCCAAGAAGGCAGTTCCATCCTGTAATTACTGTTAAAGCCCATGGCTCTATATTCACTAACCCTATGCCTTCTATCTTCGGGAAGGATCCTTCCTTCCGCATAATAGAGCCATCGGCCGTCAATCTGAAAAGCCCAGTCTCCGGGATCATTTTCATTTTGCCTTCTGAATTGTAAATTGCTTATTCGATCCGGATAGGCAAGGGCAAGAGCCCTCATTATCCTTTCACCCTGATCCACGCTTGGCTGAGGAGGGGAAGGAGGCTCTTCCAAAAGAGCTGCTATGTTTATTTCGCCGGTATTTTCCTGTGCATATATGGCTGATGGTCTGTTATACACAATAAAAATGGTCAAAAATAAGAGTATTGGTAAAACAAGAAGGTATATGGGTTTAAACATTTTCTTTAACGAATCAAAAATCATATCCATACTCCCTTAATTTTCCAGAGTTATATATTGCCAGAAGGCGGGAGTCTCCTGTCCAAAGCGCCAGAACCCCACTGCCTGAACACCCATATTCCTGTACATATCCATTCTAAGAGAAAGGGATTGTTCATCTTCATAAAAAACGGTCATGGTAACATTTGTATTGTATCTAAAATTGGGAATTCCGTTAATCCTGTCTATAAGGCGTATATTTTCTTCGTTAATAATGTTTTGGATTCCCGAAAAAATGAATGCCATATTAGGCGCAATATTTCCCCAGCGTCTGCCATAAAAAGGCATACCCATAATGAGTTTTTCTCTGCCTATTATGTCCAGTGAATGTGCAGCGACTCTGCGGCTCCAGTCCATGGAAGCAATGGGACCCGGCTGTCCTCCCGACCAGTGCTCATCGTAGGCCATTACAAGGATCCTGTCCACGATCGGCAGTATCCTCCTATAATCGTATACATCATTATCCAGGATTCTGGTTCTTGCTGCCAAAGCCACGGTTAACATTTTATTCCCCAGACCTGTCCTAAGCTCCCTTAAAAAAGAAAGGTATGCATCTGCGCTGGCTGCCGGAACATTTTCAAAATTAATCTGCAATCCGTCATATGGTGCTGCAGCCGCTAAAAGGTCGCGGATTAGAGCCTGTCTTTCCGGTCTTCCTTCCATTAAAACAAAGTAGGTAAGAGCAGCTCCCGTACAGGAGGCAACAAGGTGCTTTCTGGCATTAAAATGAGCTATATTGTTAAAATTCGGTACACCAATTAGCCTTCCGTAGGTATTTACCTCCGTCCCAAAATATGCAATGTCGGAAACAGGGAAACTATTGTTAAAACCCGATTCCCTTCCTACGACAATATAGGTCCAAACCTCTTTGAATGAAGAAAGGGGTAATTCCTCCGAAGCTTGTATGGGAATAATAAAAATAAAAAGTAAAATTATGCTTAAAAAGACGGTGTTTTTTTTCATTTAATTTATTTTTCCCCAAACCTCTATTATGTAATTAACCTTCATTATCAAGGCATAGATTCATTATACAATATTTTAGTATATTTGAATATAATGAATAAAAAAAAGCTGCTTATTTCTATTGCCACCATTCTTTTGGCTGTTTTTTCCGCATTGATCATTATTTACTTCGTATTTGAAGCAAGATTAAAGGAAAACAGTGTAAGAATAGTAAGGGACAATGATGACATATTTAACCGGGAGTTTTCTGCACTCCCAGAAGGCATACATATATTAACCGATGAAGAATTCATGCTTGCCATGGAAGATGAAACAAGGGAGATGACCGATGAGGAATTCAGGGAGGCAGTAGAACGGGATTTTGAGGGCGCTCCGGCCCGGTTTTCCGTAAATAATCCGGATAGATTCGATGACAATATAATTCAAAGGGAGGATCAATCTTCTGGAACATTTAATGTTCTCTTTATTGGAGATGATGCCCGTATAGATGAAGACAGGGGCCGTTCCGATTCCATTATATTGATCTCCTATAACCGGGATACCAGGGTTATAAAGCTCACATCCTTTATGCGTGACACCCTTGTTCCCATGAATCTTGACGCGCTTTTCTGGAACCGTATTAATATTCTACATGCCATGGGAGGACCCGGCAGAATAATTAATCTCTTAAATAGTTTATTTTCTCTGGATATACAGCGTTATGCCATAGTTAGATTTTCCGGAGTTTTTGCGCTGGTTGATGCACTGGATGGGCTGGATCTCTATTTAACAAGGGAAGAAGCTGCACTTTTAAACAGAATATTCCCTGACTATGATCCTGTTTCTCCAGGATATAATTTATTGAACGGACGGCAGGTTCTTGCCTACTCGCGGATCAGGGTATTGGACAATGATCTGGTACGCACCCAAAGACAGAGATATGTATTAACAGGCATTCTGGACAGGATTCTGGACACAAGGAGCATAAACGAAATTTTTACCATTGCCACCTTTGCCCTTGATCATGTGGAAACAAATGTTCCGTTAAGCGAAATTTTAATGATAGGAGTGGATCTCTTTACAGGTTCAAGACCCGCTATAGAAGAATTGCGCATACCCATAGACAACTCCTTTAACCATGCCGTTTTTTACGGTGCCTATATATTGACAATAGATTTTGAGGAGAATATTAAAGCCCTCCATGAATTTCTATATGGAAGCTCAGAAGGTGTAAGAATTCCCGTTTTTGCATTTCCGGAAATGGACATGATATTTTACGAAAATGATGATGAGGATGAGGAGCAAGGGGAGGGAGAACAGGGCGATGAATAAAAAATATTTTATTATAATCTGTATTTTTGCAATGCTAATTCTTCCAGTGCCTCTTCATGCCGGAGGACGGCAGCAAAATGATTTAACAATTTATGGAATAAGGGGCTCTTCGGGTATTGCCCTGCTTGGGCTTTTTGAAGAGGTTCCTCAGATAGAAGGCTTCAATGTAAGAATGGAAGCATTGGCGAATGCCGACCTTATGGCTGCCCGCTTAATTTCCGGCGAAGCTTCTATGGGTATTCTTCCTCCCAATATGGCTGCCAAGATTGCATCTTCCGGCATTGATATAAGAGCAGTGGCAGTAATAGGTACGGGAATGTTAAGTCTTCTAAGTACAGACCTGCAGATACTTACCATAAATGATCTAAGGGACAGGGATGTTTATATTGCAGGGCAGGGTGCCACTCCGGACTTTGTATTCAGGCGTATTTTAAATTTTTACCGAATTAATCTTCAAAACGAAATTAACCTTCATTATTCCCTCTCTCCTCCGGAAATAGCCCAGTCTCTGATTGCAGGCAGGATTTCCACAGCCCTTCTTCCCGAACCCTTTGCAACAATGGCTTTAATGGGAAACCCGGATATTATAAGGATTTCGAATATTCAAGAAGAATGGATAAGGGCATCGGACAGCAATGCAAATTACCCAATGACCTTGTTTGTAGTGCAGGGCTCCTTTATAGATGAAAATCCCGGGGTTGTGGATATTATACTGAACGACCTCAGGCGTTCTGTAGAATTTATTATGGCCAATCCAGCTCAGGCCGGAATACTTGCAGAAAGGCATGAGCTTGGCATTGGTTCTGCAATCGCAGCCTCCGCCATTCCCAATAGCGGCTACGTTTTTACTCCGGCCTTAGATGCCAGATCATCACTTGAAGAGCTCTTTAATTTATTTCTGGAATATGATCCCCTCTCCATTGGAGGGGAGCTTCCCGGTGATCTATTCTAT
>Ga0099364_10013660_pt1 | contig 10876 bp, 7 predicted proteins | sample TergutTh196P3_FD_73070 | JGI IMG/M metagenome (GOLD analysis project Ga0099364, IMG submission 73070) | Microcerotermes parvus P3 segment gut microbial communities from Pointe-Noire, Republic of the Congo - Th196 P3 | ecosystem: Host-associated > Arthropoda: Insects > Digestive system > Gut ... | reverse complement strand
GCGAAAGCCCGCATTGGTCAGATACGTGCTGACTGCGTCGTTTCGTTCCTCCGGCGGCAGGGAGGGTTCGAGACTTGCGCAATGGGAGAAATGACGGAGAGAAGTTTCGCGCGCATTCTCGCGGAAACTGCGAATCTCACGCATCATCGGCGTAAACAGGCGGATGATGCAAAGCGTCGTCGACAAAACCAGGAAAGCGAGAATGGCGATGAACCAAGCGCTGTTATAGACCGTATATAACCCGAGCCAGGAAAAAACCGGATCCCAGAACGAGCCGAACTGGTTGAGGTAGGCATTTGGCGGCAGATCCTGCTGCACCACCGTGCCGATGACGGAAGCAATCGCCAGCACGGTAAGCAGGCTGATGGCAAAGCGCATCGAGCTCAGCAGTTCGACTAGTTCATCCAGGAAGGTAGTTCGTTTGACGGAGGGCTGCATCGTGATTTTGCGAGGAGATGACAGGACGGCACACAGGGAGAGGGAGGAACCTCTCCCTGCCAGCACATCCGGAGCGCCGTGCGGGCTTACCGCAGACCGGCCGCGTAATCCGCTACGGCCTTGATTTCCGGATCGGTCATCTTGAGCGCAATGTCGCGCATCATCTTCGATGGATCGTTGACGCGCGCATTGTCACGGAAAGCCTTGAGCTGAGATTCGGCATATGCGGGGAACTGTCCTGCCAGTGCCGGATACTGAGGCGGCAACCCTTTTCCGGACGGACCGTGGCAAGCGGCACAGGCGGGCAAGCCCTTGGAAGTGATGCCCGCGCGCCAGATCGTCTCGCCAAGCTTGTGGACATCGGGATCCTTGGGGTCGGCGGGTCCCGCTGGTTGCAATTTCTGCTTCGCATAAAAGCTGGCTACCGCTTTCATGACTTCATCGTCGAAAGGGGGCTTTCCTTCCATGGAGGGGTGTTTGCCGTCCATCATGGGGTTCATTGTGCCTGCGGCGATAACATCTTTACGTAACGCAGGATTGCCATCCTTGCTTTTGAAGTCGATCATCTGCTTGTAGAGATACTCCGCATGCTGACCGGCGAGCTTGGGGTACGTTGGAATCATAGTGTTGCCGTCGGGCATATGGCAGGCGGCGCAGACTCCATAGACGACTTCTTGTTCTTCTTTACCTGATCCCACAAACAGTTTTACCTTTTCAGCGATGCTTAATGCGGGAGCCTGAACCTGAGCCGGAGGGCTGGCTGACGCATCGTCTGCGGGCGGAGCCTGTTCTGGAGCCGGGATGCTGCCGGTATCCGGCGTATTGTCTGCGGAAGGGGTCTGGTCTTGAGCTTGGAGGCTGCCGACGGCCAGTAGCAGCGACAGCAGCAAAGTGCGCTTGATCATGATGTCCTCAGAAAAAGCCGTGAAAGATGTTCGTTCAGCCTCATCATTCTATAACATTCAAACCTCTTTGTACGACGATCCTGTGCAACGTGTTGTCGTTGCTTCGCGCCCATGCCGATCTTTCGCCACGCCCGTTTTGAAACATCCATTGCCAAGCCTTCTGCGCTGCCGCCTGCCGAGGGTCCGGAAATTGCCTTTGCCGGGCGATCGAACGCGGGCAAATCGAGCGCAATCAATACCCTGGCCAATCACACGCAGTTGGCCTTCGTCTCCAAGACGCCGGGCCGCACCCAGTTGCTCAATTTTTTCCGCCTTCAGTGCGGCGCGCGGCTCGTCGACCTGCCCGGCTACGGATACGCCGCCGTGCCGGAAAAAATTCGCCGCCAGTGGCAAGGGCTGATCGAGGATTACCTCAAGATGCGCTCCAATCTGGTGGGACTCGTGCTGATGATGGACGCGCGCCACCCACTGACCGCGCTCGACCGGCAGATGATCGACTGGTTCGCGCCCTCCGGGCGGCCCATCCATGTGTTGCTCACCAAGAGCGACAAACTCTCGCGCGGCGCAGCGGCGACGGTCTTGAGTCAGGTACGCGCGGCGCTGGGGCAATACGGCGACGAGCGTTTCACCGCGCAGTTGTTCTCCAGTCTCGCCAAGGTGGGTATCGAGGAATGCGAACGGGTCGTGGGGGCGTGGTTGGGCGTGCCTGAACCGTTGGACTTCCCGAATCCGGACCGCCCTCGCTTTTGAGGGGTATGGCGGTCATTCCCTGGAGGGTTTCGCAGGGCGAAGCGCCAAAGTCCTGGATGTATCCAAGACTTTGGCATATGCGGGTATGCAAAAGTGTGAGAGAATCCACGCGGGGCAGACGCGAGAAAGCCCCGCTTGCGACGGGGCTTTTCGCTAATCACCTGCCCAAAGGAGGTGACTAAATGTGAAACGTCCTCGCGTAAAGGGTCGTTTCGTGCGTTGCCTGATTAGGGCAGTCATCATTCTATGCCTGCTTCTGTATTCGGGCAAGTGCATTTGATCGACCCACTGTAGCACCCCGCCCCGGCCCGCAAGGGAAGGGGCGGGCTTCTTTTGGAAACCGCGCTGCCAGCGCCGCAATTTGGGCGCGATAAATCGCGCCCCTACGACTTGACCATCACCGACGCAGGGCGAATGCGCCTGGGCTACATTTGCTATTGTTCAGGGCCGACTATCAAGGCGAAGACGGCGTTTCCTGCTGCCACCCGCCGCCAAGCGCCTTGTAAAGATTCACCGCGCCCGTGAGCCGCGCAAGCCGCAGTTGGGCGAGTTGATCCTGCACCGTGAAGCGCGTGCGCTGCGCATCGAGCACGGACAATAAATCGTCCGCACCCGTGCTGTAGCGCAATTCTGCGAGGCGTAGCCCACGTTCGGCCTCGACGAGAATCTGTGCCTGCGCCTCTTCCTGCCGGGTGTCGCGGGCGGCGTTGGAGAGGGAGAGTTCGACTTCCTGTAACGCGGAAAGAATGGTCTTGCGGTAGTTCTCCAGCAGTTCCCGTTCGCGCGAGCGGGCGGTTTCGACCTGGGCGCGCAAGCGTCCTCCGTCGAAAATCGTTTGCAGAACCCTCGCCGAGAGGTTGATGACGGAGGCCGGATGCGTGAGAGAAAACAGCGCGTCGGTCGCCAGCCCGCCTCCGGCGGAAAGGGTGATGCTCGGGAAAAGTTCGGCACGGGCTGCGCCGACGTTTGCCGAGGCGGCCACGAGTCTCGCTTCGGCGCTGGCGATGTCCGGGCGGCGTAGCAACAGTTCGGAAGGCAATCCGGCGTCGATGGCGGGAATCGCAAGCCCGGCGAGCGTGTCCGACGATTCGGCGGAAGAAGGCGAGGGGGCGCGCCCGCACAGGATGTCGAGCGCCATGCGGGTTTGGCGCACCTGGACTTCCAGCGGGTCGATCTGGGCGCGCTGGGTCAGAACGGTGGTGGTCTGGCGGGAGAGATCGAGCGCGGAGACTGCGCCGTTACGGTAACGGGCGTCGACAACCTTGTACACGCGCTCTGCGATGGCGAGGTTTTCCCGCGCGATTTCCAGTCGTTCTACACTGGCAAGGTATTGGAACCAGGCCGTGGCCACACTCGAAGCAAGCGACAGACGCGCGCCTTCGTAGTCGTACTGGCTGGCCGCCAGGCTCGCTTTGCCGCTGGCGATGGAGGCGGAAACCCGGCCCCACAGGTCGACTTCGTAGCCGGCGGCAAGGTTGAGCGAGGTGTTTTTGCTCTTACTCACGGCGGCGCTGCTGCGTGAGCCGGGATCGTCACGGCGCCATCCGCTGTTGCCGGAGAGATCCAGGCTCGGGAAGAGCGAGGCGTTGGCTACGCGCAGAGCCAGTTCGGCCTGGATGACCCGCTCGCCCTGTACGCGCAGGTCGGGGTTGCCTTCAAGGGCTTCGTCTATGAGAGCGTCGAGCCGGGTGGAGCCGAAGCTGCGCCACCACTCGGCGGAGGGCATGGCCGCTTCGGAGGTGGACGCAGCTTCCAGCCATTGTTCCGACAGAGCGATGTCCGGGCGCGAGATGGGATCCGTGAAGGAGCAGGCGGTTGCGAGGAGCGCAGCACAGATGAGGAGGGCAGGGGTCTTCATGTCGTTTCCTATTCCGAAGCCAGCGCCACGACCGGGTCGAGCCGCGCGGCCTTGCGCGCGGGCAGATAGCCGAATATCAGCCCGGTAGCGAAGGCGCAGCCAAAGGCGAGGATGACCGGCGAGGCGGAATATTTGATGGAGGTGCCAAAAATTTCGATGATCGCGGCGACGGAAATCCCCAGCACGACGCCGATCAGGCCACCGAGCGCAGAGACCACCAGCGCCTCGATGAGAAACTGCTGGAGGATGTTGCGCATCCGCGCGCCGGTTGCCATGCGGATGCCGATTTCGCGCGTGCGCTCCGTGACGGATACCAGCATGATGTTCATGACCCCGATGCCCCCGACCAGCAGGGAAATTGCCGCAACCGCGCCGAGCAGGATGGTGAGCGTGTCCTGGGTTTCCGATACGGTGTCGATGATCGAAGCCATGTTCCTGATCTGGAAGTCTTCTACCCCGTGCCGCGAGAGCAAAAGCGCGTGCACGGCAGCCTGGGTCTCATCGATGCTGTTGGTGTCCTCCACCGCGACGGTGGCGCTCCTCAGGAAACGTTGGCCGGAGACGCGCATGCTGTCCGTGGTATGGGGGATGAGCACCACATCGTCCTGATCCTGCCCGAATCCGGATGCGCCTCTGGCGGTCATGATGCCGACGACCTGGAACGGGATGTTGTTGACCAGCACGAATTGCCCGATGGGTTCGCTCCCCGGAAACAGGGCGTTTGCAACGGTCTGTCCAAGGACGGCGACGGCCGCGTATCGGGTTTCGTCCTGTTCGGAAAAAAAAGTTCCTCTTGCTACCTTCCAGTTGCGGGCTTCCGGGTAGTTCCAGGCTGTTGCTGTGGTGCTGGTGCGGTGGTCGGTGTTGCCCGCGCGCAGGGTGACAGAGGAGCCTTGTTCCGGCACGGCGGCGAGGACGTTGTCCAGCTTGCTGATGGCCTTCACGTCATCGACGACCAACGTGGCGGTGGTGTCTCGCCCGCGTTGGTTGGGCGCGCCGGGGCGTACCGTGAGCAGGTTCGTACCCATTGCACTGATCTGGTCGACGACTTTTTGTTTTGCGCCGTCGCCGATGGCGAGCATGGCGATGACCGAGGCTACGCCGATGACGATGCCGAGCAGTGTGAGCGCGGAACGGAAGATGTTCGCGCGTAATGCCCGAAAGGCCGTGCGAGTGGCCTCGGTCGCGTCCGTCATCGGGGAACTGCGGTCGACGTGCGGGGAGAAGTCGGGTTCCGGGCCGCTGGGAGGGCAGGGGCCGGGATCGGCGGTGATGCGGCCGTCGCGGATTTCGATGACACGCTTTGCCATCGCGGCTACTTCGTGCGAGTGGGTAATCAGGATGATGGTGTGACCATCGGCGGAGAGTTGCGTGAGCAGCTTCATCACTTCTTCGCCGCTTCGGCTGTCCAGTGCGCCGGTGGGTTCATCAGCCAGGATGACCCTTCCGCCGTTCATTAGCGCGCGGGCGATCGAAACCCGTTGCTGTTGCCCGCCGGAGAGTTGTCCGGGCCGGTAGGTGATGCGCTCGCTGAGGCCGAGGTCGGTAAGGAGTTTTTCCGCGCGTGTGTGCCGCTCGACAGGCGGCATGCCAGAGTAGACGGCCGGGACTTCCACGTTTTCGCGCGCGCTGGCGCCTTTCAGAAGATTGTAGCTCTGGAAGACGAAGCCGAAGGTTTCCCGACGCATCCGGGCCAGTTCATCGCGGTCGAACCCGGCCACGTCCCGGCCCATGAAGCGGTAGGTGCCGGAAGTGGGGCGGTCGAGACAGCCAAGGATGTTCATCAGTGTCGATTTGCCCGAACCCGACGCGCCGACGATGGCAACGAACTCGCCCGGATAGATGGTCAGGTCGATGCCATGTAACACCTGGGTGCGGAGTTCGCCGGAGCCGAAACTGCGCGTGATGCCGGACAACTCGATCAGCGGGGGCGAGCGACGTTCAGGCGTGTTCATATGCGCGGCCCGCCCATCATCCTGCCCGGCCTGCCGCCGCCGCTACCGCTGCCATTACCCTGTTTGGACTCTGGGCTTGCAAGGCCGGAAACCACTTTTTCGCCTTCGGTGAGGCCGCTGACGACCTGCGCGACGATGCGGTTGGTGACGCCGATTTCGACGGCGCGCTCAGTGATCTTTCCGTTGGCTTCGAGCACCTTGGCCGTAGCCTTTCGTGTACGCGGCGCGCCATCGCCGGACGCTTGTTGGGGGCGGCCTGCGCCTGCTCCGGCACGGTCGGCGGCATTTCTGTCGGCTCTCGGCGAGCGGGTTTGCTGAAAGGCTCCCATCGGGATCTGGAGCACATTCTTCGCCTGCGCGACGATGAAAAATACCTGTGCCGTCATGTCGGTCATCAGGCTGCCGTCGGGGTTGGGAACGTCGAACAGCGCGTTGTAGAGCACCACGTTGTTGGTGGTGGTCGGTGTCGGCTCGATCTGATCAAGCTTGCCGTACCAGCGTTTGTTTTGCCCGCCGAGAGTCGTGAAGTATGCCTGCATGCTGGTACGAAGCCGTCCCACGTCGGCCTCAGAGACCTGCGTGCGCACGGTCATCACGCTCAGATCGGCGATCCGGAGGATGATCGGAGCCTGTTGGTTGGTATTGAGCGTTTGTCCCTGCCGCGCGGTGATCGACACGACCGTGCCCGCCATCGGCGAGAGCACGCGCGCGTATTGCAGGTTTGCCTCGTCCCCGCGTAGCGTGGATTCGGTCTGCTGGATCTGGGCGCGCAGGGATTCCAGCGAGGCTTGGGCGGATTTCAGCGTGGCTTCCGCCGTTTGCAGGTTTTCTTCCGCCGTGGCCTCTTCGGCCATCAGCGCCGTCTGGCGGCGAAACTGGATTTGCGCCAGGGCGAGTTGGGCTTCGCGTTCCTTCAATTGCGCGCGTTGGTTGCGCAGTTGGGCGCGCGAGGCATCCACTTTGGAGAGATAGACGGTCGAGTCGATCTCGGCCAGCAGATCGCCTTCCTCTACCTGGGAGCCGACCTTGACGTGGATTTTCTGGAGTTGCCCGGAGACCTGCGCGCCGACGTCGACGTATTCGCGCGGTTGCAGGGTGCCGGTGGCGGTGACGACATCTTCGATGTCGCCGCGCTGGATGGTCGTGAACTGGTAATTGGCGGTCGAATCGTCGCTTTTCAGAAGGGATTTGGCCTGCCAGCCGACGACGGCCAGTGCAACGGTGGCCAGGACGATCACTGCCCGGCGTGGCCAGCGGCGGCCGGGCGTTTTTCCGGAATGGGGGAGCGCGGTTTTCATGGTGTGGGCCGGTGATAAGTATCAAGTGATACATGAAGGATTGGGCACAAGCATAGAGGATATTTTGTTTCAGCGAGTACCGCTTTGTATCAATGTAGGGGCGTTGCGGGCAACGCCCTTTCAAAATTCCGGGCGACATGCGGATGAGGGCGTAGCGCGCGATGCCCCACAAGGGCGACGCGGATGAGGGCGTTGCGCGCAACGCCCCTACACGGTTTTGCTGACCTCGTTTTGAGCTACCAGCTTCTGGCCGATTTCGTCGGCCGATACAGGTCTCGAAAACAGGAATCCTTGCCCGAAATCGCAACCGATGGAGCGCAGCATGTTTGCCTGGGTATCGCTTTCGATACATTCCGCGACGACGGTCATGCCCAGGTCGTGGGCCAGTCCGATGCTGTGGCGGACGATGGCGCGCAGGCGCGAATTGGTGGCGATGGAGCCAACGAAAGAACCGTCCAGCTTGAGAATGTCGCAGGGCAGGACATGCAGGTAACTGAGCGCCGAATAGCCGGTTCCGAAATCGTCGATCAAGACCGAAATCCTGGTTTCGCGCAGCTTTTGCAGGGTTTCGGCAGCCGGGCTGCCGGAACGCGTAAACAGGCTTTCCGTGACCTCGAAGCGCAGCAGTTCGGGGGGCAGGTCGTGGCTGGCAATGGTGTCGAGCAGTTCGGAAGCGAGGTCGGGACGAGAGAGTTGGCGCGCCGAGAGGTTGACGCTGACGGGCCGAACGCCGTCGATCCCGACCCGGTGAATCCATTCCTTGATGTCGAGACAGACGCGATCGAGGACGAACATGCCTAGCTCGTGCACCAGGTCGAGGGATTCGGCCAGCGGAATGAAGACGTTCGGCGGAATGAAACCCTGTTCGGGGTGTTGCCAGCGCGCGAGCGCCTCGATGCTGGCCGTGCTGGAATTGAAAAGACGGATGATGGGCTGGTAGGCGACGCTCAACCTTTTTTCCGTCAGGGTGTTGCGTAGTTCGGTTTCGAGCGTGAGTCGGTTTCGTGCTTTGTCGTACATCGATGCCTGGAAGACCTGCACATGCGAAGAGGTATTTCTGCGCGCGGATTGTAACGCATTGTCGGCATTGCGCAGCAGGGTTTCGGCATTGTCGCCGTCATCGCTCGTTGCTACGCCGATCCGGCATCGGATATGCAGTATCTGCTGGGAACCCAGGGCGGAGAACGCGGGCAGGTTGAGCAGACGCCTGGCGGTTTCCAACGCCTCGTCGCTGGAAGACAGTCCATGCAGCAGGATGGCGAACTGGTCGCCGCTCAGGCGGGCAAGGATGTCGCCGCCCCGAAGCTGCCTGCCGAGATGGTCGGCAACCTGACGCAACAGGTGATCGCCCGCAGCATGGCTGTAGCTGTCGTTGATGAGATGGAAGCGTTCGAGATTGAGCGCCAGCACCGCGAAACGGAAATGCGGGTTGTGCGCCCGCTGTGCCAGCGCGTGCCGCAGATGTTCGATGAACAGCGGCTGATTGGGCAGGCCGGTGAGACCGTCGTGCATGGCGTCGTGTTGCAACTGCTGTTCGACGCGCTTTCTCAGATGGATGTCGCTGATCGAACCCGCCATTCGCAAGGCTCGCCCCTGTGCGTCACGCTGCGCAATGCCTCGGGTCATGATCCAGCGGTAACTCCCGTCTTCGTGGCGGATGCGGTGTTCAAGCATGAACTGGGGCGTGATGCCTTTCAGGTGCTCGATCATGCGGATGCGAAAGGTGGCGACTTCGTCCGGATGCAGGCGCGCGATGAAAAGCGCCGTCGATGTCTCCAGCGGCGAAGCGTTGGAAACCGAGGCGTCGATGGAACAGCCGAGCATTTCACAGAAACGGGGCGAGAAATAGCCCTGATCGTCCGGGATGTTCCAGTCCCAAAAGCCGTCGTTTGCGCCGTGAAAGGCCAGTGCGTAGCGTTCTTCGTTACGGCTGAGTCTTTCCGTGGCACTTCGCAGCGCGCCGACATGTTGCTGGAGCGCCGAGGCCATCGAGTTGAATTGCCGGGAGAGCAGGGCGATCTCGTCTCCGCCATCGTCGTGGAGTCTGTGATCGAGCCTGCCTTCGGCCAGCGCCCTGCTGGCATCCGTCAGGCGCTTGAGCCGCCTGGTCAGGGAATAGCAGAAGCCCGACAACAGGATGAAAGTGACGAAAATTCCGGCGGCAACAATCAGCGCGCCCAGTCCCGGCACGTCGACGGAGGCGCTACCCCTTGGCCGCAAGTAGTTGGCGATCAGCAGAATCAGCAGAACGGCCTGTGCGACCATGCCAGCGAGCAGGAGCTTGGCCTTGATGGAGGCATTGCGGAAAAAGTGCTGGATACGCATGGTTCGGCCATTTGGACCGGAATTCCGAAATCCGCAATCCCGATCACCCGTTTTTTGCAATAGTCGTGCTTATCGCCGGTCAAGACTGATGAATAACGCACGAACAATCAAATATATACCGATAACGATCATCGGCAGACACAGCCATTGCGCGGTGGTCCATCCCAGGCCGAGATCACTGAAAATGCCCGGATCGGGTCTGCGGAAGAATTCGGCGATGAAACGCAACGTGCCGTAACCGGCGAGAAAGAAACCGGATACAGCCCGTGGAGGACGGGCGCGGGAGGCAAACCACCACAACAGGATGAACAGCAACAGCCCCTCTCCGGCGGCCTGGTACAGTTGCGAGGGATGGCGCAGCGCCATCGGATCTTCGTGCGCATTCGGGAAAATCATTCCCCAGGGCAGCCCTTCGCTTGCAGGGCGTCCATACAATTCGCCGTTGATGAAATTGCCAATCCGGCCAAAGGCCAGCCCGACGGGAACCATCGGCGCGATGAAATCGGTGATTTCCCAGAAGCCACGGCCATGACGGCGACCGTACAGCCACATTGCGACCAGTACCCCGAGGAAGCCGCCGTGGAAGCTCATGCCTCCTTTCCATATCGCAAAAATTCCAACAGGATTCGCGAAATATTGTTCAGGCATGAAAAACAGGACTTCTCCCAGACGCCCGCCGACAATGACGCCAAATATGCCGTAGAAAAGCACATCGTCGACGGACTGTGCGTTCCAGCCCAATTCCGGCCTGCGACGCGCGCGCAGTCGACCCAGGATGATGAAACAGACAAAGGCAAGAAGATAGGTCAACCCATACCAGTGAATCTTGACCGGACCGAGGCTAAAGGCGACGGGATCGAATTGAGGGTGAATCAGCATGAGAGAAGCCGGGGAAAAGGAAAGAGGGAGATGCAAAGGCGCGAAGCGGCTTTTTGTTGGAGAACGAATAATTGTTTTACCGGATGGAAAACCTGAACGTGCAGGCAGTAATCACATTCCCTACAATGGATGCAACATTTCGTTCGATGGTGAGGAGTTTTCATGTCCATTCTTGTTTGCGGTTCAATGGCCTACGACAATATCATGGTTTTCGAGGATCGTTTCAAAAACCATATTTTGCCCGAGCAGATTCACATTCTGAATGTTTCTTTCCTCGTACCGGAACTGCGGCGCAATTTCGGCGGCTGTGCGGGCAATATTGCCTACAACCTCTCTCTGCTTGGATCCGATCCTCTGATCGTGGCCACGGTGGGCGACGATGCCGGAGACTACCGCAAAAGGCTCGATGAATTCGGTTTGAGCCAGGAATACGTGCGTCACGTGCCGGACACCTTTACGGCGCAGGCG
>Ga0099364_10013659_pt1 | contig 10876 bp, 9 predicted proteins | sample TergutTh196P3_FD_73070 | JGI IMG/M metagenome (GOLD analysis project Ga0099364, IMG submission 73070) | Microcerotermes parvus P3 segment gut microbial communities from Pointe-Noire, Republic of the Congo - Th196 P3 | ecosystem: Host-associated > Arthropoda: Insects > Digestive system > Gut ... | reverse complement strand
TGGTGTTGATTACGGTGAGGATCCACCCGTTCCCATTCCGAACACGGAAGTTAAGCTCATCAGTGCCGACGATACTTGGCCGGCGACGGCCCGGGAAAATAGGTATTCGCCAACACAAAGCTGGTGCTTCATTCGGTTATCCGGATGAAGCACCAAACTATTATACGAAACAAGCGATGATACATTCATTATTCATTAAAGAACAATTTATTTTCAACTTCCTCGCTATTGCTTTCCACCGACTGTGTGCGCGCCACTCCGCCGGAGGGGTACATTATATTGCATTCCGGGCACACGGCATACTTTATAGTAACGGTCTGGTTGATTATCTCTCTGCCTTCGCGCTCGGCGTTTGCGCGCTCGTTAGAGATATGCTCCCTCTCGTGCGCCCCCACCGCCAACGCGGCCGTTTGCGGATTGAGTTTCGTAGGCGTCTGATAGCTCACAGACGCATCGTCGGACTTGTCGACATATTTTCGGCTAGCGCATGTCTGGCACTCGCCCTTTGGCTCTATGGGGTTTGATTTGCCGATGTTTCCGTAGCCGAACGAGTTTTTCTTATTACCTTGCGTTCGGCCAAAATCCAGCTCGGCTTTGTCGCCGTCAGGGCTGAACATAAGCTCTTTTCGCGGTTTGAAATCTTTAATGTCTATGAGGGTATCGGGCGGGTCTTTCGGCCACGCAAAACGCTGCACAAAGCGGCGTATCCGATTTTGGTCGAAATCCAAAACGCTGTCGCCTCGGTTAGCGGATTGTTTTTCATTTCTTCCCGGAAATTCGGTTTTTTGCACATCCGATTCTTGCATGTCCGATTTTTGCAAAACAGATTGAATGCGCCGCCCTAAACCCGCACCGCCGGACTCCTGCGCGGCTTCCGCATCGCGAAACGCATTATACTGCATGGCATTGACATTATGCGCTACCCCGTCTGAAATTCTCATATCTCCCGCCTTCTTTCAGGCTTAACTTTAGGAATTATTACGCCCCATTATACTATTTATGCAAAAGCAAGTCAAACGCATTTTTAGCGCAGCAAGCACCCGCCACGCCCAATATTTCCAATTTTACCACTAAAATTTCTTATTTCAAAAAAACCTGTAACCATGCGCGTTTTACGGCATTCGCCGAAAAAAAGTTTGTCTGAAAGGTAATCATTTGGTTACCTTTCGCACATTTTGTTTTTGAATGTGCTATGCTTTAAACATCAGCAAAGCTGATGCGTTTCATGATTCTCATCCTTCTTCAATGCGCGACAGTCGCGCGACGCCGGCGGGTTAGTGGTTTTCCCCGCCGGCGGTTTTTTATTAGGTCAAAGTTTTATAAAATTTGACTTAACGGCTTGGGCTTGATATAATTCCACTATGATTTACACTCGAGGTCGAAATGTGGGTTTCTGATAGATGGACCGATTATGAGTTGCTTGACTGCTCCGGCGGCGAAAGGCTTGAGCGGTGGGAGCGGTATGTCCTTATTAGGCCGGACCCGCAGGTAATCTGGCGGACGCCGAAAGAACATCCAAGCTGGCAAACAGCGGACGCGCACTACGAACGCTCACAATCGGGCGGCGGCATGTGGCGCAAAAACAGCATGCCGGAAAGATGGCATGTCCGTTATCGGGATTTGACGTTCAATGTCAGCTTAATGAACTTCAAACACACAGGGCTATTCCCCGAGCAGGCCGTGAACTGGGAATATATCAAAGAGAAGATTAGCGCGGCCAAACGTAAAATCAGCGTTCTCAATCTCTTTGCGTATACAGGCGGGGCGACATTGGCGGCGGCTTCCGTTGGCGCGGAAGTCTGCCATGTGGATGCCGCGCGCGGGATGGTGGCGCGCGCAAGGGAGAACGCCGAGACTTGTGGATTGGGAGATAGGCCGATACGCTGGATTGTTGACGACTGCGCAAAGTTCGTCGAGCGAGAGATACGGCGCGGGCGCAGATACGACGTGCTGATAATGGATCCCCCCTCATATGGCAGAGGGCCGTCAGGCGAGGTATGGAAGCTTGAAGACGCATTATACGATTTTATGAAGCTATGCTGCGGCGTTCTAAGCGATGACCCCCTGTTTATGCTGATAAACTCATACACGACAGGCCTGTCGCCATCCGCGCTGACATACATAACACAATCCCTGCTATCAGGAAACGCGGAAAGCCGAGAACTCGGCCTGCGCGCGACGTCAAGCAACCTGCTCCTCCCCTGCGGCGCAACCTGCCGATGGACGCCTAATGAGTTAGGAGTTAGGAGTTAGGAGTTAGGAGTTAGGAGTTAGGAGTTACGCTACAGGCTATTTATTGCAATTACAAACAATATTTTCTGACCCCTGATCCCTGACCCCTGTTACTTGTTACTTGTTACTTGTAATTTGTACATTGTACACTGTAATTTGCAATTCATGCTCGTTTCCATGTGCTTGGGATTATTAGCATTAGTATCGGGAAGATTTCCAGACGGCCTACCAGCATTGTCGCTGACAGGACGAGTTTTGACAGGGCGGAGAAGCCCGCGTAATTCCCCGCAGGCCCCGCAAGACCAAAACCTGGGCCGACATTCGTTATCATTGCAAACACGCCGGTAAACGTTGTCTCAAATCCCAAGTTGTCAAGCGACACCAGCAATGTCGCCAGAATAATTATGAGCACGTATATGAAGAAATAGTGCAACACGCCGGTCAGGTCTTTTTCCTGCACCGGCTCTCCGTTTATATGCACAACGCTCACAGCGCGGGGATGTATGATTCTCTTTATTTCCCGAGCCGCCGATTTGCACAGCGTGATAGCTCTGACAACCTTTATTCCGCTTGCCGTGCTACCCGCGCACCCGCCAATGAGCATCAGGCACATAAGAATTATCCTCGAAAAATTCGGCCAGAGGTTGTAATCAACCGTGAAAAACGCTGTCGATGAACCGAGCGACGCGGTATGGAAAAACGATCTCCGTATCGTATCCGCAAGACTTTCGTAAACCGTGTTTCTCATTAAGTCCATCGTTATCAGCGCTGCTCCGATGACCATTATGCATAAAAACACCTTTAGCTCCGTGTTCTTCCGTATCCGTCCGAAACCTCGCGTCACCGCCGCGAAATACAGTCCGAAGTTGACGCTGAACAGAACCATGAAAGCCCCGATCGTATATTCGATATATCCGCTGCCAAATGCCCCAACGCTCATGTCCCGGCTCGAAAATCCTCCCGTACCCGCTGTTGCGAATGTGTGAATCAAAGCGTCGTACAGGCTCATTTTGCCGATGAGCAGCATTATGGTCTGAAGCAGCGTCAATGCAATATATATAATATACAATGTCACGGCGGAGCGTCTCAGGCGCGGTACCAACCGCTCGGAAGCGGGCCCGGTCGATTCCGCCCGCACGAGATTATATGCGCCATGCCCTCCCGCAGGCAGTATTGCAAGCGTCAGGATAATAACGCCCATACCGCCAAGCCATTGCGAGAAAGCGCGCCAGAACGCAATGCTCTCGGGCAGTCGCTCCACAGACATCAGTATTGTAGCGCCAGTGGTCGTAAATCCGGCCGTGGATTCAAACAGCGCGTCGATATAACTAGGCATCGCGCCTGAAATATAAGACGGCAGCGCGCCGAATATCGTAATCGTTATCCAGCACAACGCAACCGCGACAAACCCTTCCCTCGGCCGCATGTTCAGCTCTTGCCGTCTAAACAGCGCCACAATAACCGCTCCCAAAACCAGCAGCGCTGCCATCGTTACGATAAAAGCAAGATGCACACCGTCGCCATATATAAATGAAACAATCAAGGATGGTACCATCGCCGCCGAAGCCAGCACCAATATACGCCCCAGAACAAGCAAAATCAGCCTATAGTTCAAACCAGCAACTCCCCAACGCGGACAAGCCGCAACTCATAATTCATAATTCATAATGCATAATTACAAGTAACAAGTAACAAGTAACAAGTAACAAGCTAACCCATAACTCCTAACTCCTAACTTCTGACCCCTGTCCCCTTACGATCAAAAACCGCCCTACCGTCCTTCAAAAATATCGTTCAGCTCGTCAAAGCCGGTGCGTGTCGTTGCAACGACTACGCTGTCGCCCTCTTTGAACATGTCTTCGCCTTGGGGAATAATAGTTTTCCCGCCGCGCGATATGACCGCTACCACAACATCGCGCCTTATAGGCATATCTTTTATCTTTGTCTCAGGATACCGCATATCGCCGCCTACATTGAACTCCAGCGCTTCGACTCTTCCGTCAAGCATACGCTGCAGCGATATGACAGCTCCTCCGCGCGAGCCGCTGAGCCCGCGGACAAAGTGTAAGATATGGCTCGTCGTTATTTCGTTGGGCGATACTACGCTCTCAACCCCAAGGCTGTTGACAAGCTGCACATAACTCAAGCGGTCGGCTTTTGCGATGACTTTGCGTACGCCGCATTTGCTCGCGTATAATGACAGCATAAGGTTCTCTTCATCGCTGCCGGTGAGCGCGATGAATGCGTCCATTTTGCGAATGTTTTCCGATTCCAGCAGCACAGGCTCAGTGCCGTCGCCGTATATCACCGTCGCGTGCGGTATGTCCTTCGCGAGCTGTGCGCAACGTTTTTCATCATTTTCTATTATGACAGGCTTCATCCCGACATCGGCGGACAAGAGAGCCAAATAATGTGCAGTCCTTCCTCCGCCCAGAATCATTATGTTTTCCGCCATTCCTGTCGAGCGTCCCATTAAGCGGAAGAACTTTGATATTTCTGCGTATTTGCCTGCGGCATATACACGGTCGCCGCTCATTATAACGAAGTCGCCTCTAGGGATATGTACATCGCCGCCCCGTTCGATTATGCAAAACAAGACCTGTGTTTTCAGCTTTTTCCTTATTTCAATCAGGGAGTGCCCCGTTATCGCATCGCTTGGCGCGGCGTGGAATCCAACTATTTCCACCCGTCCCCTGTTGAAGGTGTCTATTTCGGATGCTGCGGGGAATCGGAGCAGCCTAAGCATCTCGCCGGCCGTGCTGCGTTCAGGGCTTATAACGAAATCAATGTCAAGCTGGCTCTTGAAAAGCTCTGCTTCACGCACATATTCGGGGTCGCGTATGCGGGCAATCGTGCGCTTTGCTCCGAGTTTTTTTGATGTTATGCAGCACAGCATGTTGACTTCGTCGCTCCTTGTGACGGCAATCACTATGTCCGTGTGTTCCGCGCCCGCCTGCCTTTGCGTACTCAGCGACGCCGCGCGGCCTTTGACGCATAATACATCAAGGCGCTCCGCCGCATCCGCCAATGAGTCGTCGTCAGCGCCAATAATCGTCACGTCATGCTTTTCCGATGTCAAGCTTTCAGCCAGCGCATATCCGACCTTCCCGCTGCCAATAATAAGTATCCGCATTTCAATCATATCCTTTTTACTGCTATTGACTATTTCAGATGTAACTGCCACAGTATAGACCTAATCGTTGAGGTTTGTCAAACTTGACAAACCTCACAGCTAAAGATATAATTGGCACAAGATTATTTTCACAGAAACGAGTGATGATTCAATGAGTGTGAGCAGAATACGGAAGTATGGATTGAAATGGCTTGCTGTTTTTGTTATCGTTGCGGCATTTGTTTGCGCAATGTGGGTAAATTTCGGTATACGCGCGCCGATTGAAGCTCGCGATAAAACTGTTGGGCTTATGATAGACTACGACGAGTTGATGCGCATTGCCCAAGGCTCGCATGATATTGATTTTTCCGACATGCTCCGTAAAGCCGCTGTTGCGGGCGCTACTGGCATCGTGATTAGGGAGCGGCTTCTGGGCGAATGGGAAACTGCGGGGGATGTGGCGGTGTTTTCCGGTGTGCAGCTTGCATTCCATCTGGATAATAGATACAGCGATTTACAAATAGATTTTGAGATATCTCCGAATGGCACCTATATTTTAACGAAAGACCCGCTTGTATTTGACCAATTCTTTTCCCTGCTGCAAGCGAAGACCCGTTATCCCGAAGCCTTTACTCTTGCGGATTATATGGGTATCGCCGTTTCACTGCATTCCTCTGAACGCGGATCTCTCGGCTTTGGGTTTCCGCTTGCCCAGCTCGAAGATGCGGCGGCGGCGGGTTTCCAAATCATTCCCCGTCTCCGCAACTGGGAGCCTCTGACGGAGGAAAGCCTTGCGGAAACATTGCGATGGATGGCAATGATTCCCAATATAGCCGCAATTGGTTTTAACGATCAAACCGTACCCGGCGACGGTACGGACCCCCTCGTTCAGGATCGGCTTGCCGACGCGCTTGCACCTCTTGGCTTTCCATTGGTATCGTTTGAGTTTTATGAGCAAGTGGGCTTGTCGGGCCTTGCGGGGCGGCTTGACAACCATCTGATACGCGCTCACGCCATTGCGGAAAACGAACTGCGGAGATATACGGATTTTCAGGTGGCCATGGATCGGTATAGCCTTGCGGCAACCGAGCGAAACATGCGTTTTATTTACCTGCGTTTTCAAGGCCTGCTTAACCCGGCGGCCTCTATGCTCGACAATATGGAGCTTATCACAGGCGTCAGGGAGGGCCTTGAGTCCGATGGGCTTACAGTGGGAAATCCTGTGCCTATCCCCGCGTATAAGGTCGGCAGGGAGCTTATGGTTCTGCTTGGCGCGGGGGTCATTGCGGCCGGAGGTTGGTTGTTTGCGTTAGCCGCTGAACCTTTTGCCAAAAAGAAATGGCATTTGCCATACGTTCTTCTGGTGGCGTTCGGATGCATAGTTTGGGCGGCTTTAATATTCATTGCCCCTACCCTGTCCCGTAAACTGATGGCTTTTGCGGGCTCAATCGTTTTCCCCTGCCTTAGCATTACGCTGATTTTGCTCCGCGAGCCGAAAATCAGCAGCGCGGACAGCGGCGTGAAGCGAACTCTTAATTCCATAGCACAGCTTTTTGAGATATCTGCGATGACGTTCATGGGGGCTATGATTACGTCGGCTCTTCTGGCGGACCCTGTGTTTATGTTAAAGCTCGACAGTTTTGCGGGTGTTAAGGTTTCTCATATTATCCCTCTGGTGCTTGTACCTCTTATACTTTGGCTGCGCGAAGAGGATTGGTATGGAATAATTTCAGGAACAGTTAAGAGCAGCGTCAAGTTTTGGCAGCTTCTCATAGGCGTCGTACTGTTAGCGGGGCTGGCGGTCTATATTCTAAGAACAGGCAACGAGGCCGCGGAGCTTGTCTCAAGTTTCGAGGTTCAGGTGCGGCAAATACTAAAAGACATTCTTGGGGTGAGGCCAAGGACAAAAGAGTTCCTGATCGGTCATCCGATACTGATGCTCCTCCTGTATTACGGGTATAGGCTCAACATGTTCCCGCTGGTTATGGTGAGCCTTGTCGGTCAGATTTCTATAATCAATACTTATGCCCATATCCATACGCCGCTGATGATTTCGCTGTTGCGCAGCGCCAACGGTTTTTGGATTGGGATTATCATTGGAATCGTTGCTATTGTCATTGTGGAGTTCGCCGCTCGTCGGTTACGTATCCTCAGTGAGAAGTATATGTTGCAGGAGCCGGAGACATGAATCCGAAATCCGACAAAAAGAGTCCAAAGGTTGTAATAAGCGGTTATTACGGCTTTGATAATTGCGGGGACGAGGCCGTGCTTCTGGCAATTATTCATTGCTTGAGAACGCTCAGACCTGATGTGCGAATTGTGGTCTTATCGGGCAATCCGAAAAAAACCCGCAAGCTTTATTCCGTTGAGGCCGTGAATCGCTGGAATCCGATAAAGTTGGCGCTTCAGATTATCTCATGCCGCTTGGTTATCAGCGGCGGGGGGTCTTTGCTTCAGGATGTGACAAGCACAAAGAGCCTGCGTTATTATACGGCAATTATCAATTTCGCGGCAATCCTTGGAAAGAGAGTTATGATATACAGCCAAGGCATTGGGCCGTTGAACTCGGAGAAAAACCGCATCAGGGTCTCACGGGCCATAAATCGTTGCCATACGGTCTCCGTCAGGGATGAACGCTCCGCCGAGCTGCTCAGAGAGTTGGGCGTTCACCGCAGTATTCAGGAGTTTTGCGACCCTGTCGTTGCGCTGAGTCACGATGATGTCGACTACCGCGAGATTGAAGAAGAGCTGCGTTTATATGGCTCGAACCGCAAGCCGATGATGGTTGCTGTTCGACGTTGGCGCGATGACAGGCATTTGGCGCCTGTTGCGGAATTTCTGGATTCGCAAGTTAAGAGCGGGCGAGATGTGCTTCTCGTTGCCGCGCATTACCCCGAAGACATGGAAGCTGTAGATAAGGTTATCGGCATGATGGCGGAAGTGCCTTTGCGTCTGGACAAATGCCTGACCGCAAGACAGTTTTTGGCTCTTTCCGCTCACGCCTGCATGGTATTTTCCATGCGTCTACACGGCTTGATTTGCGCCTTTGCCGTCGGTACCCCGATTCTAGGCCTGTCATATGACCCAAAGGTTGAGGCTTTTATGGAACAGGCGGGGCTTGGAAAATATTGCATGTCTTTCGACAGTTTCAGCAAAGACACGGCACAGCGCCTAGCAGCGGAACTGGACATACCGCCGCCTCAGTCAACTCAAGAGCCGCGCCGTCAGGAAATGCGAAACCTAGCATGGCGAGCAGCCCAAAAAGCCGCAGAACTGCTAATGCGTGTTTAATATTGCGAAATGTTGTTGATTTTCTGAGAAGGATAGGCTACAATAATAAGCATGGAGGGTTAGCGAAGTGGTCATAACGCGGCGGTCTTGAAAACCGTTTGAGCTTTGCGGCTCACGGGAGTTCGAATCTCCCACCCTCCGCCACGAAGCCCGTAACCGCAGGGGGTTACGGGCTTCTCCCATTAACCCGCCGGCTTCTTTTTGCTTAAATCTGCAACTGACAATCGCCTGTCTCCGCGGTCAAGCACATTTAGTTCGATTAAGGCGATGGTTAGACGCTCCACTATTTTCTTATCCACACCCTGAGACTTGAAAGTACCGTGCTTTTCCAGTATCTTCGCTGCCACATCTGTGATTTTTACACCTTCCAAACGAGAGTGTTTGCCTCCTTGTGTCCTCGCAGCCATTAAGACCGCCGAAATTACAGCTTCTAATAGCTGGTCTTGGGATGCATTATAAAGCTCTCCTACATGGTTTCGCACATTAGGGTGGTTCTTATTCTTTAAGATTGTGTTGCCTATGTTTCTAACAAGAGAAGTCTGCACGGACTCATATGCTTTGACCGTTCACCAGTCCCAAAACCAGCTCATTACCTTAGCAAGTCGGCTACCAAGCTGTCCACATAAATCGCAAGTGCGTTTATGACTTCTGCGGGAATCCGTGACGTCTTATATGTATCACGGATTACTGTCCCAATCGTGCCGTTTTCGGCGCACTCTCTTAGCTTTGGCAAGAAAGGACTTTTATCTATAAGCCCTATTTGAACGCTCTGCGGCGAACAATATGGGCGAGAACCGTCCCTTATACGCTTACCTATGCTCACATGAAAATCTTTTGTAAGAGGGTCGTAGCTTTCCATCAAAGACGAACCATTATCGAATATATGTGAGTTTTTCAGAAATCTCCGTGATTTAGCGTCTTGTATTCTTGCTAAATTACGAGTATGCCTGTCACGATTCCGGATAACGTAATCAAAGAGAATTACCCCGTCAATATACTCCCGCCCGAACTCAGCACACAGAACATCGTAAAAATAGGGATTATTGTCATACCAACCGCTTTCAGTTGAGGAATGGCTTCCGAGTTTCTCCCGCAATATATCATCCGCCGTAACAAGGTTTTGACCCGGTTGAACCATGCACGGACAAAAACAGTGTTTATTTCCGTCACAGAGTCCGTAGGGCAAAACTTGCAAACCGAGTGCCTTGCCTATCTTATATGCTGCCACTTCGTTGTATTGCCAAAAATTCGAGTCCATCGTTCCCTTTATCAGACGCCGTTTACCATTAACAATAGCCCATTTTTTCGGAACCATGCCCTCTGTGTTTATGGAAGGGGAATTGACGTCCACGCCACCTAAAGCCTCCGTCATAAGGTAATCCCCAACATCATCTGTAAAATCATTCGTAAAGAAATTCACATCCGCCCATGTCTTTGGAACCCCCGCAGGTTTAATCCAGTATGAATCCGATAAACATAAACCAAGTGACCTTATGACAGCTAAATCTATGCTCCCGATAACCCACTCCATACGTTTGAGGTGCGCCCTACTTGCAGGAATCCTGCGCCGGGCCAGCCAGTTATATATAGACACTGTGGTAGGTTTCACTCCAACAGGTAAATATTTTTCATGCAGAACCTCAATTTTAACAATACCGCCCGCCTCTATAACTGTCAACCGTGCCACCTCAATATCTAAACACATTAACGAGTGCGTCCAACCTATCTTACCATGAGATAATGCCGATTCGGTTGCAAGTTGCTTTTGTTTGGCGTCCACTGCCATCAGCTCTTCAACAGTTATTGTTTTCAAACCGCCCTGCCCGCGCTTCCCAGCCAAAACAACGCCGTCATCAGTGCGCCTGCACTCCGCGTTATAAAGGTTCGCGTCGAGCAACTTATGAAAATTATCTCGTTCAATACGTTGGGTTTCTCGGGTGACTATATTCGTAAGTAGGGCACCGATTGTGTCGCCGCCTTTTTTTACTAAGCAATCTACATTCCACATAATAACACCGCCATTACATATTTATTACGGCGATACCGTATGAGTACAACGAACCATAAACACCGTCCATCCCTTTCTGCTCACCTACAACGCTAAAATCATTGCACGGAAAGCCAAAAGCAAAAGCATCTATTTTACCCCCGCTCGGAGCGCGAACCCCGCTTGGCATTTTTCGGTGAGGATTATGTGCCTTTCACGGTTAGCCCTGCCCTGTAACCCTCCACCTGTTTACA
>Ga0099364_10013658_pt1 | contig 10876 bp, 10 predicted proteins | sample TergutTh196P3_FD_73070 | JGI IMG/M metagenome (GOLD analysis project Ga0099364, IMG submission 73070) | Microcerotermes parvus P3 segment gut microbial communities from Pointe-Noire, Republic of the Congo - Th196 P3 | ecosystem: Host-associated > Arthropoda: Insects > Digestive system > Gut ... | reverse complement strand
TACATAAGATTGGCTACCGTGCAGTTTTCAATCCCCTGGATGCAGTATTTTCTGCGCTATGACCCCGCGCCTGCGCTCCAACGGGTAAAGCAGCCGGGGTTGGCAGTCAACGGCGACAAGGATTTGCAGGTTCCCGCAATGGAAAACCTGACGGCAATAGGCGAAGCGCTCAAAAGAGGCGGCAATAGAAAAATGACCGTAAAAGAGTACCCCGGACTAAACCATCTTTTTCAGGAATGTACTACCGGCTCGCCGGCAAACTACGCCACAATAGAGCAAACTTTTTCGCCCGAAGTGTTGAAGGATTTGGCGGAGTGGGTTATTAGTCGTTAGTCGTTAGTCATTAGTCGTTAGCACATAATCAAAAATAGAAAATAGAAAATCAAAAATAATGAATAATGAATAAATCAGTTCAATTTATCATATTAACCTGCGCTGTCAGTTGGGCAATAGCAGGAGTGGCTATTTTGCTTGGTATGCGTCAGGCAGAGGGGCTTGTTTACATGGCTTTTGCAATGGCTTATATGCTGTTGCCCGCCGTTTGTGCGATAGTTTTGCAAAAAATTAATAACGAAAAACCGTTTAGTAATTTGAGCATTTCGTTCAAATTTAATCGGTGGTTCGTAGTGGCAGGGCTTGTGCCTGTTATTTTTGCCTTCATGGCGTTGGGAATAAGCCTGTTGTTTCCTTTTGTTTCATTTTCGGCAAGCTACGAAGGGGCGCTTTCTTCTTTGTCGGCTGAAGATGCAGCGATAGCCGCCGAACAAATGTCGCGTTTCTCGCCGTGCGTTTTCCTGCTTATGCAAATTGCGGGCGCATTGTTTGCCGGATACACTATAAACGCCTTCTTCGGCTTTGGCGAAGAGTTAGGGTGGCGCGGATATCTAATGCGGGAGATGCAAGACAAAAAATTCCTTCACGTTTCGCTGATTACCGGCATTGTTTGGGGCTTGTGGCACTTTCCGCTAATACTTATCGGACACAACTATCCGCAACATCCGGTAATTGGAGTAGGTATGATGGTGGTTTTCTGCATCTTACTGTCGCCAATGATGATGTACATAATCATAAAATCGAAATCGGTACTCACCGCAGCAATTTTTCACGGAACACTTAACGCCGTTGCCGGAATAAGCGTTCTCTACCTTGTCGGAGGTAACGACTTAACAAACGGCGCTACAGGATTAGCCGGATTTGCGGCTTTAGTTCTTATAAATGTTACTTTCTGGCTGTATGACAAATATATTACAAAAGAAAATGTTTTTAGTCGTTAGTTTTTTAGTCATTAGTCGTTAGCACATAATCAAAAATCAAAAATCAAAAATCGAAAATGAAATATTTAATAAATCCTTTTGAGCGTATTGCCGGTTGGCAAGCTCTTTTAGTTGGTTTTGCGGCTATGGCGCTTACTGCTGTCATAGGCGCAATCAATAATATAGCCTTTGACGGCGTGATAGACGTTCATGCGGCTGAAGCTTTAAGTTTTTCTGCGTCTTTTCTTATGCAAGCCGTAAATTTTTTGTCAGTTTTTCTGACCATGTGGCTGGCGGGCGTTTGTTTTTCAAAGACCAAACTGCGCGCTATTGATGTGGCAGGAACCATGGCGCTGGCTCGCACACCCATGCTGCTGCCGGCGATAATATGCTTCTTGCCGGTAGCTCCCGACAGTGTTTTTGATATCCCGCGTTTGGCTGTTTTTATCCTCGTGTGCATGCCCTTCATTGTCTGGATGATAGCGCTGATGTACAACGGCTACATCGTATCGTGCCATTTGAAAGGCGTCAGGGCGGTGGTTTCGTTTATCGGAGCATTGTTTGTAGCTGAGGTAGCGTCAAAAATAATTATCATCTTGATGATGGGCAGCGTGTTTGCCGGTATGCCGATAAATAAAGTATTTAGTTTCGGGAGTTCAGAAACAAGTGAAAACATTGTTTGTACCAATTCGCTGACTATCCTTGAAAAAACGGAAAATGTAGTAAAGGCGTTTGAAAATGGCGATTTCAGAGCCGTCACTGTTTATTTCGACGCAAACATGAAGCGGGCATTGCCTCCGGCAGGATTGCGATTAGCATGGACACAAACCGTGGCGACCTGCGGCAGATTTGAAAAAGCCGATATTGAAGCCCTGACGGAAACACGTATAGAAAATTTTGACGTGATAGAAGTCCCGTTTTTTTTCGCCAGAGAAAGACGTAATCTACGATTGGCTTTTAATCAAGACGGCGAAATAGGCGGACTGTTTTTTTTGCCGGTAAATTGAAAATAAACTTGACCCGCAACCTTATAGAGATTGCGGGTCAAGTCTGTAACGATGCAAAGATAACTGATTAATTTAGAGGTATTATTACTTCTTCCCAATCTTCAACTGTAATGCCGTTTTCCATGTCGCCTTCCGGGAGGTTTATCAGATGGTCGTCGTCATGGTTTCCGTATCCTGCGTTGATGACGTGTGTGCGCACATGTTCAATGGTTTCGGTAACTAACAAATTTGTTACGTCAAACTTTTCGCTTGGGTGCAACTCGTTATTAGTGAGCAGGAAATCCAATACAAGATTATGGTGCGCTCCCGACGCTTTTCCAAATATATTGAATGTACGTGTTGTTGTACCGTCGTAGCCGTCATAAACCCTACCGTTGAGAACAAATGCCTGCGCTGCCGGTTCGGTAATCCTTTTGCCTGAAGCCAAATAAACGCCTGAATACATGCCGTCTATCGTTCCAGTCACCTGTTTAGAACTCGCTAAGTTAGTGGCAAACACCGTAATAACAACACGTTCGAAACGCGACTGTGGTTTAATTTTCGTCAAATGAGGCACTTCCTTCATTAATGCCGCCTTATTCATGGTTGTCGTTCTGGTACTAAACACCATTTCCAAAGTCACCTCAAACCTGTCGAGGCTCCATGCTGCTATTGCTTCGGGATTTCCTATTAGCGGCAAATCCTTCGAGCGTGTATAGAAGCCAATTTCATTTTGCGGAACGTTCGTTGCCGCAAAGGTTTCGAAACTTTTTGTACCTTTAAAGGCGATATTGTTCCAGTCGCCTTCGTCTATAGTTTCGTTAAAAACTAACACCGAATAAACGCCAACCGGTATGGGCATTTCACGATATGTCAGGTCTCTTTCGAGGCGATATTCGAGCGGCGCGCCGCCATCGTGGGGGAAGAACCACACCGACGCACGGTGCATTTCTTCGACTGATACGCCCGATATAGACCAGTCTATACTTATCGGCACGAGCGCATACTCCATGTAATCGTCTTCAAGTGTGCGCAACTCGCAGGCGTTGAGCGCCACCGTAGCCATTAATGCTACTATCATGCTTATTTTTACTATACTTTTCATTGTTTTTAATTTTAAAGATTTGACATTTTTGGTTTGTATGAATTGCGGTGCAACAGCCACACTAACGATACGTTGAGCCTTGTAGGTCCAATCCAGCTATAGTTGCCGCTTCGCTGACGGATGAGATGCCATTCGTCGTCTATTCCCACCAAAGGATTGTATTCGCTGTAATTGGTACTGAAATAACCGCCTCCAATCGAATATTCCATTCGCAGGTTTCCTTTTTTTCCTATCGTATGAGCATAACCAGCGTTTATTCCGGCAGATACGAAAAACTCGCCCTGATAGCCTTTGTCGCCCCATTCGACGTCAAAGTATCCGCCTCCGGCATATATTCCGGTGAACCATCCGGTCAGATGCGGACGGTCGCTACGGTCGCCATACCATACGCGGGTTTCAAGGTTGGCATTTACCACCTGCAGGGCATACTGCTTGTTCTCAAGCAGCCACCACGGCATAACAAATTCGCCAATCAACGACAAACGTTCGCCTATCGGAAGTTCCAACCCAAGATTTATGGCAGTTGTGACATCATACAACAGATTGGTTTTCACGGCAAATACCGGTTTTCTGAAAAGGTCGTACTTATCTATCATAACAGTATCGCCGGGCTGTTTGATAACTATCGTATCTGCCGGATTATTGATAACTATCGTTTCGCCGGGTTGCTTGATAACAACTGTATCCACTCTGTCTGATGCGCGATAAAACATTATACCTGTCGCATTTCGCAGCGAGCCGGCATAATATTGCGTGATATGCCTTATCATCGCTCCTCCGCCAACTTCTTTCAACATCGAAAGTCGGTCAAAATCAGACAAATCCTTCCTTGCTAAAATATTTTTTGCTTCGTTGCGAAAGGGAACAGAATGGTCATTATCCACAATGTCGCTTAAAGCCTTCATGTCTACTAAACGCCCGACAGCAAAAATTTTGCTTGAACTCACATGTGGGAAGTTTTGAGCGATGTACTCCTTCACGGCAAGCGCTCGCTCGTATGACAATCGCGAATTTTGAAGAATGGCGCCTTCGGGCGATGCGTAGCCGCTGATAATTATGGAGTCGATGTCGAAATAAAAACTTCTATCGTTCATCAGCCTGCCTAACAGCATCAAAGAGTGGGCGTTCCCGGAAAAATCCCGTATCAGTCGGGATTGATTAACCGGAAAATGTATCGCGATTTCGCCGGATAAATTTTTTGAACCATCAGAGGTCTCGCCGGCGAGATGGAGCGTTTTCGCAGACAAACTGTGAGAAATCAACGCTCCAAAAATTACTAAGACTATTTTCAAATAATTACACATTTTGATTAAATTTTATAAATTAAAACTATTTTGTTATATCTATTACATATATATATACGTTACATTTACGGAAAGGTTACATTTTTTACAAAAAAAATTACATTTTTTTTATTTGTATTTTTTTGCTTATATTTGCATTTTTTTTTGAATGTCAATGAGGAATAAAATACATGAAGTTTTAGAGAACGTGGCAGTGATTGATATTGCCGACGATGGCAGGGCTTTGGGCAAAGCTCACGACTTGGTGGTGTTCATTTCACACGCTATTCCGGGTGATTTAGTGGACGTGAGGGTTGTTAAAAAACGAAAAAAGTACGTTGAAACGGTGCCCGTGCGTTTTAACCATTTTTCCCAATGGCGTGTAGAGCCGTTTTGTAGCAATTTCGACCTGTGTGGCGGGTGCAAATGGCAAGATATGGACTATGAAAAACAACTTTTTTACAAGCACAAGACTATTTCTGACGCCTTTGAACGCATAGGAAAGTTGGCCACGCCCGACATACACCCCGTTCTGGCAGCCGAACAAACCACTTTTTATCGCAACAAACTTGAATTTACCTTTTCGGCAAACCGCTGGCTAACTAATTCCGAACTACACGCTGAAACAGAGGGTGATACAGTAAACCGTAATGCACTGGGGTTTCATGTTCCGGGCAGATTTGACAAGGCGCTCGACATAGACTGCTGTTATCTGCAAGCCGACCCCTCAAACGCTATACGCAACAGTGTGCGCGACTTTGCACTTCAGGAAAACATGCCCTTCTACGATTTGCGAAAACACGAAGGATACCTGCGAACGATGATAATACGGACATCGACAACCGGCGATATGATGGTGATAGTCAGTTTCAAATACGAAGACGTTGAGATGCGCGAAAAATTGATGAACTTCATCTGGAAACGTTTCCCCGAAGTAAGTTCGTTGATGTATGTCATCAATCCCAAGTTGAACGACAGCATAGCCGACTTGGAAGTCCTTCTGTTCAGGGGTAAAAACTATATCATGGAAGAGATGGAGGGTCTGAAGTTCAAAGTGGGTCCCAAATCTTTTTATCAGACAAACTCCGGGCAGGCTTACGAGCTTTACAAAATTGTTCGCAAAATGGCTAAACTCACCGGCAAGGAAATCGTATACGACCTTTATACGGGCATCGGCACGATAGCCAATTTTCTTGCTAAAGACGCCAAAAAGGTTATAGGCGTGGAGTTTATAGAAGAAGCCATAGAAGACGCAAATCACAATTCGGCAATGAACGGCATTTATAACACATTTTTTTTCGCCGGCGACATGAAAGACGTGTTTACAATGGAATTTATTCAAAAACACGGTACGCCCGACGTCGTTGTTTTAGACCCTCCGCGCGCGGGCGTTCACACGAAAGTCATTGAAGCGCTGATGCTTGTAGCTCCCGAAAAAATCATCTACGTTAGTTGCAATCCGGCATCGCAGGCGCGCGATTTAGCGTTGATGCAGGAAAACTACAGAATTGTGGCGGTCAAGCCCGTAGATATGTTTCCACATACACATCACATAGAAAATGTTGTGAAATTGGAAAGAATTATTTAACTTTGCAAAATTATTTTTTTCGAACAAATATGATGATTGATTTTGAACAAATATGTAAGCAAGTTTGCGAAATAGCACGACAGGCGGGAGAATATATCCGCAAGGAGGCTGCTGACTTTTCGGCTAAAAGCGTTGAAGTGAAGGGGCTTCACAATTTTGTTTCGTATGTAGACAAAGGCGCCGAAAAAATGATAGTAGAGCGACTGCAGAAAATACTGCCCCAAGCCGGATTTGTAGCCGAAGAAGGCACTATAACTACCCGTGGCGAACGCTACGACTGGGTTATCGACCCCTTAGACGGAACAACAAATTTCATTCACGGGTTGCCACCATATTCCGTGAGCATAGGGCTGATAGAGAACAATGTACCCGTTTTGGGAGTCGTCTATGAAGTGACCCTCGACGAACTCTTTTATGCGTGGAAAAATAGTCGGGCTTACCTTAACGGAAAAGAAATACGGGTTTCGGACAGGGTTAAAGTGCAGGACGCGCTGATAGCAACTGGTTTTCCCTACTACGACTATCATCTGATGCGTCCCTACATTGCATGTTTGGAGCATTTACTTCAAAACTCTCACGGTGTGAGGCGTTTAGGCTCTGCGGCGGTAGATTTGGCTTATGTAGCCTGCGGACGCTTCGAGGCGTTCTACGAATATAGCCTGAGCCCATGGGATGTAGCAGCCGGAGCGTTCATACTGCAACAAGCCGGAGGACACGTGAGCGACTTTGCCGGAGGTGACAATTATCTGTTCGGAAAACAGTTAGTGGCTGCAAACAGCGCCATATTTGACGAATTTTTAAAAACAATTCAACACTTTCTTAAATAGTTTTCAGTTTTCAGTTTTTTTCAAAATTAAATCTTAAATCTTAAACACTTCAATATCAACCAATATGCGAAAAATAGCGTTAGTAACAGGGGCTACAGCCGGCATAGGAACGGCTACAGCCGAAATTTTAGCAAAAAACGGTTATAACCTGATAATCACAGGACGTCGTAAGGAGCTGCTGGACAAATTGAAAAGCGAATTAGGCGTTAAGTACAAAAGCGACGTACTTTCACTAAATTTTGATATTCGCGACCGCAAGCAAACAGAGGACACACTCGAAAAATTGCCTAAATCGTGGAAAAACATTGACATCTTAGTCAATAACGCCGGGCTGGCAGCCGGTTTTGCGCCCATTCAGGAAGGCTCGATAGACGACTGGGAGCAGATGATTGATACAAATATCAAGGGTCTGCTGTATGTCACCCGCATTATAGCGCCTACAATGGTGAAGCGCGGCAGCGGACACATAGTGAATATCAGCTCCATTGCGGCAAAAGAAACGTACGAAAAGGGCAACGTATATTGCGCCTCCAAACATGCCGTAGACGCCCTCACAAAAGGGATGCGTATAGACCTGGTGAAGCACAACGTGAAGGTAACATCCATTTCTCCCGGCTTTGTGGAAACAGAGTTTTCGCTTGTACGTTTTAAGGGCGACAAAGAGCGCGCCGAAAAGGTCTACGAAGGTCTGACGCCTCTCAGCGCCGAAGATGTAGCTGAGGCAGTATGGTTTGCCGTGTCGCGTCCGGCACACGTCAATATCAACGATATGCTGATAATGCCAACAGCGCAGGCAAATATTGCTACTGTTGTAAGGAAAAAGTGAGAAGTATAAAAAATAAAAAAAAACTACTTCTTAAAAGTTAAAATATTTTTATTATCTTTGCCCCGTCTTGTTGTTTCAATTCTCTTGTTTAGAGGGCGAGGTTTCAAGAAGTTCTTTTTTCGGGCTAAATGTCTGATAGAGAAAGACCTGTCAAAATGATGGGGAATCTAAGGTATGTCTTTTTGTGAAGTAGATGAATACAGACAGCGAAAGTATTTTTTGGTACGTTTTGTTTGCTACCAACGGGAAAGCGGCGGAAATAAAACCGTATTTGGAGGCTGAAAATATCGAGTATTTTTACCCGATGGTTTTCAAGGAAATCAAAATCAAGGATAGCCAGAGGAAAAGGCTTACAGTACAGCCGCTTCTGGGCAACTTGTTGTTTGTCAAATCATCAAGGCAGATTTTAGACCCGCTTGTAGAAAAGTTAAAATTGACGCTTGGGATTTCATCAGGGCTGTATTACAGAGATTTAGGTACGAAAGAGTTGATAAGAGTTCCCGAACAGCAGATGCGAAACTTTATAGCCGTTGCCGGTTCCAAAAACACGCAGGTCATCTATTTGACAAATAAAGAGGTAAATTTACAAAAAGGCAAAAGAGTACGGGTTACAGGCGGCGAATTTGAAGGAGTTGAAGGCGTAATAATGAGAATAAAGGGCGACAGCCGCGTTGTAGTGGTTATTCCAAACTTGTTGTCGGTAGCGACGGCGTATATTCCGGCGGGGTATGTGGTGCCGGTTGAGTGAAAATAGAGTAAAAAAATAAAAAAATTATCAGAATGAAAAATAAAAATTTTGTATTTTACGGTTTTATTATAGCCTTTGTTATGCTTTTTTTGGCATCGGCTGTTATATTTAGAGTGTATAACATTGAAATTTTACCGTCTCAATTTTATGGCGCTTTAATCGGTGTGTTTATTACCGCTATAGTTACTGCATTTCTTTTGCGTGGACAGACTGAAGGCGATGAAAAACGCGAGAAAAGTGTTAAAGTCTTCGAGAAAAAACAAGAAGTTTATCATTGCTTTTTGGATAAACTCAAAGAAATTATTCAAGACGGTGAAATTAAAGTTTGGAAAAAAGACGAAACAGGGAAAATAGACACTTCTGTTGATGACCTGAAAGACATTTTTTTTCAACTTGCCAATATTCAAATGCACATTAATAGTTACGACAGGCTCAATGATTTGCTTGATAAACTAAACAATTTGATAGCAACGATGAATGAATTTGCAGAAAGCGACGATAGCGATAAGCAAAAAATTTTAGGTACAATTTATTCTCGAATTTATCAACATATTACCGAAATCACAACCATTTTAAGAGAAGATTTATACGGAGACAGAAAACAAACAGGAAGTGATATGGAGGACAATATGTCAAAAATTTTGGATACATTAGAAATAAATGTAACAACAAAAACGCTTGATAAATTTGGCTTGCAAAAATATTTTTGGGAAACACTGGCAAAAAAGTTAGAAGAAAAAGGCTATGAAATAATGTCAAATAGCGCTGACGAATCTAGGATAAGATTGTATTATGAATCAAAACGACCGCGAAAGGGCAGATGGTTTGGTATAAAGTTAGCAATCAAAGTCAATGAAAATTTAACAGTACCTTTTAAAATAGAATGTTGGAATACCTATTATTACGGTTTCCCTAAAAAAGACAGTTCTGATTTAATTCAAAATGCGCTTCCTGTGAATTTAAAGAAAGACCCTAAATGGTACGGAAGGACTGAAGTCGAAGAAAAAAAGCGTTTAGATTGGTGGACAATGAAAGGTAAAGGTTTTGAGCAATTATCAGACACAAAACGCAGAGATAGTTTTATGAATAGTGTAGTTGACGAAATAGACAAATGTATAAAAGAATTTAAACAAAAAGCAAAAAATATAGGTATATGAAAAGTATAGAATTGTTAGAACAAGTATCAAAAAAACTGGAATTAAGAAAATGGAAAAATCAAGAATTTAATATTTTTAATGCTTGTAGCATTGAAAATCAAGAATTGGCACATTCGTCTTTTATTGCCAATTTGTTAGATCCACGAGGCACACATTCGTGCGGTAATCTTTTTTTAAAAACATTTATAGAAAGTTTAAAAATTAATATGGATGTTTTAGATAATTTAAAAGATAATGTTTGGGTTGGAACCGAAAAAACTGTTTCCAATGGCAGAATAGACATTTGGATTAAAAGCAAAACTGAAAATGCTTATCTGCTTATTGAAAATAAAATATACGCAGGAGACGAAGAAAAACAAATATTGAGATATCGTGAGTATTTGAACGAGACAAGCAAGAAACATAAAGAAACTCGGAAAGGAATTTTATTGTATTTGACCGTAAATGGAAAACCAGCAAGCGACTATTCCACTGACGGAAAAGTAGAGCGAAACCAACCTTATGGTTATTATACGATTTCCTATTATAAGACAATTAGAAATTGGTTATCTTCTTGTTTAGATACGGAATTGCCCTCACGAGTAAAATTAGCGCTTGATCAATATCTTGAATTGATTGATTATATGAATTTTGAGGCAGATTTGCGAGATGAGTTATTACCGAAAATAACCGAAGATGACATTGCTGAAGCATTGAAAAAAAATAAAGATAATCAAATAAAATCTGCGCTTGAGTATATGCTGTATTCTAAACGAATTAGTAAAAAATGAAATGTAAAAGTTGTAGCGTATTTTTATGCACAAAACGTCCAAAAACAATATAGATTTCATTCACTAACATTTTTCACCATAAAATGCAACCTGTTCAATATATTCACCTCGCTCATTCCGCTGTCGAAATCTAAAAACAGCAGGTTCATGTTTGGATAGCGGTCGCGGATGCGTTTTTCTACGCCTTTGGAAATAACGTGGTTGGCGATACATCCGAAGGGTTGTACGCTGACGACATTATTAACGCCACTTTCAGCAAAAGCGGCTATTTCGCCGGGAATAAGCCAGCCCTCGCCAAATTGGTTGGTAAGGTTTATGATACCAGAGGCTTTT
>Ga0099364_10013657_pt1 | contig 10876 bp, 5 predicted proteins | sample TergutTh196P3_FD_73070 | JGI IMG/M metagenome (GOLD analysis project Ga0099364, IMG submission 73070) | Microcerotermes parvus P3 segment gut microbial communities from Pointe-Noire, Republic of the Congo - Th196 P3 | ecosystem: Host-associated > Arthropoda: Insects > Digestive system > Gut ... | reverse complement strand
CGGAGACACAACAGCCAGAAACTTCTGATGATGAAGAAATTCCTTCTGAATTTCTTGCGGATTTTGTTCTGCCTCAGGCAGATGCATCTTTACCAATTTCGGTTTTTGATGAAGTTTGGGCATATTTGCTTGATGGCAGTGAAGAAACATTAAGAAATGAATTTCCACTTTCTGATGTGGGTTATTTTGGTGCAGAAATTGATGCATATGGAAAACTTGTCAATGTTCCTGACCACCGCAAGGTGTCATTTTATCAGGGCAGGCTTCATCTGGTAATTGCCTGTAATGGCAGAGCCCTGACACATTTTGCTCTGCTTGAAGGCAGGCCTGAACGTACTCAGCTTATTGCGGACTTGCTTAGGGCTGCAGAACCTTATGACGGGCTTCAGATAGATTTTGAGTATGTCCCGCAGCAGGCAGGTGCTGCTTTTCTTTCATTTTTAATTGAATTGCGGCAAGGGTTAGGAGATAAAATATTTTCCGTAGCACTTCCAGCCAGAACCCGTACCCTGCAAAATGATGTCTATGATTATGCAAGAATATTGCCGCATGTAGACCGTATACTTGTTATGGCATATGACGAGCACTGGTCTACAAGTGCACCTGGCCCTGTTGCTTCAATGCCCTGGAGCCGGAATGTAGGAGCATATTCAATTCGTACCATTGGAGCTGAAAAATTGATAATGGGACTGCCATTTTACGGACGTACCTGGGGTGATATAGCGCCTAACAGAGCATTTTTCCATTCCGGCATCATGCGCTTACACCGGGAACATGATTCACCGGAGATTAGCAGGAGGGATGGTGTTCCTACCTTTGTTTATAATACAAGTTTAACAGTTACTGTTTTTTTTGATGATGCTTACTCGCTATCTTCGCGTATGGAAATGTATCGCAATATGGGTGTTAGGTCAGTTGGTTTTTGGTGTCTTGGACAGGAAACCCCAGAGATCTGGTCTTTATTAAGGCTTTCACAGTAAAAGCTAGCTTGTTGATTGAGATACTGCTCCAAGGCTAAAGTCGCCCAATATCTTAAAATGGTGCTTGTCCCGCTTTACTGTTAATTCCCTTTCCGGAAAATACACAGGAAGCAGTTTTTTTACCTTGTTTACTATGGCTTTGTAGATTATCCGGCGGTCTTCTTCGCATACTTTTTCCAGGGTTGATATGCGAAAATCAATAAAATAACCGCGTCCCAGCTCTGATCCAAAGCCTGGTGTAAAATTAGCCCAAATATCGAAGAGTCCGTCTGCTTCAGGGTTTGCTGTTTCGCCGCGTTCTGGTCTTACAGGATGCAAATTGTATTTGTCGCCATATGTGTCTTCGATAAAGTGGTCAACTTCATCGAAAAGTTCCTTCATACGTCTGTCAAATTCAGCTTTTTTGGGATGATTCATACTCTACTGCGACCTAGAAGACTTGAAATACATATGCGACCTAGAAGACTTGAACTTCCATGCCTCTCGGCACTAGCACCTCAAGCTAGCGTGTCTACCAGTTCCACCAAGGTCGCCCGCACTTTAACATTAATAGATGTTGCAATACAAAACCAATTTATCCTAGCTTTTTATCTTGCTTATGTCAAGATTATTAAATGTCGATGATCGATATATGAGAAGAAATGTCTTTTTTACCGCAATTTTATGCGGAATTATCATTATTTTTGGTATTTTGGGATCATGTGCCTCAGAGCCTGATCAAGTAGAACCTGAATATATTCCATCCACTGTTATTGAGGATGATGTGTGGAGTCTGCTTGCTAGCGGTCAATTACACAGGGTTCAGCCCTATTTTATGGGTGAAGTGGATGTAAATGCCACTGACAGTGAAGGCAGAACCCCGCTTCATATAGCAGCGGATATTGAGAATCCTCAAATGGCAGCTTTTTTTGTTGCCATGGGTGCCAATGTTGATGCTCTTGACATGCATCAGAGAACTCCCCTGGCTATCAGTGCGGAAAAACTTGATCCTTTGACTGCAAAAATTCTTGTAGATGCAGGTTCGGATATTCACCATCCCATGTACGGAGGACTTAGTCCTGTACGCAGAGGTGTTGATAATAATATTGAATTTCTTGAGGCCATTATAAACCCTGCTTCTTCAGAAAGTATTGATTCATCCGGAAGAACAGCCCTTCACATTGCAGCTGAACAGGGTAATGCAGAAGCAATCAGGGTTATTCTTGCTGTAAACAATAATAGTCTTTATATAAGGGATAATCAGGGTAAAACTGCCCTCGATATTGCTTTTGAAGGCACTCAATCGCGCGATCATGCTGAAGCAGCTGAACGCCTTATTCTTGGCGGTGCTGTTTCCAATAACCATATTTATTCGTATTTTGCCCCTGCTGTTCGTACAGCCAATTATAATATACGCAGTTCAGACGGCATGGCACCTCTGCATTATATGGCAAGAGACGGGTATTTAGGGTATATAAACTTTGCTCTTGAAAAAAATGCAGACATCAACATTAAAAACGCATCCGGAGCAACTCCCCTGCACGAAGCTGTTCGAAACGGAAATATTAGGCTCATACAAACATTGCTTGATTATGGCGCAGATATTTTTGCTGTAGATGCAAAAGGCAATTCCGTGCTTCATATTGCTGTTGAGCCTGATAATCATCATGAGGTTTTAAGACTTCTATTAAATTATGGAGCTGACCCTAACCATAAGGATGATCACGGGGACACGCCTCTTCATATTCTTGTTATGCTAAACCGTTCCCAGGACATGATACTGCTTCTTCTTCAAAATGGAGCAGATGTCAATACACGCAATATATACGGCAAAACACCCCTTTACCTTGCTGTTGAAGAAAACCGTGTAAATATTGTTCCGCTTTTGATTTCAAGACAGTCAGATATTTTTGCTGCTGATAATGACGGTATAACACCCTTTGAACTTGCTTTAACATCAAGACCTGCTCTTCTCCCCATATTTATTAACAGTGAGACCGTGCATCTTATTGACAGTCAGGGAAATACCATGCTTCATATCACTGTACGCGCAGGAGGTAATGCCAATATTATAAGCATGATCCTTGATAGCAATGTTAATGTAAATGCCAGGAACCAGGAAGGAGACACTGCCTTACATATTGCAGTCAGATTGAATGATGAAAGGGCAGGCACGATTCTTATATCAAGGGGTGCTGATATTTTTGCACCTAACGCCAGGGGGGAGAGTCCCCTTTTCCTTGCTTTCCCGGAATCCTCTTTCAGATCTCCTGCTATTAATGGAAGAAGTGAAACAGGGCTTAGAAACTGGCTGTTCACCGCGCAAACACTTCACAGCAAAGACGGTCTGGGTAATACAATACTTCACTATATAGCTCAATGGCAGTATGATCGCTGGATCAATTATCTTGTTAATTTGGGAGCTGATACTGAAGCTGAAAATGCCACAGGGGAACCGCCCTTATTTATTGCTGTAAGGGTTAATTCACCCTCAACAATAAGATCTCTTGTTTTTGCCAGTGCCAATCTTTTTAGCCGTGATAGGCTTGGAAATACCGCGCTTCATGCAGCAGTACGCTGGAATGCAATAAGAGCTGCAGAAACACTTATTGATTTGGGTCTTGACGTTAATGCACATGCCATAAACGGAAAAACTCCATTGCACGATGCTGTACGTCTAGGAATGGCTGATATGGAAGGCCTGCTCCTGGCAAACGGCGCTGACCTTGAAGCGCGCGATGCTGAAGGGAACACACCATTTATGGAAGCAGTGCTTGCAGGAATGAGGCCTGCCATGGAAAGAATGGTAGCAAGGGGTGCAAATCCCAATGTAAGGAATTTTAGCGGTGACACGCCATTGCACATGGCAGCTGCCATGGAAAGGCCTGATATTGCCGCGCTTCTGCTTGGCTGGGGCGCTTCAATTCATGCGCGCAATTCCTCTGGTAGAACTGCTTTTCAGAATGCCCTGACAGCTACTTCACCTCAAATGGTAAGAACGCTTTTAACACGCGAACAGATATCACGCACAGATGATTACGGCTCAACGCCTTTGCATATTGCTATTCAGGAAAGGGTTTCAATAAGCATGATAAACACCATCATTGGCCTTGGCGCACGTTCAAATGCCATTGATTTTGAAGGCCGCACCCCAATGCGCATTGCAGTTGACACAGCGCAATGGAATATTGCAAAACTTCTTGCAGACTCCGGTGCTGACATATTCCTTGAAGCCCGTGACGGCAGAACAGCAGCTGGTATTACCATCACAAGAGGGTCAGAAGCCATAACAGCAGTGTTTTCCGGTAGAGCTATTCTGGCACAGGACAATGGAGGCAATACCATACTCCATCATGCTGCACAGACAGGCAATATTGAAGCGATCACACAGCTTCTTGAACTGGGTGCAGATAAATCAAGGAGAAACATTGCTGCGGAAAGCCCCCAGGACATTGCCCGCCGATGGAGGCATACAGAAGCTGTAGCCCTGCTGAATTAAGTGTGACTGACACCTGCGCTACCTGTAGCGTAGGTCTTAGCTATCGGCGCAATATTTAGCGTCAATGATTGTCACCACATAGCAAATGGATTTACATTGCGGACAATGCGGAATCCATTAACATAGTTAGCGTCACTGGGACTTGCATTGCCGCGTGCTACGTTAAGAATATTATTGGCTATATTGCCCCAGCTTCCGCCGCGTCTGATCCTTGCAGGTGTACTTAATGAACTGGCTGACGGCCCCCTTGGGTTATCAAGATTTGCTGTTTGGCCTGAATAAGGTGCGTACCAGTCCCAGCACCATTCCATTACATTGCCGCTCATATCATGTATACCTAGGCCATTGGCTGCTCTGGTTCCAACTGGATGTGTCAAACCTCCGGCGTTCCCGTCAGCACCGCCAAACCAAGCAACTTCACTTGGAATATTACTTCCTGAATATAAATAGTTACCAGGTGTACCAATACCGCCTCTGGCAGCATATTCCCATTCAGCTTCTGTAGGGAGCCTAAAACCGATTATATTCCAGTCTGGAAGATCGACTGTCGCTTCATTTATGGAATACTGATTAGCAGGGTTTCCTGGTATTAGGCGTGTAGAAATGACACTTATATCATATACTGGATTAGTACCAGCTTCCTGTATACTTTTTGCATTACAAAATAAAACAGCATCAAACCAGGAAACTCTTTCTACAGGAAGATTCGGAGCTAAGTCATGTCGTTGACTGGGGTGAATGCTAATTTCTGTGTTTGATCCAAAGTAGCCAGAGTTAGAAGTAATAAATGTTTCTATTACTGTTCGATACTCTGTCTGTGTTATCTCATACTTGCTGATATAAAAACCATTCAAAGTAATATTACGCACAGGAGATGTACCGCTGCCTTCAGCTCCCATCCTGAAGTTTCCGCCCCTTACCCATACCATGTCAGGTATATCAGGAACCCATCTAGCATAAAGGGTAAAAGTGTATACACCTGGCGGATCTTGTACAGCATCATTAATAGATACAGTCTGGTTAAAATCCCATTGTACCAGAGCATTTCTATGCGCCTCTAGTGCTGGATTAAAAATACCTGTGCCGGTGTAATACCACCAGCCATTAAATGACCAACCACTAATATTTGCCGGTGACAATGGCTCTGTAATAATACCATTATTGGCAATAATCTGGGATGTTGGGGGAAAGCCTCCGAAACTGCCAGAGGGTAACTTCAAGTCAAAATTGACTGTGATGTCTGCATTACCCCATAAGGCATAGAGGGTAAGATCACTGTTTACAGGCGTATCAAAATTATACAATTGGTTACGTCCTGCATCAGCATACCAGCCCAGGAACCCCTGTCCGGTTTTTCTCATAACAGGAGGTCTTGTAACAAGAGCACCCTGCGCAACAGTCTGCCTTGATGGAGCAGGTATACCTCCGTCAGCGTCAAACGTAATTGTAAATGTGTTTATAACCCATTTAGCGTATAAAATTAAATCTCCCCTTATTGTATCTGAAGCAAAATCCCATTCCCTTGTTAATGCAGCATCTGAAAACCAGCCGCCAAAAACATAACCTTCACGATACATGACAAAGGGTTCTGTAATCCTTGAATTTATTACTAAATCCTGTGCTCTTGGGATCGGGCTTCCCAGATTTGATTCGAAATCAACAGTATAGCAAGGTTCACCCCACCTGGCTTCGAGAGTTAATGGAGAATTTACCCGCATTGTGGCAAAATTCCACAGTGTATTGGTTCCCTGTATATACCAGCCAATAAAACCCTGACGTCCAATAGGATCAAGCCTTGGAGGTGTTGGTTCAGTTATTAATGTTCCTGCTAATATATCTTTTGTCACCGTCCTTATTTCTTCTGGTATTGCTCCAGGAGCCAGAAATGTTACCCTGAAAAAACTTGCTGTGCTTGTATGTTCCCATCTGGCATATAAGGTCATGTCCCCTGAAACTGTGTCTGTAGCAAAATTCCATTCCCTTGTTAATGCTGCATCTGTATACCATCCGCCAAATGCGTAGTTATCTCTTGTCATTGGCGGTACTCTTCCAACTCTTGCACCGCTCATTACACGCTGTTCTCCAGGGGCTGGATTTCCGTCATAGGCCTGGAATGAAACTGTATATATTCTGGATGGATTTACTAAAGGCGGTCTTCCATCTTCCCACCATGGCTGCATTATTGAATTATGACAAGTTGTAAAAAACATAAGTGTCAATAAAAATAAGCCTGTAAAAAGTGCTGATTTTTTCATTTTTTTACTCCGTTTTTTAACTACTCGTTTTTAATTAATCCAGGTCAAACTGAACAATTATTAATTCTACCCGGCGGTTTCTGTTCCAGAATTCATGACTGCTTGTTACAGTCCTTGTACCGCCATGTCCAATAATTGTTATCTGTTCTTCTCTTACGCCTCTTTGCCTAAGCCGTGCAGCAACATTATTCGCGCGTATAATACTGAGTTCCATCAGTTCGTTGTGTTCGCCGGTATCACCTGTAACAGGATTGGCATGACCTTCTACCCTGACCCGGAGTCCAGGATTATCACGCAGTATTTGTGCTGCTTCATTTATTGTAAGGTCGTTAAGTGCAACAACATCTGCACTGACTCCTACATTTAGGCTCCCTATATCCGGCCCAAAAAGAATAAACTCAACTGCGCTTATTACAATTCGTCTTAGTATGTCTTCCGGCGGAAGGGTTCTTATGGTTTCAATATATTCTGTTCTTACAGCATCATTTTCAGCTCTGGAAAGATCAGAGCGGGCCCGTGCAAGATCGCTTTCAGTTCTTGCAAGATCGCTTTCAGTTCTGCTTAGATCAGCTCTTGTTCTAGCAAGTTCTTCTTCAGCCCTTGCAAGTTCAGCTCTTAATCTTGCTTGTTCTGCTGCTGTTCCTGTTCCTGTTCCTGTTCCTGTTTCGCCGCTTTCTGCCCTTGCAAGATCATCCCTTAATCTTTGGACTTCTGCTTCTGCCCTTGAAAGCTCGCTTCTTGTTCGTGCAAGTTCTTCTTCAGCCCTGGCTGTTTCTGCCTCTGCCCTTGCAAGTTCATTTCTTGTTCTTGCAAGTTCTTCTTCAGTTCTTAAAGCTTCATTTCTTAATCTGGCAAGTTCTGTTTCCCTTCCTGCATCATCAACTTCAATATATTCAGTTCTTATAACCTCGCGGTCTACATATTCAACTCTAACAACTTCTTCAACCCTTACTACTTCTTCAGTCCTTACAACTTCGCGATCCACATACTCGGTTCTAGGCTGCTGAGCTGCCCTTGTTCTCTGTGTATCTGCTCCTATTGGGAATTTTCTTCCAAATGTTACAGCAACTCCCATTATAAATGGATATCCTGCACGAAGCTGGGGTTCTATATGTATTACAGAAGATAATGGTATGGTTAAGCCAAATGTAAAATCAAACAACATTGAAGACCTTGTCATTGTTTCTTCAGGCCCCCTGAATGCAGCTAAATAACCCATGCCAGCCTGCATAAATGGTACCATATTCAGACGCGAAAAACCTTCAGGCATAATATCCAGCCGGAAAAAAAGCTGGCTTTCCAGGGTTAGAACATTATAACCTGAGCTTTCGTTGCTGTAATTTACACCGATCTTGCTTCCCATTAAAACATTTGGTGAAAGACGGAGTTTTGGTACTACAAGGGCACCTATATTGTACCCATCAACAAGAAGGTTACTGCTGGCAACACCGGCATCCAGAATCCATTCTGTAACTCCCCAATCTATTGATTCTTCTGTTTGTGCATATATGCTATGAAATAAAAAAATGAATGTCAGAAACAGGAAAGTTTTTTTCATATTTTTTCCTTTTTTTATCTTTTTTTTCTAATAATTATAATATTAATATCATATCATAATAAAAGTCAAATTTAAATTAAGCTTACAGGATCAACATCAACTTCAAGGTAGACTTTGGGGTCTTTTGACTTTTCATATTTTTCAAGCATAAGGCCTGCGGCTGAGTGGAGCGTATTCATGGAAGTGCCGCGCAGTATAAGCTGGCGTCTGTGGTTTTTATTGATAATGCCTAAAGGACATTCAGCCGGGCCAAGGGAATCTGCATTTTTTGGAAGCAGGGGCTGGATTATGGAATTTAGCCGTTCTGCTGCCTTATCCGCGCGCCCTGCATCACGCGAGCGGAATGTAAAACGGATTAACCTTGTATATGGCGGGAATAAAAGCATCTTTCGCATGGCCAGTTCCGCATCATAAAACCCGTTAATATCCAGTGTACAGGAATAGACAATTGCAGGGTCTTGCGGGCGCAGGGTTTGCACAATAACTTTTCCATCAGGGAAATATCTGCCAGCCCTGCCTGCAACCTGAACAACAAGTGCAAATGTCCGTTCCGCAGCCCGGAAATCAGGTAGATGAAGGCCTGTGTCAGCAAGGACAACACCAGCAAGCCGCACACCGGGAAAATTAAGGCCTTTTGCAACCATTTGGGTTCCAAGCAGTATGTCAATTTCACCATTGCGGAATTTATCAAGCGCTTGTTTTAAGCTTCCTTTTTTACTTACTGTGTCAGCATCTACTCGTAAAATTTTCAACTCCGGGAAATTTCTTTTTACTTCCTCTTCGATCATTTCCGTGCCAAAGCCGTGAAACCCAGCTTCAATGGAACCGCACTCAGGGCAAGACTGCGGCGGGCTGGTTTTATAACCGCAGTAATGGCATATTGCGCGGTTTCTGCTTTTATGCCAGGTAAGCGATACAGAGCAATGCCTGCATTTTAGTTCAAAGCGACATAATGGGCAGCGGTAAAAGTAAGCGAAACCACGCCTGTTAAGAAATAAAATGGTCTGCCGCTTCATTCTGGCTGTAAGCCGGATTTCTTCCTTAAGCAGGCTAGAAAGGCAGTCCTCTGTGTCAGAGAGGTTTACTGCTTTTATTTCCGGTGTGCTTCCGCCTGAAAGCCGTTTTGTAAGATCAAGCCTTTCTATAACGCCATCCTGCATCAGTTTCCAGGCTTCTGCAGAGGGAGTTGCAGAACCCATTACAAGCACAGCACCCTGTTTTGCAGCACGGTGCATGGCAACCTGCCTTGCATGGTATCTTGGAGTATTGCCGGATTTATAGGAGCTGTCCTGTTCCTCGTCAATTATAATCAGCCCAATGTTCCTCATTGGAGTAAGTATTGCCGAGCGCGGGCCTACAATTATCCGCGTTTCACCCCTGCGTATCTTCATCCATTCAGCAAGACGTTCTCTGGGAGTCATTCCAGAATGAATTACTGCAGCCTGCTTAAAACGCCGGCTGATTATATCTGCGGTTTGGTGGGTGAGTGAAATCTCGGGAACCAGGTAAATAACGGTTTTTCCAATGTTAAGCATGTATTCTGCTGCGCGTAAAAAGACTTCGGTTTTTCCTGATCCGGTTATGCCGTAAAGGTAGAACAGCGGGGTTTTGCTGTTTTTTGTACTGTTATTTGCAGCGCATATTTTTTCTATTGCATTTTGCTGTTCTTTTGAAGGACTTGGAGTGGAGGAAATTATATCATCAGTATCTGCAAATTCCTGAAAAACCGGATAATCGCCTGTTCTTTTTCCAGACGGGATCATGGCAGCGAGTGCCTGGCCAAGGCTGCAGAAATAATATTCTGCTATCCATTTGGCAAGGCTTAAATCTTCATCATCAAAAATCGCTTCTTTATCTACAAGCCTGCGTATTGTTTTTATTGAGGAATCTTTTAGCCCCTCTGGAGCTTGTTTTCTTGCAGCGATTATATAACCCAGAAGATCCCTGGATCCAAAAGGAACCATGGCGCGTTTTCCGGGTTCTGCCTCGTTTTTTTCATCTACCCGATATGTAAAAACCTGTGTGCCGGGTATATCAAAAACAAGGTCATAGTATGGGGTGGTCATAGGGTATTAGTTTACTCTAAAATCCTCCTTAAAAACAAAAATTCTCCCAAATTTTTGTGCAGCTTTACAGGCAAGAAATATTGCCCGGACAGCCCATGCCTCAAGTATATTATTTTTCCATTTTATTTATCTCACGGACAAATTCTTCAAGGTTTTTGAATTGGCGGTAAACAGAGGCAAAACGTATATAGGCAACCTTATCCAGAAGACCTAGTTTTTCCAAAACAAGATCCCCGATAACTCCTGCTGGAATCTCATTATCATCCTTGCCTATCATTGCAGCTTCATCTTCGATTTCATTGATAAGGTTTTCTATGCTTCTCTGTGAAACCGGCCTTTTTTCAAGTGCCCTGCGCACGCCCTTCTCGATTTTTTCCCTGTCAAAAGGCTCCCGTCTGCCATTTTGTTTTATAACCATAAAGGGCTTGTCTTCAATACGTTCGTAACTTGTAAACCTGTTACTGCAGCCAACACATTCCCTGCGCCGGCGAATAGCATCCCCGGCAGCCAGGGTTCTGGATTCAATTACTTTATCATCT
>Ga0099364_10013656_pt1 | contig 10877 bp, 4 predicted proteins | sample TergutTh196P3_FD_73070 | JGI IMG/M metagenome (GOLD analysis project Ga0099364, IMG submission 73070) | Microcerotermes parvus P3 segment gut microbial communities from Pointe-Noire, Republic of the Congo - Th196 P3 | ecosystem: Host-associated > Arthropoda: Insects > Digestive system > Gut ... | reverse complement strand
GGAACCTTCGGGTTCCAAAAATGCGGGGAATTTCTTGACTAGCTGCAGAACCAGTTAGCTTCTCAAGAAGGACTCTGCTCCATGGAGTAAGTAAGTAAGAGACAGTTCACAGGTGGGCTGATTGGTGGTGTCTGTGTTCACATCTTTAAAATGCTTTACTTGTCATCTACACTGCTAACATCCATGCAGGCATTTCCATATCCACGTTGAAGTCACGTTTGAATGTCAAAGGTGATGATTTCCTCCTTAACAAGAAATTCTATCTGCATATTAAAATGGCTTGTCCGTGCCAGCCAGTTTCTAGCACTGAGGTATGACCACATGATGGGGACTGGCAATGCGATTTTCACTCTTGTGTGACATAATAGGAGTAACTGTTCATTATACACTGTGCATTGAAATATTCCCTGGCATTTATTCATAACTCTATGATGCTCATGACTTTTGGTGTGGCCTTCTTGTTACGTAGTATCGTCCTGTGATGGCAAAATAAATATGAAAAAATGTTGTTTAATGTTGGTTCAGAATTTGTTGGAAATACATGCCTGAGAGCCTTGTCGGTACTCAGCCCCAAGAGGAACACTGAATTCACAGACCAGTTAATGTCTCTGACTTGAAGTTGAACTCACCTTAGCAGTGACAAAAACTATATGTCTTGAATACATGTCACTATAACATATCAGGAATATTTGTTAAGTAATCCATGATTTGCATGAACTTATGACATTTACACAATCTTCTTGTTATTATTTTCTTTTAGTTTCAAATATTTGAAGGTGAGGTGGCTGCAGAGACACAAAGTCCATATTTTCTTTTCAGGATAGACTGCAACTATACACCATTTGTCATGACTTACAGCCAGTAGCTGAATGTATGGTAATGATTCCCATGTGTTTCTTTGAACGAAATTTGTAGTTCTGAGGTATTCTGCAGGTGTCAGTACAATCACTAGCCCAAAGCAATTATCCCTTAAAATGTTACAATTGAAAAACTACCGTATGTGATTATTTTTGGTCCTCAAGCAACTCTGATGTTGGTTAATGTAATTTTTAAGGTTGTGGGGGCACCCTAACTGCTGCAACTGGATCGATCATCTCTCCCAACTATCCTCAGCCATATGGGCACTCTGGAGAGTGTTTCTGGAGAATTTCTGTGAGCAGCGGTAGTGTGATACACGTTGTGTTTGTTGATATTGACCTGGAGAGTCATCCAAGGTGCATGAATGACTACGTTGAGGTGAGCACTCCCAGCACACACAGTTTGACAGCTAGTGCCTTAATTATATTATCATCCCACCATTGCTCCCTACTCATGTATACTCATTTATCTTCAGGGACTGTTACCCTATGCCTATTTGAGTCTGCACTCGTTAATCATTATGGGGCCTGGGGTAGCATAGTGGTTAAGGCACCGCGCTACTACTCGGACAGTCCTGGGACCGATTCCCGGTGGTGTCGCTGGGGATTTTTTCAGTGGCTCCGACAGAACTGTGTGCCCTGGGGTTGACTCAGCCTCTCAAAATGATTACCAGGGATTTCTCCTGGAGTAAAGGCGGCCGGTGCATAAGGCTCACGACCTACCACCCTTGTAGTGCTGAACGTCAAGAAAATCCGGGGCCTTAACCGACCCGGATCCCCTTGGGCCTGTTCAGGCCTGTTGCGTGATGACTTTTACCTTTACCTTTACCTCATTAATCATTATGAGAAGGTACTGCAAAATATCTTGTTTTTCTCTACCGTAATGATTTGTTGATGTGGAGACTTTTGCATATTTCTGTACTTTCTTCTTCAAACACATTTCAGTTTCTGCCTACTGATTACTGTGAATAACTATTTATTTCTATGCAGCTGATATGTTATTGTTGATTGCAGGTGTGCAGTAGGGGGGATTTAACTTCAGAATGGTTGGACACTAGTGTGCTAATGACATCTGTCTACTGTTGTAGGTGTATGATGGGATGGACACATCTTCCAAGAAAATTGGCCACTACTGCTCTTCCACTCCACTGGCTATACGCTCAACATCAAATCACATGTTCATCAAATTCCCTTCAGACATATCTATTAGTGGACGAGGTTTTCATATCCATAAGATTACAATGCGCAAAATTTGCAGCATCTTTAACATCTCTGTTTTCGTCAACTTAAATTATTATGCCATAAAATCTTTAAATTTTTCTTCACGTGACCCTCTACGTCTTCTGCCAAATCATTTATACGTTCGGCAACTGTGTTTGTAGGAAAATTGATTGGCTGTTTTAGGACTGTTGTTTCTCGAGACAGAGTAGGCCTATTTTTGTGACTTCATTATACACATTTTCACACACTTAACACCTGTAAATGGTTTTGAGGAGCGTTCGCAAAATTGGAAAAATCGACTATTAGCTTAGTCATGCCTGTCCGTCCGACCGTCTCTCTGTCCTTTCCGCATAGAACTCGGCTCCCACTGGACAGTTTTCATGAAATTTGATATTTGAGTATTTGTCAAAAGTCTGACGAGAAAATTCAAGTTCCAATAAAACTTGACAAGAATAACGGTTACTTTATATAAAGAAAAATATACGTTTTTGATCTCTGACATCCAGAGGACCGTGCATCGTGATATATTCTGACAATAAAAACCAACGAGATGCACTATTTCTCATATTTATTTGATAAAATACTCTACGTGTTTCGGAGAGGTCCACTGTCCATCATCAGGAGTATCTCAACAGTGTATACATGCAGTAGGTATTTGTCATGTTACTTCTGTTGGCTGTCTGCTAGCATGGTGAGGATGATCATACAAATGCAAAAAATCTAATACATTTTTAAGTTGTGTGGCTAGCCGCATTCTGTAATTTAAATAACATAAGTGCGAAGGCTGCATGCGGCCAGCGAGCCTCATGTTTGAGACACTTGATCTATATTATGTGCAGAAATTTGTGAATGTAAGTGAGTTAACGTAGTCACTTAGAGTATTAACTTCAAAACCTTCCCTTGCTCGAAATGTATGTAGACATTGTGTACGAAGTTGTTACTCGAGACTTTTGGTCACATCTTGCTTAGTTTAGGCCTTACAGCTTCTGCATCTGACAGCGTAGTTTGTACAGCAGCTAACATCTGTACTGGATAACAGAGGAACAGTGATTCGATTTCTGGAATCGGCGGGAGATTTTTCTCTTCGCCAAGAGTCTAGAATGGTTGTGGGACCCACCCACATTCGTGATAAATCGGCACCAGCAACTCCTTCACAGTGGGTAAGGCGGACGGGACATGAAGGTGACAATTCACTTATATATCTCTTGCCGAATGTAAGAATGAGTGGAGCTGCTTCTTCTCCTCCGTCCTCCCCTTCGTTGCCTTTGTAACGTGCAGGGGGACAAATCTGCTTTTACATTTATATTTCTTTGGAAGCTGTTGAAAGGTAAACATTATATTATTTTTATAAACAATAATTTAGTAGCAACTGATACACGCTGAACTGCTGCGTGGATGGAAGTGCTCAATCGAATGTCGCACAGGGTATCAACTATACTGAGAGTAGTGTTCTTTGATGGTTTTCCTTAGTTGTTCCAGGACGGAACAATGTTATTAGGCAGGCAGCGGCACTTTACCTGTAGTCCCTTACAATTGTACTACATAAAACAGAGCACCATCTAAATTTAAGCTTAAGGAATTTATTACACTTTTAGATGTTTCCAGCTTCTGCTCTTGTTGCAAGTGAGCCAAAACGAACTGTTCTTGATCTACAAACACATACGTCCTCCATTTTGAAATGGCCTCTAAATGATGTCAACTGAATTGAAAGACGGCGTTTCATGCCCATTCCCATTCAGTGGTCCTCCTTAACCTGACGAAGTACGCCTCTTACACTATGACGGAATGCCTCATGCTCAGGTTCTAGATACAGCAAGACTCAAGCTTGAATCCCTGGCGAACTCTTCTTAAAATAAATCATATTCTGGAATCTTCGTTGCGTCACGCACCATGCCCTGACAGCCTGCAATATGTTCGCCTATTCATGAATGATTGAGTGATCGATTGAGTTGAAGGTCATTTCATGTACAATATAAAATGCACACAGTTTAGATCGGAAAATGAGCGAGGAAGATGGCCATGTGCTGGGAGGGATGAAAGGCAAAATGGCAGTTGCCCCTGTGTACACCCTAAGGGTAAATAGGGTTGCAGAGACAACCATTCTTAACCGTGGTCTCAGATTGAGGTGGGCGATCAACTTCACGCCCTGGCCGCTGTAACTACAGTACCCAGTGAACAGGAGGCTCGGTGGGCCACATGGCCGGCCCGGACATTTTGCAGAAGAGAAAAATCTCTTATGCCTACTGGGCAAGTCCGAATTTAAGAAGGCTTTTTGAACTATTTCAGTGTATTATCCCACCATTTTCCGGTCGAGTTTCGAATCGAATAACTCCATAATAATAAGTACACGTCACGTCTCTTCCAGACAGACAACAGAAACTGCATTTCCTTGACTTCACGTGGTAGTCATACGGGTCATACAATTTTTCTGAACACTAATCCACACAAGCTGTACAGTTTCTGGACAAGGACCGTCGGGAGGCCTCTTTCACATAACGGAAAACGGTTAACACACAGAAACGCATGTAAAATTTAATAATCTAATCAAAATTTGGTCTAACCTTCCCACTGTTTCCAAGCTGGCAAAAACTACCAGGTATTTTTATGGCACAGAAATTTTAACAAGCATAACTGCTTTAAAGTGTTTATGATGATGGTGTTGTACTTTGAAGTTACACATTTCTCGAACGTTTTACAGTGACTAAATTCAATGAATTCTTGAGCTGAAAGCTGTATCAGTGCTTCATGTAAACTAACATCTCAGAGGCCAATTGAGTTTCCCTTATCAGGGTTCTGGTGTGGCTCATTACCCAGTCCTCCTGGCCTTCTCCAAGTATTTAGGAAGGCTAGGTATTGGGTCAAATCAGAAGCCTGATTAAGTTGATGGAGCAGTTCTCTGAAACTTCGTGAAATATGTAGACCATATCTGAACACTTTGGCGGCTTGACGGACACATGAAAGTTAGTGCACTTCGAAGTTTCTGATATTACACTACACCATGATTCTATGAATTGTGGGTTGTGTCAGACGTGAAGAAGTCTTCAAATGAGAATGCATGATAGATACAAAATTATAGTTAATTTTAATTTTCCTTTAGATTTCTTAAAGTACAATTCTAAAATGACCTGGAAACAGTTCGCCGAAAAAAATATCGTTAAGAATGTCAGAGCTTCTAACTTAGTAAATACAATAACAAATGAAAACTAAATTCTTGGAAAAACTAGGAGAAGAATAAATAATGGAAGTTTGTAATTTTAATCTTTCTAAACTTCACACCAGACTTTCATTTGTCTTTTATGAGGATGAGACGTCTTTGACAGTGAACAGTGGCTTCCAAGTCCTTGAAAAATGTGCACAAAGGAAAATTTAGGTCAGAGAATGATATTCACTTTCCTGCTGTTTATGGTGTTTTAACGATGCGGTCAGTATCTTACACTGTACAGCTTCGAATGGTAGGGTTATTGACGATCGATTCGAAAGAATATTGAAGAAAATTATCCAGGCCTAATAGGATTTACTATCCTGAAATTCGCAGGAGGAAGGGCTGAAGTAAAGGGTCGGAAGACTTAATATCCAAGTCGATCTTCGAACTGGATACTACCGACTACAAGGCACAATCACTGCCGCTTTGGCCAGATTATACCAAAGAATATTACAGAATTAAAGTGGATAAAATATCACTTCACGAGGTATTAATGCCTCATATAAGTTCAAGTAGCGAAATCTGGGAGAGTATGATGTTATGAGAATTCCCATAGGAAGAAAGAAATAAAAAATGCGTACAAAACTTTGATGAGTAAGCTTTTTCAGAACCCTATACTTTAAATATGATGTATAAGGAAAAACTTAAAGAGAATAGCTCTGACGATGGTAGACAATGGAACTAAACCCATATCGTTTTCAAATGTGGGCTTTGATTTTACCGGCATTGAAAATGTGGCATCAGTTAAAGTAGAGAACCCTTTATAACAGCCAAATAAAAATCATGGCTCTCTGTTATATCTTCATATAACAATACGCCCAAGCGATATTACACTGTCCCTTAAAGCCATTATTTTATCTAAGTTGTTTTCATTTCATTTCATTTCATCTTCTCTTAAGTAAAGTGTCCCTTTATTCGAAAAGATGATTTGCTTTGGGACATGGATAGCCAGTCTCTGAAGTGACTTGACTACGCGCAGGAAGATCCGCGATTCGAATTCCGACAATGGTAGGAGGTGTTCCTTTTGTCAAAAATGTCCAGATGGGGTGTGGTGTGCACCCAGCCTTTTACTTAATAAGTGTCAGGGTTCCTACCCGAGGTAAGGCGGCTGAAATTTGAATTTTACCACCCAACTGAAACTAGCACCGAAGTTAAGAATGATTGGATTTATACCTCTTTTTCACTATATGTATTCACGACTACAACAGGGACAACTTTATTTTTTGTTCTGTTTCATGTGTTAGATTTCCAGGGCATTAAAGAATTTTTGTCGCTCCATTAGAAAAGTTCTTGCAGCGTTCAATGCCTATGTATTTTTTTAAAGCAACTTACGTCTTCAAGTTAATTTTGTATGATGACGATATTCTGTTGATGAAAGCTTTCATTTATGTAAGGACATCTTCAGTAGCACATATTATGTATCATCGAACGGTAGGTTGATAAATATTTATTTGAAGGTATTTAAGAAGGAATGTAATACTGTCTAAGTCAGAGGTGCAGAATGTTCCAAGAAGCCACGAACAACATCACAATTCCAAGCCTCAAAAGGGTGATATAATGTAAGTCCATGCTGAGGAACTACAAATATTAAGCTTACAGTAAAAAAATTATTTGCCCGGGAATTATGTACCTTTGGTCTCAGGTATGTAAGACACTATGTTCTAAGTAAATTACGGTACTAAAACACACACTCCACTTGACGAAAAAATAAAGATAAGGAGAATAGGGAACGTGTTAGGAAAACAGGATTTATGTAATGATACACATACTTCAAAAAATAAATTTTATTTTATTTTAAATATTAATTTTTAAAATATTCAAAAATAGATTTTCTATACTGTAACAAATAACATTATTTCTATCCTAAAACAGGTTTGTAAATAATAAACGAGTATATTTACATAGTCCAGGAAATAGCTGTATATTAAAGTTATGAAAACGGGATTTATGTAATAATACACATAGTTCGAAAAATAAATTTGGTTTTATTTTAAATACTAATTCTTTTAATATTCAAAAACAGATTTTCTATACATTAACAAATTACTTTATTTCTATCCTAAAATAGGTTTGTAAATAATAAACGAATATATTTACATTGTTCAGGAAATATCTGTATATTAAAATTAGGACAACAGGATTTACTTGTATGTAATAACACACAAAGTTCGAAAAATACATTGGATTTTGTTTTAAATATTAATTTTTAAAACATTCAAAAATTTTTTCTCTACTTTAACAAACAACTTTTTTCTATCCTAAAAATAAGTGTTTATATAATAAACGAATATATTTACATTGTTCAGGTAATAGCAGTATACTAAAATTAGGAAAATAGGATTTATGTAATAATACACAAAGTTCAAAAAATACATTGGATTTTGTTTTAAATATTAATTTTTAAAACATTCAAAATTTTTTTCTCTACTTTAACAAACAACTTTTTTTATCCTAAAAATAAGTTTTTATGTAATAAATGAATATATTTACATTGTCCAAGAAACATCAGTATATTAAAATTAACTAATTACTGTAGAAATCCACTTACCCGGGCGCTGGTTATCTGGATCGGGTTGGCCCTTCCGGCAAACACTTTCTTATTGTAATTTTACTAAGTATCTTTGTGGCTTAAATTTTTTCCCCCAGTTTTGAAATGCATATAAGGAATTGTGTTTTAAATATTATTTGTACCTAAATAAATATGTAACTTAAAACATCAGTTCGTAGAAATTCTTTTGCCACTTCAGACTGCTAATGTAGCCTACTTTTAAAGAAACATCCAGTTATCCGGATTTTCTGCATATCTGGATGGTTCACCGTCCCAGTTAATTCGGATAGGTGGAGTTCTACTGTACACTTACTTGAATTTACACATTTTGACGATGTGTAATATCCGTAATAATTTTATATATACTATAACATTATTACAGTACCAAGTTTTACATCAAGATGATTGTAAATGCAAACTGTAAAGTACGTAGCTATGTCGTTTTTTTATTATAAACATATAATATGCAAGAATAAAGAAAATTACTTAATATAAATGGAACAATAAACAATATAGACAGTGAAATGTCTAACAACATCAACGAGATTGTTCATGAAAACAGTAGAGTGGGTAACACTGAAATTTTTGTAATATAAACAACATGTAATATAATAATAAAGAAACTATATGATATAAACTGAATAAGAAACAATAACTTTGTCTTAATAACTTGACAACACTTTTTCATGCTTTTTTGTTTGATTATAAAGAGTACTTCAACAACACGGTCAACATTTGTCATGGAACTTCAAATTTTGTTTTATATCCATACAATTTTGGATTTTGCCTTTTTACCCATTAGATTAGCCTGAGAATGTGCAGAAAATCGAAATAGTTTGCTAAAGTAATTGACAAACTAACTTATATGTAATAAATGTTCTGCTGGCAGTGTTAAATTAATGTTTGTTGTTAAAAATATCACATCAAGGCACAAGAAATCACAAAAGTGTGTTTTGATTTAAAACACTATTTGGTTTGTCCAAATCCGAGAAAAAAGTCACTTCAGTGTGGTCCAGCCGGTGGGTATTTGTCCTTATCGTGATGTCAAGAAGAGGATGATGGAATGTTATTACAAATATAACATCAGGAAAACATATACCATAAATGTATGTTTCATTTTAAGGCACTGTTTGGTTTGTCCAAATCCGAGAAAAAAGTCACTTCAGTGTGGTCCAGCAGGTGGGTATTTGTCATTATAGTGATGTCATGAAGGGGATGATGGAGTTGATAGCCTGAAAATTAAAGAGGTGTACGTTTTAGTACATCTATATCCATTAGTTTGTGCGTGTTACATAAATAGCAGGACAGTCCAGATAGGATTCCTGGTGCACAAAGTAGTTACTCTTCTTTCATAACATTTCCGTATTCGTATTTATCCATCTGCCATTCACTCTACATAATATCATTAAATGGCAGCATCGCACTTCAAACAAAACATTACTCGATACCACAGCAACGAAAGAAACAGATGATTATCTGCAGTGTATGAAGATCACAGCTTAAAAATATACAAAACAGTACAGAATACATTGAAGAAATATTTGTACTCCAGTGAAATATATGTTTCCCCACTTTCTGCAATGAAACAGCATGGGGGGTTATTTTAGGAAATAGTTTCTTTACTTAGGAAAGCTTCAGTTGTTATTGTTTTCATTATAATAAATTTCAACAGTCTGTGCATTTTAATAGTTCATAGCATAAATAATCCCTTGGGCTTATCTGTAGTTATCATACAAAAAATTACGTCCAATTAAATAAGCAGTAGATTTCTTTTTAAATGATGTCTGTGAAGTACCTGTTGCAATCAGTGTCAGTGGCAGGGCACAAAAAACAAACAAAAAGCTCTTGACATAAGGCAGGTCTGCGTTTTTAATGTATTAATATGTTCGAAAACATGGAGTGAAAAACATGTCTCACCGAATACAAGTGAAATTTAAAGCAATACTTAGAACCCTGACAACAAAATATTTTCAGGAAAAGATTTCTTCATTATCTTCTAGAAGAAAGTGAGAAAAATTGTTTAAATTTCCTTACTGTCTACAGTAAAAAAAGTGTTCATTAAGGACTGACGATTATTTTATTTTATGCATTTATTCCACTTACCATTTGGTTGTCGGAGTACTGCGGCTTTGAGAAGTTGCGTCCGGGTCAGTGTTAGTGTTCAGTCCAGCACCATGAAAAGTGAATCTGTTCAAAAGCATTTTCCCCTTTTCCACCCACGCCTGACTAAAGATATAGAAACATGGATAGCAGCCCGATAATCATAATTAACGTTTTGATGTTGTAAATTTTACCGCAACGTGTTTCGGCTCATATACAAAGAGCCTTCCTCAGGCTGACAAAGTACCACATAAAGGTTGTTATTTACATCCCCATCAATTATTGTACGTTGTCCTTTTAGGCAGTTGAGATATAATCTTACGGTATCATAAAGAATATATAATAAGCCAAAATCATACATTTTAGAACAGTATTTTATTTACATAAAACAAGTACATATTAAAATGGCATTAAAACATTTATGACTAAAAATATATTTTATAATTGTACTTCAAATAGGAACAAAGAAATAGGTCAGTGAAGCCGGGCCCGAAGAGGGGAAAGTCGGGCTCAGGCCCGACTTCACTGATCTGGAAGTACTAATATAACATACACTTTTAATCATAAATGTTTTAATGCCGATTTTAAAATGCAACTGTTTTAGGTAAGTATAATGCAGTTCTAAAATTTATGATTTCTCTTATCTTGTATTCCTTACAACGGTATAAGCTGAGTTACCAACCGTGCAAAAGGACAATGTACACTATCTGAGATGGAGTAAATAACATCTGTTTTTGATACCACTTCAGGCTGAAGATATTTCGGCTCCTACATAAATATATGAGCTGAAACATGTTGCACTAAAATATTACAACATATAAAAATTGTTGTAATTGAGAGCTACTCTCCATGCTATTAAATTACATAGGTTGCAGTCAACACAACAATAAATAAACAACAATTATTTTTACAGTTTTACAACGACATGTATCAACTCACACGAGCCATT
>Ga0099364_10013655_pt1 | contig 10878 bp, 8 predicted proteins | sample TergutTh196P3_FD_73070 | JGI IMG/M metagenome (GOLD analysis project Ga0099364, IMG submission 73070) | Microcerotermes parvus P3 segment gut microbial communities from Pointe-Noire, Republic of the Congo - Th196 P3 | ecosystem: Host-associated > Arthropoda: Insects > Digestive system > Gut ... | reverse complement strand
TGGATGCAATTTCTGCAGGGAGCACATACGTGCGCGACCACAAACCAGATTGCTGTACAGTGCATGTCAATGGCACTACCGTTTTTGTTCGAGGGTTTAGGGCAGAGGCTCTCCTGAACGAGATGTTTGCTGTGCCGCCTCTCGATCCTTCTGTTCATTCCGATGCCGAAAGTCGATGAACGATAAACAGTATGAATCGTACAGATTAGCCAGTTTCTCGTTTTCTGATGAATTTTCGGGCATCGTCGATAGACAGTGTTTCGCATATTCTAAAGATGTCTATTTCTTGCCCTTTCTTAGCGTTTGCTTTTTCGTGTAAAAAATTTATAATACGATAACGCTTGGTATTTTAAATATTTAATAAAGGGGGTTATATCATGGCAGAATTGGAATACAATCCAGATGCGGATTATAATATGGTTCATAAGGTAACGAGACGAGACATAAAAAAGGCGGAAGGTATTGCCCTTGGATGTCGTATGAATATTGCCATCGTTGAATTTAAGGCGGACGAATATGATAACGACATTATGCGTTTGGAACGAATTGTCCTTACGGATAACAGTTTAAACTTGACAGGTCGTGATACGCCCAAAAACTTATTTTGGGATTGACTGCAGACGTTTTAGCATGAATTTTCCTTGGATGGTTACTGCAAGTGTCACTTTTGTATCGCAATCTTTTATTACGCTCGATAGCCCCAAATAGTTAATGCCGGTTGGATCTTCGGGTTGCCGCCAGTCGACGAGATCTTTGCCGCACATTTTATTCACTTGCTCTGCGAATAGAGCTGAATCAGTGAGGCCGACATCTTTTGCACAAATGTCCACAAATCCGTCAGTAGAGTTGCTTGCTTCTGACAAATCTTGCAGTTTTGCAAGCACGTTTTCTGCGATTTTCGCAATAGGTTCGCCCATTCGTGTTGATATTGTTCGATGATAATCCCTGCATTGTACAGTGAAATCGTGGCTTTGCCTAGTATCCCCTGTAGAACCCTTTGAACGTCGGAATGTTCCGTGATACATTACCTCGTCTGTTTTGATTTTGGGATTTTCTTGATAGCTGCTATAATACGTTAATGCACGACATTACATAGTTGTGCTTATAATCTTTGGGGTTGACTAATGGCAGATATTTCGAATCAAGAACTGGAAATTTTGAAACAGGAACTAGGTCGTCTTTTTGACGCGGGTTATCAAAAATTTTCACGTAAGGAATTAGAACGGATTGAAAAAACCGGCTATACAAAAACGATTCCTTTCGAACCCGGGATATATTGTATGCACATATTAGGAAAAGACGGTCAGCCGTTTCCTAAAGGTAATCCTTTTTTCGTTGATTGGGCTCCTTATACGAGATGTTGTTTCTTAAAAGGAAATGTCGAAATTGAAAACGGTGTGCCTGTTATGAAGTATTTTCAATACGATACTCGCTGCGGAACTCGCACTGAAGAGTCTTTCCTGTTAACGGTTGATGGAGTATCGGCAATGATGAATTTATGGCATGCTGATACGGTTTATTTCAAGGCGATGGGAGATCTTCCGTATGAACCTGAGTATTACATCCCAGCATTCGCGTCGTAAATGGATTGTCAGTATTTATTTTACCTTTTGTATTGGATTTACATTCTGTAGTGATTTTGCCTAGTATCCCCTGTAGAAATCCCGAAAGCACTTTCCATGAAATCCTTTTTGAATTGATTGTTTATTAAATAGCCCAGAAACTACGAATGAAAATTAGCAATCTTGTATAAATCGGTTATAATAAGGTTGATTTAACGCACATAATCAGCCATGTCGAATCCCCCTATCAACGTCAATGTCCAGGCGAATGTAACGCCTAAATTCCCCCAACCTTTCCCGCCTCCTGAAGGTTACAAAGCGGACATGACCGTTTTTCCAAAGTTGGATAAACGGCTTGTGACGGACAATGAGTATTGGAAAACTCCGCTTCAGGCTGATCTTGCGATTCATTCTGATTCTATCAAGAGGCAGGTGGAATCCGTTCAAAGGCAGCTGAATAGCCTCAGTGCGGCTTTGGATTTGAAACTCAATGTGAAATCCGGCGACATACAAGCGTTGGTCACTCGCATTCAGGAAGAGCTCAAACAATCTTCTCCTGTCAGTCTTTTTAATAAGGATACAAGGGTTAAATCAGAGCATGTCCGGGCGTACATGGAAAAGTTCTTTGATGAAGTCCGTAAGATAATGAGCGGACAAAAGGATGATTTCAATTTGAATTTTAAGGCGGATTTTGGGGCTTTGGAAGAACAGTTTTTGCGGTTCAAGGCGAAGTTAAATCTAAATCTACCTGTCGAAGTTGATTTAGAGGGAATTTCGGAGCAATTCACGAAGGTTGTTGATGGATTAAGAGATGAAATAATCAATACCCTCCCTGATGCGATAAAAGCCGCTTTTAAGGAGTTTATTAGTTCATCGCCTCAAACAACCCCTAATAACACGCCGATTGCAAATGTTCCAGGAACTCCAAGTGGTTCGCCTGGCACTCCGCCTACAGTGGTCAATATCGATGCGGCTGCATTTGCAGCGGCTTTAAAGAATACTGTATTGGATGTTAATGTCCTTAAGTTTTTGACAAAAGTTGATGTTGGTGCTGGATGGGACGCAATGGGAGGCGGAGGTAGAAGTGAATCCAGTGATTTTGCATACGATGATTTAGAACCGTGGATTAGGTCGTTTTTGATGGGCGGTACAGACATGGTAACGCAGTTAGAGATTCTGACTGCGTGTATTCGGAAGACCGAACCGTCATTTGCGAAATTGGTTGACGGAACAGAACTGAGTGCTGGGGCTTTGAATGACGTGTTTAAGGCACTGGCGAACAAAGATTTAGATAATCTTACGGCGAAGGATACAAAGGCGGTCGAGGCAATTATGAGCAGGCATAATGTCGGGGGTGCTGATCCCGATGCTTATAGAGATGCGCTTATTGATGCTTTAAAAAGATTAAAGCCAGAGACGGTACAAAGGGATAGAGAATCGGCTAGTATTCTAACTCGTTTTCAAGAGATCGTAAAAATATTTGGTGAAAGCGGTTCGAATGCGAAACGTTTGCAAGAAACGGCAGCAGACACAAACACGGACGATCCGATGTTGCGGGAAATCCTGCAAAAAATAACAGATTCGACAAATGCGACGTTAATGATGCAGACGGCGTTGTCGAGTTCTGGTCTTAAAGCTGTAGCAGGTCAAGTCGAATCGCAGGACGAATACGTTAAGAGAAAACAGATCGAAACCGGTAAAACAACGAAAGAGGATGCGGGAGATTTTGCAGAAGAGTGGAAAGTTAAAATGGAGCAGCTGTTAAAGGATTTGGCTCCGCACGTACAAAACGCTCAAAAAACGAATAATGAAATTGGTGTGTTGATGGACGATATAACGGATCCAAACCGTTGGAAAGGTTTGTCGTCAGCGTTAGATGGTGTATTCGATAAAGCACAAAAAGGAGTGCGTGATTTTTCTGGCGTTCTTTCGAATATGGGGATGGGAGACGCTGCAAACGCATTAAATGGCGTAAGTAGCCAGATATCAGGCGGTCTTGAGAACATGCGCAAAATGCAGGAGTTTTCCAAGCAACTTGGTGGCTGGAGCGATACGCTTCATAAACAATCCAGTCATTACAAAACAAATACTGCATTGGCATCCCAGAAAAGCGCCGAAGCTACTCGATTTACTGAAAAGGCGACACAAGCACAAAAATTTGCAGATCGCGCGTCAAGTATGGGAGATACTACTTCTGCCGCCAGATATACGGCATTGGCTGCACAGCACACGGCTTCTGCAAAGGCGGCTAATGATGCAGCTGCATCTGCGACAAATTTAGCCGGTAAAACGACAGGCTTATCCAGAGTCCTTGGTTCTGCTGGGGCTGTAGCCAGTAGACTTGCAATTCCCGTAGCTGCCGCATCTTTTGTGATAAAAGAACTGGCATTTGCTATGGATGGTCTTTATACGGCTAGTAAAAAGTTACTGACGGCAGAACAAAGACGATTACAAGAATCAAGTGATTTGCGGATTTTGACAAGAGCCAATACTGCGGCTTTGGCAAAAGCGGATGTGCAGCGTTCTGGTGACACTAATTCGCAAGAATGGGATAAAACATCTGATTTGTTTAGTAAACGAGCACAGCTTCTCGGCATGGAAGTAGCTGCAACGGAAGACCTAATCCGATTAGAAATGGAGCGTGTACGTGCGGTTAACGCTGTTAAAAGTGCAACTGAAGCATTGAGTAACAAACAGGCAGAGAATGTCAAATCTCTTGAGAATCATTTTAATGAACGAAATCGTGCCGGTACGTGGGAAATAAAATCAAATTTGTTTCAGTCCAATGTAACGAATGATGCTGGACATAGGCAATCCCAAATAAAGACTGGTAATATAGCCGCTACTACTGGTATTGCTGGCGGTGTCGGGATGATAGCGATCCCTCACATGGGGACTATAAGTGATTTTGTCCGCCATCCTTTTTCTGCGAAAAAAAGAAAGATACGGCAGCGGGCTAGGAGAATTCGGGCTGCTAGATCATCTACTGCAGGTAGGTCGTTGTTAAGTAGGGCTGGTTCATTAGGCAGGGGCGCGTTAAATGTTGGTAGATCTGGTTTAGGTATGGCAGGTAGAGGGATTGCGGCTGTTGGGACAGGCACCGTCGCTGCGGCACTTGCTGCTGTGTACGGTGTTGCGTCAGCAGCTGATAGTACTCGTGCTGTAATGACCGGCGGAAAGACATCTGATTGGAACGTTGCTGGGCGAGCTGGTGGATCTATTGGCGATAAAATTGGCGAGATATGGTGGAATTTGACTGCGTCGAAAGAGTCAAAAGAAATCGAAAGAAAATCAAAAGAATTACAAGCAAAGGAAGCTTCTTTAGCAAAACAAGAACAGGATAAAGGTGGGGCTGGTGCACCTAGCACATCAGTAATGCCCGATAGAATCAAACCGCAAATGACTGTGGGGGCATTTTTGGATCAAGGATGGGGAAATGCCCAGAAACAGCAAATAGTGCAGGGTATGAATGCACAAGCTCTGCGGGAGAATAAAGAGTTGGCTGAAGCGATTAAAGCAAATTATGAAGAATTAGATGCTCCGGTGACTCAATTTAAGACTGAATTACAGTCATTCGGTCAATACTTGCCTAAAGACGAATTGGAAGCGTTCACGAAAACATTAGAAGAGGCTACTGATGCAAATTTTCTATTGGCACGGTCGCAGGCAGAGGTCGAGCGCTTTGAAAATATACTCGGAATGAACTTTGATGATTTGGACAAGAATTACGCGAGGAAGGTAAGTAGTTGGCGTGGTGGCGAAAGTATTGTTGGTTATTCGGCACAAGTCGGTAATGAAACCATCGTAGCAAAAACAAGAGAGGAGTTCATTGAACTCTTGACTCAAGCAAAAGACGATTGGGGTATTATTCTTACGGCAAATAAAATGCTGGCTGACAATCAAAAAGCCGCCGTTGAAATAGAAGCAAATCGTGCAAAAAATTTAGCACAATTAGAGAAAGCGGTTCATGATGCGAGAATACAAGGCTTGAACGCCACAAAAGAACTGTATTCGGAGTTGGGACGTATTATTACTGACACGTCTCAAGGTTACAAAGGTATGGCATCCAATATAACGTCAGCTCGCATAAAGGCGGAAACGACGGAACGTGTAGCGGAGGTGACAACACAAAATAATCAAATACATGCTGATGCGATGAAGGGTCATTCAGACGAGCAGCAAAAACTGGCAGATATGCTGAAATGGGGAAAAGACCGGGAAAAGCAAGAAAGCCTTAATGCCGCGATTGCGAAAACCCAGAACGATTTAGAGTATGCAACCGAGGCAGAAAAAGGGGATTTACTTAAAGCATTGAAGGAGTTAACTGAGCAGCGATTGGCGAACCAGTATAGCGAAGGTGATATTGAAGGACAGCAGAAAAAGGTAGATGATGCCCAAAGGAAAGGAGAAATTGAATCGTTTGAGGCGACCGCCGCAAACCGTCGTCGAATAAAGGAAATAGAATTTGAACAGGATTTGAAAAACACGCGTCAGAGACGAGTTGAAGAAATGGAAGATCGTCGGCGCAATTTTGCGATTGACGAGGGCGACAAACGCATGCGCGATGATGTCGAATACCATAAAAAAGCATTGGATAGTGAGAACTCTTTGCATTCGACTCGTATGAGAAATGCCGAAGAATACGCTAAATCGCGTATGCAGGCGGCGGAGCAGTACGCTACTAAGGCGATGGAAACGTTTGCGTCAGGACGAGGTACGAATCCGTTGGAAGAGGCGAAAAAGATGACTTTGGCAGTAGAGGATTACGGCAATGAAGAGCAAAAGGCGCAGCGACGCATGCAGCAGGAAAACAAAATCGCCCAAATGCGAGCATCGCAAGAAATGGAAATAGCACAGCTGCAAATGAGAACCCAAGCGGAAATCCGCCAAGTGGAATTCGAACATGAACAGAAACTGGCAGAATGGCGTGCGCAAAAAGACGAAGAACTGATGGGAAGACGATTCAAGGAGGAAATGGAGCATCAAGATGAGATGTTCGAGTATCAGTTAGAGCTGCAAAAAAGAGCGAGGGATATACAAAAGGAAAAGCCTAGTTTGTCTGACGATGATGCATTGCTTGCTGCCCGTAAAGAGATTGAACGGCCAAAGGTAGAGGTTCGTGAAGCACCTGATATGCCTGATTTGGAAGGCACTCGGAATAAAACACAGAATGTACTCGAAAGCAGCAATCAACGTATGGCTGATGCACAAAGACGGCATGCTGATGCTTTGCATAGCCAAGCGATGCAAAATGCCGATACAGAGCATAAACATTCGCTAGCATATATGATAGAGCGCGCCAAAAAAGAACGAGAGTTAAATAAAGAGATTTACCTAGATAAATTCCGTGCGCAGCAAATAGAGTTACAAACATCGGCAGAAAGCAGTCAGCGCAGTACCGATACTGAGTTTGCGAAGTCTGTATTTAGCGCAAAGTCAGGCACTGAGCGCATGCAGGCGGCCGCTCAATATCAATTCGATACCCAGCACAATGCTCAAAAGACACAATTAGAGCAAAAACATGCTGCCCAGACAGAAGAACAAGAAAAACAAGGAGCAACTGAAGAACAAAAGGCTCGGCTAAAGCAGCAACAGGCTAGAGAAATGGGAGAACTGGATCAAACAAAATCGTTTAGAGACGCTATCGTTGGGGCATTAGGAGGTACTGGTTCGTTACGTGATGTTGCACGTGAACAAGGCATAGGGCAGAAATCTGGGCTTATGGAGGCACATGAGAGGATTAAAGCTAGCGCGTTTGGACACATTAAAGATCCCGTTGCTGATGCTGTAAAAAACATGGAACGTGAACAAACGATGCAGCACGTACAACTGATGAATTTTTTGGTGCAGACAGCACCGAGTATGATATCTGCGATGCAAAGGCAGGGGAATGCGATGACCGTTCAGACCTACAACAATACCTATCAGAATGGATTTTTGACATAATTTGCGATATGTGGTAGGCTGTGCGAGTGTTTTATATCAGATTTATCGTATTTGCATAGTACCTTTCATGGATGTGTATTTTGGGTAAAATGGTAGCCTCTGTGTTGATAATATCCTTCATTGTTCTACCGAAATTGGAGAATTCCCATGAAAAACACGCTCGCCTTCTATTTCGTTTTTTACTTCGTTGTTATTCTTTTTGCAGGATGTAGTGGGTCGTCGACAACTGAAAAAGTCGAAGTTTTTAACGAGCTGCCCATAGTGGAACCTGCGTTTAAATTTTCACCAGCCGAACAAGCAGAACTTGATAAATGCATTAGGGAACATGGAACAAAAGCTATAATTGAGTATGTGGTAAACAAACAATACCCAGGTGTTGATAATGAACGTTTACTTGAAGGTGTGAAATATTTATTATCACAAGGAGCAAGTGTACAATTAGGCCTTGGTGGCACGGTACAGACAAGACATGTTAATGTGGCCGAATTTCTTATAAATCAAGGTGGGGATATAAATATGAATAATTACGGCACGTCACTTCACGATGCTGTAACAGCAGGACAACTCGAAATGGTTAAATTCCTTATTTCCAAAGGAGCGGATATAAATGCAAAAAATAATCATGGCGAAACGCCGCTTGATATAGCAAAAGCACGTCCAATAAGGGGCAAGGATGCGATAATCGAATATCTTTCCAGCCTCCAAAAATAAGCGAATTCCCTGTCCGGAATTCGCCATTTTGGTGTGAAATTTTGCCAAAATTTACCCAGCGTGCCATCGCCACAAATAATTCTTTCGTATTTTTGGGACTTTTTTGCCGATTTCGTGCCGAATTTTCCGATTTTGACGGCAAATTTTAGCCGTTAAGCCTCTTGCCCCCACTCCCCCGCTAGGCGAGGCTGGATTTTCATGATACGATTATGGGTGGTTTGGCTGATATAGCCACAGCGTAGATGCAAAAGGAATACAATGGGATACGTTTACATATTTACAAATCCGTCTTTTGAAGGCTTAGTCAAAATTGGTGCGACTGGAGATTACGAAAGGAGATTGTTAGATCTCAGCAACCACGAAAATATCCCGTATGCATTTACGGCGTATGCTGTTTATGAAGTGGATAATCAAGAGGAGATTGAAGATATTGTACACAAAGTCATTGATGCCGTTGATTACAGCTGCCGCACAAGTGAATTACGCAAGAATGGCTCTGAGCGCAGGAAAGAGTTCTTTCGAATTTCTCCCGAAAAAGCGTATGCTCTTTTGAAAGAAATTTCGAGACTTCGGGGCGATACTGAAAAACTGACGAGGATAAAACCCACCCAGGAGCAAGCGGAAGAGGAAATGTTAGTCGAAAAAACTTCTCGGCGTTACATTACTCCTTGGTCGTTTCGCATATTGGACATTCCAATTGGTGAGGAATTAGCGTACATTTATGACGAAGACAATACAAAATGTCGAGTTATTGACGATGCAAGGGGAGTTGAATTCGAGGGCGAACGTTACGGTATTTCAGACCTACTGTGGACGAAATTAGCCGGCAACGGAGTTCCAGGATATCGTTTTCTTTACAAGGGAGAGCGATTAATTGACCGACGTAATAGAATGGAGCGGGAAAGGGCAGAGCTAGAAATGGCTGAGTGATTTCAGTGTTGGTTCGTCCTCTACATGTTCTTGATTCGCCATTTTGCGTGAATTTGTGGGTTTCTGGGGTACGGCTCGACCGGGTGGACGGCTCCTGTTTAATACCCCGCCCTATGAAAAATCCTTTGCCGAGTACGAGGATCAGTTCGACTGCTTTATTTTGGCGTTTTTGGCTGCTGGCAAAAAAGTTTCTATTGTTTTTGCAAAAATTGACGAAATGCTCAATGCATTAAAAGAACAGGGTTGGAAAAACACGCCAGCAAATCGAGCAAAAATCGCTGAAATGTGGGGAAGTGAAAAACGTGTTGGAAATTTACGATGCATTGATAAAATTCTTGAAATGGATGATTTTTGATTCTTGTTTCGTATTTTCTATGAGCGGATAATTTTGTAGGTCAAATGTTGAAGCGTTTAGGAAACTGGCTAATTCGATAGTTCCTGGAATTAGCGGAGTCGGATACATTGGCTTGATTCATAGCGTGTTTTCTCCGTTTGTCAGTGATTCTTGCTGGATTCTCGACTTTTTCTATTAAAATACGGTTTTGGTAGCTGGATGATGTTACATGTTGCCTAACTTTGTGATTTGAATTGTGAATTGTTGATATAATTGTGTTGATTTAGATGACATTTTAATTCTGATTATTATGCAAATTTTCAATAGTTTTAATGAACTTGCGGCTGCCAACGCTGTCGTTCCTCATTTGTCTCAAAACGCCACACATACAAATAATGTTGATATAGGTGATATTAGACAGCTAGAAAAATTACAACGCCAAGCATTGGAAACAGCGCGTTCCGTAGATCTTATGTCTGGTTCACTTCAAAGCGCATGTGATTTCGACGATGAAGAAGCGTGGAAAGTTAGTTCAGCGTATCTCACGAAATTTGAACAAGCGGCAAAACAGTTACGAGCGGCTGCTGATGAACTTGATGCAGATATTAAACGGCTGTGAGTTAAATATAAAAGATACAGACTTGCCGCGCGAAATTCGAGAGTATATGCGCACAAAATTCACTCTTATGTTTGTCTATGTCAATAAAAATGCTCTGACGATGCTCGAACACCGCCAGTAAAGTCCCCAAAGTGCTCCAAAATACAGCGCGGTTATATCGCCCTGAGCGTGTCCGCCCGCCTTGATTCGACCGGAAGGGGGGATAGGCAAAACCGGAAAAATAGTCTAAAATATCCGGTAGCGTGGGAGTTGCCGTTGCGATTCCCCGTGCAGACAGCGCCTGTAAGCGTTAATCGCTGGCTTGAACACGTTATCGTCGGCAGGGGCATTGGGTAAAAGTTCAGTCGCCGTATTGAGGGCGATATGGCAACGCTACGTCTCGGAGGAGAAGCAATGAAAAATTGGGTGGTGTTGTTTGCTCGGACTGGTTCGGAAGAGAAACTTGTCCAGATGCTCAAGGAAAAACTGGATGCCAAGGAATATTTACCCTTTGTCCCGACGAAAGAAACGCCATACAGAAACAAGGGCGTGATTTATAAGATACGCAAACCGTTGTTTCCGGGCTATGTTTTCGTTCAGACTGGAATTGAACCGGATTTGATAGCGGGCAGGCTGGCGAAGGCATTGGAGAATGTGAACGATATTTACTCAATTCTCCACTACGGCGACGATGAAAGGGATGTGGTAATTCGTGAAGGAGAGCGTTTGTATTGGGAACGTTTATTTGACGCGGATTTCTGCGTTGTCGGATCGATAGGATTTATTGAAGGCGATGC
>Ga0099364_10013654_pt1 | contig 10878 bp, 6 predicted proteins | sample TergutTh196P3_FD_73070 | JGI IMG/M metagenome (GOLD analysis project Ga0099364, IMG submission 73070) | Microcerotermes parvus P3 segment gut microbial communities from Pointe-Noire, Republic of the Congo - Th196 P3 | ecosystem: Host-associated > Arthropoda: Insects > Digestive system > Gut ... | reverse complement strand
TGGTGAGTCAATCGGTGGAGGGTTTCGAGTTGGTGCATCAATCGGTAGTTGTTCAACCGCACTGGCGTTTTGTGGCGGACGAGCCTGGCGTTTGGTCTGTCGAGATGCAGATAGAGTTAGACACTTCGGTCGCACATCAACGTGAGTTGATTGCTCATGCGTTGCTGAAAGATGCCGCCAGAGTTCTCGTTGAGGAATTGTGAGATGGCACAGAGCCGCCAGAGAACCAGTAGACATCTATTCCATCACCCGTCCGACGGCATTGACCGCAATGACGCTTTGCTGGGGATCATCTGTCGAAATGCGGATTACACCGGCAATATCCTGCGGTTGTCTCGACAGAACTTGCCGCGCTGAAAAGGAAACAGTAATCAACTGCACCATGCTTCCCTGTTCAGAAAACGCAAATCGAAACCGATTGTCCGATGCGGTAACACCCGTGATCCGAAAAGGGGTTTCGCTCCGAACGACAATGTTTTTTACGGCAGTTTCTCCTGGTGCGAGTATTCCGATCTGTATCGGTGCAGGTTTGGCTTGAATGGCTGCCGTTACAACTCCTTGAACCGGCAGTGTGATTTCGACGGGGTCCGTTCTGCCCGGCTGTATCTCATTCGTGGTAAAGCGAATGACATCTCTCACATAACCGGGCGGTGCGTCATCTCTCAATATGGCGGTGATCCGATAAGTAACGTCTCGGCGTTCTCGGCGGATTTCCTCTGCTCTTGCATAGATAAACGGCAGCGAGCGTTCAATGTGGGTCAAAGCCCAGCCGGGATGACCAGTGTATTCCAAAGTGAGTGTCCGCGTGCCCGCCGTTCCTTCGGACACCGCTCCAAATTCGATGCTTCCCGGCGTGAGCAAGACATCGGGACGTATATATCCTGCCGCAAAAAGTTGGACAGTGTCTTTCCTTAGAACGCCGTTGATCACTGTTTCCAACTGGATAGTCAGCACCGATGATTTGTTATGAAGATGTTGCCCTGTGGTGTTCAGCCGGGCAATGACCGCTCCGGTTTCTCCCGGCTTTAAGAGATTAGTCGAAACTTGTGCCAGTACACAATTGCAAGACGAACGGATTCCCGACAGCCGGAGATCGCTGTTGTAGATGTTCGTCAGTTCGAATCGGAATTCGGCATCGGCACCGAGGGCAACACGTCCGAAGTCGTGCCGATTGGTTGCAAAAAGATTGGTCCCCCAAGAGTTTGCGATAAGAGTTTGTTCAGTCAGAATAATGCAGAAGAAAAACAAAAAGAGTGATAGTTTCTGCATCGTGTTTGCATGTATGCTCCGAATGAAAGGAAAAAAACCTCGGCGGACGGCATGTGGAGGCCCGAAGTGTACGGGGGCACCCGGAAATCAACTGCTGTGATTCGTTTCGACCGAATAACGGATACGGAACGACTGTACATGTAGCCAATCTCTATGTAGTCGGGTTCCCATCGGGCTAGGTATCGACCCCCCGGATGTAAATCCGAATAGTACCATCCCACCGAGGAAGTTACATTATACTCTATTCGCAGAAAAAAACAAGAGCAGTTTTTCGTGCGACAGTGACCGTGTAAGTTTGTGTGAAAGTCGGCATATTTTGGAAAGATCCGTCTTGACGCATACTCTCAAATTAGTTAGACTCGGTCGCAATGGATCGCTATCCCGATTATGTTCGGTACTTGGTTGTTTGTCTGGTTGCCGTATATACTTTGGCAGACGGACACTTACTCTGTGCGCCATGTCTGGCTTCATCTGAAAACCATTGCGTCGAGCATTGTGAATACTCTCATCGGCAGACATCAGGAGTGCTTACATCGACAGGTTGTTGTTCAGACGACCATAACAGCAAAAAAAATCTGTGCGGCGGCAACGATCTGCCCGCCATCGTCGTTCAATGCAGTACCGAGGAATTGGCGAAATTGTTGGAATGGCACATGACCGATTGCACTTTCGCTACTCATGTGAAATGTCGTCCGGTCGTCTTGCGTGATGCCGAAACGTGTTATTTTTATTCTGCGCTTTCTTTGCGCTTGCACTTGCTCTATGAGCTGCTGGTGATTTGAATCTTGTTTTAAGAACATAAGAGCGGGGCGGCGTTAGCCCCCCGGTGAGGTCAACCAAATACGTCCGTGCTCCGCAGGCGGAGCGGCTAACTTGTCAACCATTTAACCTTCTCAATGCCATGAAAACTACATCGAAAAAACTATCCCACGCCTTCATTGCGATTGCACTGATAGGCGCGCTAACCGCCGGAGCGGTCTATATCACGCAAGGAGCCGCACTCGACCGTTTTTGGCATAATAACCATGCCGATTGCGACCACGATGATGATTGCGATCACGACCATGACGTTCACGAAGAAGTCATCGAAGTTGCGCTCAGTCCAACAGCAGCCCTAAACATCGGACTCGATGACTCCGCCATCGTAACGGTCGAAGTTACCGATTTTTACAAATCGTTTTCCTTTCCTGCCGGTGTGGTCGAGCGTCCCGGCTTTTCGACAATTACCGTGCCGTCGCCGGTGTCGGGAGTTATCACGAAAATCTATCACGAAGCCGGTGTTGCCATCGAGCCGGGCGAACCGCTCTTCGATATTCTGCTCAACCAACAGGAGTCGCTCAGAGCCCAAACGGAATTTCTCATGCTCTTGCAAAAGCGGAACATCAACGTTGCCGAACTGGAACGTGCCGGTCTCGATCCGCTCTTCATTCCGAGACAACGCCGGGAATTGGAATATGAAAAAATCCAAATCGATTCGGAAATCGTCATCCAAGAAAACCTGCTGCTCCTTCAAGGCTTGACCGAAGCGGACATCACGGAGTCACTCAAAAACAACGGCACGATTATCCGCACCGTAACGGTCTATGCTCCCCCCTTTCAAAGCGAAGAGAACGTTGCCTCGATGGCACACGCTGAAGAGGAAGAGCATGCTTTTAGCAAGGAAGAACTTTTCGTTTCGGTCGGACAAAACATTGCCGCCGGCGATGCACTCTGTTTGCTGACCGACTATTGCAAACTTGCCATCAAGGGAAAAGTTTTTGCCGTCAATGAGCGGATGCTCGTCGAAGCGTTGACTTCGGGCAGTCGTGTAACGGCAACATTTGGCGGTAACGGAAACCGTGAAATTATCGAGGGGTTGAGATTACGTTCCATCGACAACAAAATTGACATTGCAAGCGGCACGCTGTTCTGTTATGTCGATTTGCGGAATCGTTTTACCGATTACGAGGTCAGTGGCGAAAACCATCCTCGCCGTTATATCAAATGGCACTTCAAGCCGGGACAGCGATGTGAATTGCACGTCGAAGTCGAACCGCTGCCGGATTGTATTGTGTTGCCGGTGGATGCCGTCGCCAGAGATATTAACGAGATGATTGTGTTCGAGTGGGTCGGTAACGAGGATGACAAAAAAATTTGGCGTAAAGTGCCGGTGCATGCGATTCACCGCACGAAGGATGTTGTGGTGATTGCGAATGATGGTTCGCTCTTTCCGGGTGCGCAGGTTGCGGTTCGGGGAGCGAGTTTTATTCTTGCTGCGTTGGATGCGGCGAATCAGCGTGCGCTTGCTGCCGGCGGTTCGCTCGGCTGTGGAGATCATGATCATTAGATTAGCCGTCCCGCCTGCGGGGCGCACTATGCCGCACATTTAGGTAGCCGCCGACCTCCGGGCGGTGCCCGAGCGGGGGCATAAGCCCCCCGGTGTGAGACTGAAAATTCCCAACAGTTGCCAAAAATGCAAAACGGCGTACAATAACCGCTCAACGGTACTATGACTACCACAATTGATCACCATCAGCGGCGGATTCAAATTTTAACGAAAGCCTTTGCGCTTTTCGCAGAGGAAGGCTACGCTGGAGTAACGTACCAAAAAGTTGCTGACCGATGCGGCATTTCCCGGACTGCCATTTACAAATACTTCCAAAACAAAGAGGAAATGTTTCTCTACGCAATCAAATTGGCAACCGATAATTTGACAGCACTCATCGAAAGCACATTGCGCCACCATGAGGGTTCGCCACTCGAAAAACTGGTTCGTGTCATGCGTGTTACGGTGCGTTTGCTTGCGGACAACCAAATTTTCTTGACCGTCATTTTGGACTATATTTTGACTCAAAAGCAGCACGGCAAAGACCTTCGCCGTCAAGTCCGCCGCCGGACGTTTGGACTGAAATATCTTTTGATTCGGCTTTTACGGGAAGCCTCAGCCGCCGGTGAAATACGGGTTCGTCAGATTGAAACTGCCGCCTACCATCTCTACGGGATGTTGGAGTCATTCATTCTCAATTTGACCGTCACCAACATTCTCGATGAAAAAGACTGCCTCGAATTGATCGATGGTTACATCGAACAAATCAAGGAAGCCATGCCCAAGCAAAACTAGACGCATTGCAATCGTCAAATTGCACCCGGTTACACGTCCCAACTCACGCTGCTGCCAGCGGTGCCGCTGCCGCCGCTGGAAGGCAGAGAAGAATCCTTCGGACGATTAAACGCCGCCGTCGTAATGCCCGACGGCTTAACGCCCGGCTTCGGAGGAGGAACCAATACCTTCGACTGCGAGTCCGTAGATAAGTCCAATCGCGCCGAACTCTCACTGCCCGTTACCGTCGAACCAAACTTCTCGCAAACCTGCCGCCAAGTCTCACGCTCCGAATCCAACACCCGAAGAGCATCGTCCAACTTTTGCGAATCATGAGACATGCCCCCCTCCGAAAGACTACGGAAAATAAACAGATAAATCGACGCAATTTTGCCCGCCAAGTCGGGATTGCTCTCCTTGTCCAGCGACGACAAAAGTTCCGCCACAATGTCTTGAGCAAGCGATAATGACTCAAAACCGGCTTCGAACCGCTCCTCTTCCCAAGCCTTCTTGGTACGATGAACGTTCTTGATTGCCGCCTCGATCAGCATAAGCCGGACCTTCTGAGGTGTCGCCGTCTGGACTTCCGCTTGTAAATAGTTTTGCCGTGCTGTGGGTTGCATAAGTAGGAGGTAGTAGGTAGTAGATAGGAGGTAGGAGGTAGGAGGTATCTCCTGCATTCTACCTCCTACATTCCGCTGCTGTAATTCGACGACCACGAATTGGCAATGTTGCCTACGGCGTTCATGTCGGTAGTCATCCGTGCCATTGCTTGCTCCATTGCGTAAAATTGCTTCAGTAACATCTGCCGTTTGAACTCCAAACGCTCCTCCATGAAGAGAATCCGCTCGTCATTGCGGTCCATCTGAATGTTCAAAGTGTCGATTCGAGTCGGTGCCTTACCGGCAACGTTCATCGCACCGACCAAATTGTCCGTAAGGTCGGAGACCTTCTGCGCCCAACCGACGCTAACCTTTCGCGTCGTGCCGTCGGAGTTGGGATATTCTCTTTCGTCAAAGAAAAACTGCTGCACCGCTTCCGGGTTCCTTGCCCACGCCTCCTCGAACTTGTCTTCGTCGAAAATCAACTTGCCCGTCTCTCGGTTCGTACTTTCGTCATTCAAGTTTGAACGCAACGTAATGCCCAAGTCCGCCAGCGATGTAATGCCCGGTATCCCGCGAACCGTCTGTTGAAGCAACGCAGTAATTTCGCGGTCAAACGACTTCGCCACCGCACTGTTCCAAAGGATATTGCCTTGAACCTCTCCGCCGCTGGTAACGTGGAAATACATTTCCTCGTTCAGTATCTCCCGAAATTCGTTGTAGTTATCGACAAACTGCTGCAACCGCACCTTGACATCCATATTGGAACTCGCACTGGTAACAGTTACCGGCGTACTGGAGACACCCGTGATCGTCAAGTCAACGCCGTTGATTACCCCTCTGAACGTATTGTTCGCCGATTGCAAAATGAGCCCCGTCGATTGGCTTACATCGCCGTAAGCGATCTTCGCATTTTTCGCTTCGCTCATCGTTTCTGTGGTCAATCCGATGGCAGACAAGTCAATGTTAAACGCCCCCGCCGCTCCGGTCTGTTTCCCGGAAATCGACAGGCGGAACGGTGTGCTGGAACCATCTACGAGAATCGTCGCCGAGTAACCGATGTCGAGGTCATTGATCTTTTTCCGAATGTCGTCGAGACTGTCCGTTTCTTCCACTTCGATACGGTGAGTTTCCGAAACACCGATTCTCGCTCGTCCGTCCGCGTCTTTTTGGGATGCAGGAACCGAACCGGCGATGCCCAAACTCGCGGCGAATTGGGAGTTACTGTCCGCATCGTAAATGCTGAATGATCGGGGACCGCCGCCGAACTCTTCGAGAACGATTCCATCGCCGGTATCGTTGATTCGGGCAAAGACGCTGATGTCGCTCCGCCGATTGATCGCATCGAGAAAATCACCGACTGTCCGAATGTTGGAATCAAGCGTAAGGATCGCCGAACGCCCCGATCGTTCCCCTTGTGAGTTGACGGTTTCGGTGCTGTCGGTAATGATAATTCGGGCACCTAGCATATTGACTCCTGCGCCGCCGTTCAAGTCGGCAAGCAACGTGGTGTGCGAAATGGTCTGCCGATTCAGACTGCTGCCGTTCGCTTGCGAATTATTCGTGTTGATGTTCAAACCAAACGAGGAGGCAATTCGCGGGTCACTGGGCACATCAACGTCGGGTGTACCGGGAACGGCAGGGACTTCGGGAACTTCAGGAACGTGGGTAACTCCCATCGTGCCGTAGGTCGAGGAAATGGTCGTCTCTCCGCCGCTGACGGCATCGGCGAACGCTTGCGCCGCTAGTCCGTCGGTCAACACTGCTCTGGGAGGATCACCGTCGCCAAACAACGACGGCGGAAAAATGGATGACCACACCGACGCAATTTGTGCATTGACTGCCGCCTGTATTACTCCGTCCTGCTCTTCGGAAGACAACGCTAGGAAATCCGGGTCGTCATAAATATCCGGGGCAAGATAAAACGTGAACTTTTGCGCCGCCGGGTCAGAATCGTAACCGGCTTCTTGGCTGTCGAAGGTAAATCCGAACGTAAAGTTGTTCATCCAGTGCGTTCCTTCAAACGTCAGGACGGCAGTACCGCCGGTGCCGTTGTCCGCCGAAACGGCATCCACTGCCGGAACCGCCGGGACGGCAGGAATCGCCGGTATCTCCGGCGTGCCCGGTATCGTGCTGCTTGTTACCACATCCCGGAAAATGAGATTGTGCGATCCCGAACCGGTCGTGTCCACCACTTGCAAGCCGGTCTTCGCATCATTGATACGGACGGTAATACCCAGTCCCGCGTCGGACAGTTTTTGATTGAACAACTTGACCGAATCGGAGAGCGTTTGCATGGAGTTTAACTCCATCTGCGAAAAGGTAAGAACAGCCGACTTGCCCGACCGATCCTGAACTTCGACACCGCCCCCTGCTCTTGCTTGGGCAAGTCCGAAGCCGCCGTTGAGCGTGGACATCAGCACGGTATCCAATCCGCCGATGAGATTTCGGGTTTGAAACGTCCCCACATTGACAGGCTCGCCGTGAATGAGCGACTGCCCTTCCAATGCGTGTGTTTCGGCAACGTGATTGACAATCGCCTCACCGATATAATCATACCGTATAATTCCCTGCACGCTTTCAATCACAGACGTTTGAAGCACAGGAGTTTCAATGACACCGGTATCGGAATCGGGGTCGATCTCCAATCGTGCAAGAATATCTGTTCCGCCGACGGCGACAATACTCATTGTACCGGTGCCGTCGGTGGTGTCAGTAAAGACTAAACCGTTTCCCTCTGCGTTGATAGCGACGCTAATTTCGACTCCTGTGCCGTCCAACTTATTGTTAAACAGGTTAATGAGTCTGGTGGTTGCCGACAAGCCGCTAACCGCTGTGATTTCGTCCAACTCTGCTTGAGTAATCGTAATGGTTGTACTGTTGCCGTCTCGATCTGTGAACGTGATGTCTCCGGGTGTTGCACCGGTCAGAACCGAGGACACGTCGCTTGTTATCTTCGTCAGCAAACCGAGACGTGCTTCGATGTTCAGTCCGCCTGCATCAATACCAATAACGCTTATGTTTGCCGGTCCGTCGGTGATAGCGTTGAAAAAGAAACCGCCGTTTCCGTCGAGTTCCGCTCTAATTTCAACATCTGTGCCGGCAAGTTTGGCATTGGCAATGTCCACGAAGTCATCTGTCGATGTAATCGCATCCAGATCGGCTTGAGTAATCTGAATGACGGCGGTATTGCCGTTAGTGTCCGAAAATTGGAGTTGACCGGGCGTTGCGCCTGCAAGCCGGTTCACTTCCGTATGTGTCAATCCGAGCCGCCCCGCTATATCGCCGAGAACATCGACAATCTCTATCGCAGCCGCAGTGCTGTTGATGTTGTCTCTGAAAATTAACCCGTTGCCTGCGCCGTTGATGCTCGCTCTGATACCGACTCCTGTCGCTTCGAGTTTGTCGTTAAACATAATCGCCAAGCCGGAAGCCTGCGTTATCCCTACAAGATCGGCAGCGTCAACTTCGATGGTTGCCGTAATACCGTTTCGATCCGTGAATTGGATTTCTCCGGGCATCGCACCGTCAAGGAGGTCGGCAAGGGTGTCGGCAAAATCGGCGGCATTTTGTGTGGTTATCAATCCGAGCCGGGTCGCCAGATTGCCGCCGCTGTGGTCGAGAATCCTCATTTGGGAGACCGTACCGTTGGTGGTATCCGTGAAAATGACACCGGTTCCTGCCGCATTGAGGGCAACTTCGATTCCGATGTCCAATCCGTCCAGTTTCGTCTCAAACAGATTGAACAGGTCATCAACCGATGCGATGGAGTCCAACTCCTGCCGGGTGATCGCAATGTCCACGTTTTTGCCTTCTTGGTCAAAGAAACGTATTTGTCCCGGTGTCGCTCCGCTCACAAGGGCAATACCGGCTGTTTCCTGTGCGTTTGCTAGTCCGAGCCGTGATGCCAAATCGCTGCCGTGATCGGCAACCCGCATGGTTCCCGTCCCGTCCGAATTGTCGATGACGTAAAGTCCGTTTCCGTTGGCATTGCCCCGGACTTCCAGTTCCACACCGGCTTCCGCAAGTTTTGTATTGAAAAGATGAGCAGCAAAGGCGAGTGCCGATCCGATCCCTGCCGTTGTACCGCCGTATTGTCCTGCGGCTCGTATGTCGTTGATTTCCAGTTCGGTCAATTCAATGACGGCACTGTTTCCCGCCTTGTCTTCAAAGCATATCTGTGCGGTGCTTCCGTTGGTTGCAAGCCCGGAAAACATATCGGCAGTGGTTCGAACATTAGTGTCGGTCAGCCCCAACATTCGGAGAATCGGATTGTTGGATAACGGTCCTTGCGCAATGGATGTGATTCCGTTTCCGACGGTGTTGTCTTCAATCACGAGTCCTTTTCCGTCGTCGCTGATTCGGGCGGTAACTTTTCCTGCGACTCCGTTTCCATCGACCGAGTTGTTGATGGTTCTAATCAGATCGCCAACGGTAACTTCCCGAATGTTTTCCGGTGCGCCCGCCTCTTGTTCCGCCGTTGTGGTGAGCCGATTGAAATCGACAATGACCCGGGACCCGTCCCGGCAGTTTATCCAAAGATCTTCCAGTACGTTTTCAAAGACCAATCCGTTGCCGTCGTTGAGTAGGCTCAAACTCATATTTTCGCCGAGCCTCCAGATTGTGTTGCCTCGAATGACACCGTTATCGTTGACGACGTTATTGGCGATGAGTCCGAGCGAGGCGGCAGTGTTTCCGCCGGAGACTTCCTGTACGGTCATTTTGGTGGGATCTCCGCCGCTGACATCCCGCAGAACGATGCGGTCGCCGTCCAGTTCGGCGATGACATCGACATCGTGGTTATCGTTGATGGCATTGATGACATCTTTGATGGTCATTGCCTGGCGCAGGTCGATTGTCGCTCTGATTCCGTTTCCGTCGGTGAGCCGTATGGAGCCTTTGGAGATTCCTTCTCCGCCGTTGAGGTCTTTGAGTTCGATACTGCTTTCTACGTCCCATCCTTTTCCGAGCGTGATGGTGCCGGTTCTTCCGAGTGCGGCGGTATCGCTGATAACTCCGCTGGCGACGGTTTGTTGTGCCGATGCCATTTGCAGGGGGGTGAATGTATAACTACCGGGGACGGGCGTACCTGTTCTTGTGGCGGTCAGTACGGCGGGATTGCTGCTGGTAACGTCGGTACGGAGAAAGGGTTGTATTCTGTTGAGGTCCCGCATCATAAAACTGGTCGTCAGCCATCGTGCCATGATACGTTCGAGCGCAGCCTTTTCGAGTGCCAGCAGTTCGTTTCGTGCTGCCAGCCGATTCATGGGTATTGCGTCGATTTGTATTAACTGATCGACAAGTTCAACGTAGTTGATCCCGGAGAACAGTCCGACATTGAGTTGCAGTCCAGTCATGATCGTGTAGGGGAGGGATATCGGAGTCGGAATATGGGAGCGTGTGGCTTACGTTCTTTGCTTTGTTTTTTGTATTCCGGCTTTTACCCTTTATCGTCATTTTTTGCTTTGGAGTTCCGTTTATTCCGATAAATAGGGGAAACGGAATCTGGGCGCTTTGGTTACTATGGGTAGTATAGGCGAAGAACGTCGGTTTTGCGTCGAAAACTGGGCGTTTTGGTGAAAATAGCGAAACACCGGACGGTATAAACGGTACAGTCGGTGTAAAAGCGCAAGTGCGGAGGGCAATCGCACAGGAGCGGGGAGCATATGCCCCCCGAAGTGGGGTGCCGCTCTTGCGCTTTTACGTTGATGCGGTTGACAATTCCGGCAGTGTCGGCTAAACTTTATCTGCGACGATAACTCTTTCCAACAAAAAACCAATATGCAACGCATTGCTTTTTTCACAGTTTTCACGCTGCTGATCGGAGGGTTCAATGGAGCGGCAGCAAACGAATCAACCGTTTCGGAAGCCGTCCAGAAAGCCATTGACCGAATCACAGAACTTAGGGGACAATATACACTGACCCCG
>Ga0099364_10013653_pt1 | contig 10879 bp, 9 predicted proteins | sample TergutTh196P3_FD_73070 | JGI IMG/M metagenome (GOLD analysis project Ga0099364, IMG submission 73070) | Microcerotermes parvus P3 segment gut microbial communities from Pointe-Noire, Republic of the Congo - Th196 P3 | ecosystem: Host-associated > Arthropoda: Insects > Digestive system > Gut ... | reverse complement strand
TTTTGAAGAGAAAAAAACGAAGAGTGTGCAGCATTTTTAAAAAATTCAGTAAGTATATTTGTTGAAAAAAATATATAAAATGGGTTTTTGGAGGGTAGCGGTGTGCCCGTCCTATATATAGGACGCACGGTTCCTAAAGGTTAAACAAATAATGGGTCAGCTTCCTGGCTGTGAAAAGCCACAAGCAATCCAGGCCAACCCCAGCAGCAGTCGAGCCACAGCTAAAGTATGGTTAAAAAGGACTAACGTCTGGTGGTGACACGTTTATAATTCTGAATTTAGAAGCATTCCAATACGAAGTGGCTTGAACACGAAGACGATGACAGGAATGTTTTCAAGAACTTAACCGTTGGAAACCAAAATTCTGTCATAAACATATAAATTCAAAAGTAGCGCTTAATTAAAAAAATACGCCACATTATTTAGTTGCATAATATTCCATATTTTCTTTTGTTTATCTCTCTCTACACGTCGTAAAATTTTCTACAACTTCATTTCCTTCTCATAATTTTTGTCTTATACAATACACCAATTTGCGTATCACCTTTGTCTTACAGTAATATTCTTCATTCATGCATCATTTTTTGTTGTCAGCTCTTGCTCACCTACACATTTTTTCTTTGCATTATTTTATGTACATTCTCCTTCATTTTCGTATATATATTACTCCATACTCTTGCCATTCCCTCGTATTATTGTGTACCATATCACAAGTATTAAACTTCACCTTCCTCTACAATTTCATGCCTGTCTGTAACCTCAACTTCCTCAGCATCTATTAAAATTCTTCATATCTTCATCCATCTGATACTTTGTTTCTTGTACATTACTGTCCAGTTCAACATATGGTACCCTGGTTTATTTTCTTTAGACTATTCTCGGTATTTTCACACACTTTCCACTGTCGTTTAGACCAGTCCATATTTTCCGCGCTTTTTATTTGAGACGGTAAAATTCGGTCGGGGAGAAGTTAAAAAATATTTGATTCTGAATTTCATGAAAATCTGCACAAAGGAAGCCACACACTACATAAGGACGTCACTGGATATCTATCGTAGTTTCACATTTACCGTTTAATTCAAGTGAAATTCGGAGTAGAAGATTTGTATTTAGTGCTTTGTCAGTTTTTGTGAGCTTCATAACAAGCAGAACAAAGAGTGCCATACTTCTTATTATTATTATTATTATTATTATTATTATTATTATTATTACTGTTTATCACTTTTATGCACGGTATTTACACTTATATTCCTGAAACAAACCATGTTTCTAGGGTATATAGCGCTGCAGCTGTTCTGTAGTTACAATTTATCCTACATGTAATGTTATACCCTGTTGAATGTATGTACTGTGAAATTAGAACTTTCTTAAATATATGTGCAGTGTCCTATATGACTGTTTTATATAGTTCCTAGATTTCGTTCGTTCGTTCGTTCGTTCTTCTTCTTCTTCTTATTGTTATTACTTAAAATTTATTCTCATCTATTTGTTATTAGATGGCCTTCTTCTGGTAAGTCTAGATCTCAACAAGAGATCAAAGCGATTTACCACATCGCATTAAGAATGATATTTGGATTGTTCATTAGTGTGATTTTTAGTGCTCTTTTGGCCTACAGGTGGCCTGGAAACAACTGAAGGTTCTGATCTAATCCCTTCTTAATTGTTCCTAATGCTCCAATTATAACTGGCACAATTTTGTCCTCACTTTCCACATCGTGCTGACCTCGATCTCCAGGTCTTTGTACTTGCATAATTTTTCTGTTTCTTTGCGTTAATGTTTAAATCATCTGGTATGGCTATATCGATCAGTAGTTAAGTCGCTCTTTTTTATCATGCAGTACTACATCAGGTATTATTATTATAATATTTATCACCTCTATGCAGGATATTTACAATTATATACCTGAAACAAACAATGTTTCTAGGGCATATAATGTTGCAGCTGTTCTGAATTTGCAATTTGTGCTACATGAAATGTTATGTCACATGTGAAATATGTTTGTAATTATTATTATTATTATTATTATTATTATTATTATTACTATTATTACTATTAAGCGTGCAATATTGAAGCCCGTTCATGCATTCTGACAGGTGAAGGTACTGCAAATTAGGCGTTTAAGCAGGAGTAGCACTGATGCTGGTTCCGACTTTGCAAAAAAAAGAATCCCTTAAGAAGCTGCGGAAATCGTTGTAGTGTAACAGTTGTGCGTAGGTCGTCGACCGACGTAAATTTCAGGATTTCGTTTGACGGTCTAAAGATATGATAATCACAAGGCCATTATTCCGGGCCGAACGCAGGAAGTTTGAGTATCTGCAAACCCATAACACTCAGTCCGTTTGAACTCTGTTGGCCATAAGGAGACGGACATTTTTATGGAGCATGGCAGTGTCAGTGACTTTACCCACAGACCATCTAACATAATCCTTAAATAGGTAGTTGCTCATATATTCCGCGTATAGCTCCGACGTACCGCCATGTGATTTTCACTTCTTTGGACTGTTAGTAAGTTTCTTTTTTCAGCGTGCCTTTTGGAACCCTAGAATACTTTACTCGGAGAGTTTGAACATTGAGGTTAATTGTAACATAATTTTTGAAGAAATTTAGTATCCTTTCTGGTCCTCAGTGGGATTAAAATTTTCTCTTTCTTCCAAGGGGCCTACGAATGTGACACCCGAAAACATCGGTTAAACGAATGTACAAGATATAGCAGCGGTGTTCTTGGAAGGTGCCTGAGGCTTTTGATTCGGAAGCAACCACTTTCTCAGAACTCCTTCAGGTTTAGTGTGTTTGAGTTTTATTACGTCTCAAAACCCGATTCTATAGGGTGGGGTTACTGCCAACTAGTTCGAACAGAGATTGGACTATATCCTCCATCCAACGTCCACAATCTTCGTCACAATGATTGGGAGATATAAAGTGTTTTTCCATAAAATCAGGAATTGCGCTGGATTTTCAAGCGGCATGGAATTTAAGCCTGAGGGTCATGACTTTCAGACGGTGCCTTTGTTCCGTCTCCCTTAAGAAGGTATTTGACAACAGTACAAAATTTCTGTTGTGAACTTCTGTAGTCTTGATGTCGAGGTTCTCTGTCCGTGTTTGCAATTCATTTCTAAAATTCATTCAAACTGCATTTTCTTATTTAATCTCTTTTATATAGTCTTATTATGTTGTTTTTTGTTCTCTTCCCGTGAGTTGCATCAGTATTCTACCTAATTCTTCTTTCACTGCATTTCTTCTATCCTAAATAATTTTCTTTGCATTTTTCCAACTATTACCACTAAAAACGAAACTTCTTATCAATCTTCCTCTTGTACAATTCTACTCGATTTTACAAAATTTACGTTCGAGCTCTATTTTACATGTTATTCACGTTCTCCTTTCTTCTTTCTTGTACGGCCTGTCTCTTTTTTTTCGTATCGTAATGGCCTCTTACAGAAAACATGTGTAAACTTCGAGACAGTCTGTAGATGAAAGCTGTAAGAGAATGAAAACTATTAATGCTGTAAGCGATAAACATTCACAGTTAGCTGACCACCATAAACTACTTCAATAGGGGTATAAATAAATATACAATAAATATATAAATAAATGAATCCGTACTTCTCATTATTAATTTTTTTCGAAAAATGTTTCTTAATCTAGATTCTAAGAGAAGTGAGCTTCTCTTCTAATTTCTTTCTTTCTTTCTTGCTTTCTTCCTTCTTCTCTTTTGTTTTGCCTTCTTTCTTTCTATATGTTCCGTTCATCTCTTTCTTCTCCGAGGAAATCTGTTGGCCTTGTCTCTGTCGGTGACCAAAAGACAAAATCTTGTGTCTCGTTTTTTTCCCTCTGAGGTCACTCTCGCGTATGTTAGACACATCTGCAGTCCCCAGGATAAAAGGAGCTACGTTGATCAAGTGGGGTAAAATCAAAACCAGCGTTCGGAAAAGGAGGCCATTTCCATCCGCCCTCCTATTACATAAACTGTTTCAGAAAAAAAAGGAAAGGCAAACTGAGTTTTACTGTTATCTAGAGACAAGAGTTCAGGAGGGTGAGTGTGTGAGAGATTTGAAGCACTCATTCACTCTTAAAGCCATCTACCCCCGTCCCCACCCAGACTATAGTCTTACAGGCTTCCCCCTCCAACTTGGCAAAAGGACATTAACACCATACCATTGACTCTACACAGCACTTTCACCCCGAAGACGAAAACCCTATAACTGAAAATTTCTTGTCTTTCTGCCCCTAACCATCCATCCACCATCTCTGTGCTATTTCTTATTTTAATTTTTTCTTTTCCGAAATTAGAATGAGGGAATAGTGTGATGGGACGGCCATACTTTCTTTTCCACTTGTATGCGTCTCTTTCTTCACATTATAAAGTCTGCCTTCTCTCCACGTGGGCAGAATACCCTACGTGCAGGAGATGCGATGCGAGTTCTTTTTCTTCTTTTTTTATATTTTAAAACCAAGGGTGGTGATGGTGGTGGAGAGAAAGGATAGAAGGGGGTTGTAAGAGAAATGAGCGAGTGGTAGTATGAAGTAGGGGCGAAGGGGGTGTACTGTGCGCATTCGTGGACTGGAATTGTCTCAAGCAAGCAGGGTATAGCGCTAATGAGAGAAGCCAAGCGAAGAAGAAGAAGAAGTAACGCGTGGGAAAGAGAATGGATAGGATTGGAGGACTTGTGTGTATGCTGTATATAGATATATATATGATGAGAAGGGAGAACTTTATTATTGATCCGACCAGTAGGAGACCCATATAATATATATACGCACACTTGAAATGAGTGAAGCATCACCCCCCCCAACCCATCCCATATCCTCAAAACTCCCACCTCCTGTCTCAGTACCAGTCATCATCAGAGCATTTTCTTCCAAGTCTCAACTAGGCACACAACACAAAACTTTTATAATAACTTAATTTTCTTTATAAAGTTTCTTTTGGTGGTAGTAGTGGCAGTGGGGTTGGGGGTGGGGTAGCAGAGAAAGGGTTTGGAAGTAGTCGTGGTGACTTGAAGGATTTTTGATGAAATCGTGGGTCTAGAATTTAGATGAAGTAAATGCGAGGAATGAAGCTGGATAAAAATGTTTTCATTTTACTTGGACTCTTTGTTTATTAAACTGGAGTACACAAATAATTAGGGTCCATGTGGAGTGCGACAAATCTGTAATACAGGATGGAGCACTGGTTTAAAGGGGAATGGCCAATCATGTGAAAAATTCAAAATATGAAGACCACCAAAATTATTGGATTATTAGACACAAACTTTTCTATGGTCATTGGTCCCAGAGGGTGTTGCCAGACTGGGCTAGAAAGACCTCGCATAAAACCCTGAAATGAAAGGATAATTTCTGACTGAATATGAAAAAGGTTTCATAAATTTTTGAACGGAAAGGATATTGACTGATTTGTTATGAAAAATTGCACCTGAAAATACTAAGGGCTATATGAAATCTGAGGCCTACATCCAGGGGTGAGAAGTATATTTGCTCAAAATAGGGTACATAAATACCAGGGCTCAGAAGAAACTGGATGACGATAGGTATAGAATGGGCGAGAAGTCATCGAACACGCACAAAATACGCACCCAAAAATCAGTTTAAATTTCCACAGCACAAAGCTTGTTGTTTCCATTCAACGTTCCCCAAAGAAGTCGGCGCGGGAAAGATCATCAGAGCTTGGTGTGCCACGATCAAGACGAAAGCACATGAAGAAAGACGTGAAAGTGAGGCCGAATCGTCCGACTTTCGTGAATGAACTGTCGGATGCCGACATGGATCGTCGCTATGACTCAAGTCACCCTTTGTGGGACACGTACCCCAAGTGCCATATACAGCTCAATGATTCTTTTCACGATGACTCTGCCATCTATCGCGGTGGGCATGACAGAAATGAGGTGTTCCATTCAAAGAAGACTCCCCATTTCAAGCAGAAGCTGGAACATAATCCTCCGCGAGTGATGATATGAGCGGGTATGAGGTCAGCTTATCTGATTGGAGCTTACTTTTTCGATGAAGTGACGCCTAATTCGACAATGTTGGAGACTGGGCTCAGACATAGGGGACACTTGGATGTCGTGTGGCTGCAGCACGATAGACCACAAGCACACTTCGCTCTTTCTGTGCACGACGTTCTGAATGTTTTCCAAACCGCTGGAGTGGCGGTGGTTCAGCGAAATCTCTGGCACCATTAACATGACCACGATGTAGTTTTGATCTTACCACCCCGAGCAATTCCTTACGGGGTAGTATCAATGGAAGAGTGGCTCCGTGTCTATATACCACCAACGAAGAGATGCGCAGAGCTGTGGGAGACGCTTTCCGAAATATTACCCCATGAATGCTCCGACTCTTGTCACAGAGGATATGAAGGCGCATCTGTTTGTGTTTGCAACATCAAGGTACACATACGGATCCACTGGACATGTAGCCAAGAAGTACTTAGATGATTTAGATTAACTATGATTCATTATGTTTGCCCATTGCCCGGGGTACGGTGACTAACCCGCCACTCTGTACAACAGGCCAAACACAAACGGAGTCGAGAATATCCTGGTCGATGAATTGTGAAACGAGTCTCAAAGATCTCGTGACCCAATGAATGTTTTATTCGGAAGCCACCGCGGTGTAACTCGGTTCGGCTCCTGGCTGAAGTAGATGGTTGTCTTCCTCTGTCTTTTCCAATTAATCCCAACATTGAACAAAACCGAGTGCTTCCAAATTCTTCTATACAAACTGTACGTTCATGTATATTTTCCCACCTAATTAAGCCTCAATTATGTTTCAAAATAGCATATGGTCGTTAAATAACTGATGAAAACAGTAGGTCCTACGTGAAATGATGGTAAGGAAGAAGTGAAATAAGTTAACTATACACATACAATGTGAAGGTATCTTGAACGTTTTTGCCCAAAATCAGCCCGGTTCAACAGCGTGAATCTGGGTTAACATTTCGGACATTAACAGTGGTTAAATAAAGAGGACATTTGAGGAAATGCCTACTAGGATACTATAAAGACTGAAAAAACTGTTAATATAAGCTACATAACACGATTATTGTTATTAAAAATACACTAGTGTTTGAAATCAAAAGTAATGTTCAAAGGAAAAACTCAATGTTCCCGTGAATACCAAAACGGCAGGACTTTTACGGTGTACTGTATATAACAGTAATTTGGGGAAAGGACGACAACTGAGATTGTAACAACTCGTAGAATACACTCACGACATTTATGGAAAAAAATACAAATATTGAAGTTATTCTAAGACAAATTTAGCAACGTTATTTACAAACCCGTGGGCCGGGTAGCGTAGCCGGTATCGCGACTGCCTACAGGCTGGACGGTCCGGGGATCGAATTCCGGTGGAGGCGAGATTTTCCGCACATGTCAAGACCGGCCCTGAGGCCCACCCAGCCTCCTGTACAAAGGACACCTGGTCTTTCCCGGGGTTAAGGTGCTGCCGGGGCGTGGTGCTGACCCCTTACCCCCTACTAGTGCCGAGGTCAAAAATAGAGTAGAGCTATACCTCTACTCTCCCTAAGGGCCTTCGAGGCCTATGACAGGTTGAAACATACCTATCTACAAACCCTCATGTCTGAAGATACTACAAGCAATGAAATAATTATTCTTTCCAACTAAGGTTATCAGTTTACTGGTGCAATTTAACGATTTCGTATTGCTCACACGCATTTGAAGGTTTCAGGGAAGGAATGTCGGAAGTATTTCAGTTCTGAGCCACAAATGACGAGAGGAACTTTCTCCGCATTCTTTGAAGTGTCGTGAAAAATTATTATTTAGGACAAAAATATCAGTTCTTCCTCTGTTTAATCTATTCTGTGTTACTAGATTTTTCTTCTTAAACCTCTTCATGAACATCTTTATAATTTTATCAATCTTTTAATCTTCTGTCAACATTCTCATCTTCACTATCATAATCAAATACGTCATATTATTCTTCCTATTTTCCTTTTCCTTCTTACCTATAATTACATCTCCATGTGTTTCTCCATTATAACAATTCTTACAGTTTGGAAAATAATGACAACAATCCGAGCTATAATTATTGCTTTTGTTTTCATCATCAGCATTATCCAGATGATCATTCTTCACAGTAATTGCTCCCGTCATTATTCTTCTTAACAGCAACTGTATCATAACGCCATGTTTCTGTCGAGGGTATACCCTTTTCGACACAGACACCCCCCCCGTCTTTTTAACCCAGTCGGTTCACCATAATCATCCTGTTTACATTATCTCAATAAACACGACAATATTTCAAATATACAATACAAATTCTTAAAGTTCTCTCGTGTCTCATAAACCTATATTCCTCCGTGTGGACATCCCTGTCTCAGGGCAAGGTGACTTATGTTTATTATGCAACATGATATCGGTTTCATAACGAAACAATGCTGCGTAATAAACAAGAGAAGTAACGATCATAATAGAGCTACTTCCACATTTCTCGATATATGTCATTCAATACGCTGTTGTCAGGCTGTCCGTAATTAATGCATGTATATGTCACTTCAGACAGCAGCTGCAAGATTATTGTTGGCTGATGCCCCTTTATGTTGAATTGTTCTTTTTTAGCAAATAGTTCCCTGCTGTTCAATAATGAGGATATACGGATTTCTAAGCTTCAAAACATAACAGATAACAATATAAAGTCTGATCTCTACAAAACACAAAGAAGGCATACACAATTTTTAGCAGACCTTAATCACTTGGAAGTCGTAGAGATGCACATTTCTTTGTTCCTTCCTTCTGACGATGCTTTTTATGGAGGCGAAAAGTGGTCTTACTGAGGGAAGGCTGTAAGACTAAATTACAAGTGCCTGAAAGAAAGTGATTAAAAAAATATTTGAGCCTAATACAAGAAGTTTGTTAAGTGGGTAAATTATCTATAACACAAGGCGCCTGGCATTTTAGGCGTTTACTTCCATGCGGGGCTCTTGTGAAGAAGAAAATAAACAGTTGTTTTCTGTAAAAGCAAAATATTTCTCAAGTAGATGAAAGACTATCGACACTCCACTGAAGATCCTGGAGAATATAACGAGCACAGAATCTCTACAGTGCAGTATGCATCTTGTCAATTCCAATACGAAACACCCTACACTATTAATTAAGATCCTATTTATTGAACACCCTATTACACGATGTTTTATCAAAGAGAAATGCCCACGTAACATATTCTGCTTGAGGTAATAAATTTTATTATTATTATTGCGTGATATTTCTTACAACAGATGTGCTACTTTGATTACAAGGTTGGTTAGGGGTGAAATTGGGGAAGGGGTCTGTGTGTGTACGACAGGGAGCTCACAGCCGCACCATCACAGCGCTTCCACTGATGGAACTATAATTAATAGCCATCATTGCAGATAGTTCTGTCTAGTGCACCTCTCCCATCTAGACAGAAAGTCAGTATCAGAATTGTCCGCTGCAAAAAAACTGTAGCGTGTCTGTGAATAGCCCAATTTTTCTGCACCTTTCTTACATGTATTTATTTCTTTTTTCTTACTTATCTGTTTATGTTAATTAAAAAGTTATAGCTCCTCTCCACTTTGTACAGTTGTGGAAAGGGTAGAGAAACCATAATAATTTGTGATATACTTCACCACGGTTAATCAGTGTTTCTTTATTTTCTTCTGGTAACGGTACAGCATATAATCCAGGTTTTCTCCACAGAAGCCCTAATTCAGGGCCTTACATATCAAATAAACACCCCCTTCCAGATTCTTGCCCAGACTTTTTATACGAGATTCCTATCAAGGGCGTTGCCAGAAGGGAAGAAGGTGGTGCTAAAATATAGGTTCTGAGTTTATATACAAAACAAAAGAAGAAGCTATTTCTGAAATCATTTCTAGTTCAGATAAGTGCATACAGACACATTTACTTTAAACTTCGTGAAATTCTATTCTTAATCTGGGAATATACTTGACTCTATTGGCAATATTATTATTTTTAAATACTGAAAGCGCGTTAGATGCTAGTAAATCTTTCGAAGAGAAATTGACTGGAATTGAAACAGGTCACGTTTGCACTTTTCTTAATATTTAACAAAAGCGTAAGTCTGCTCTAATAACGTTTACATAAACATAACCAAGCAAGTTAGCCCAATCTGTAAGGGATGTAACTGGTATACATACTACGACTATCCTGGTGATTTTCCGTTGTTTTCCTCAGTACTTTCCCTCTAAATACTGGATATTAACTCAAATTAGGTTAAGGCGTCCTACTTCTGGTTCCTTTCTCATTCATTATAATTAATCACTATGCAGCTTGACGCCCTACATTTTGCAACTGCTGACAACGCAGTTGAATAAACCTTACATAAATAAAGTACACTTTGTGTGACATTTTCAGCTATACCGACACTACAGCAAATACTTATCATGTCTTCAGGTTGCAGTCGAATACCTACACTGTTGTACTGCAACTTACGTATTATTATTGTTATTATTATTATTATTATTATATTCATTATTATTAGGATTTTACGATTAAAGTTACACATATTCTGAAATAAATAGATAAAACAATATGGATGGAGATTCTGTTAATCACGCCAGGGCTGGATTCAAGGTCGGCCCAGCCGGGCAGCTGCCAGGGGGCTAACTTAGAAACGGTGCTAATCTGTCACTGGGGCAATCGGAAATTACGGTGACAGGAAACTCAAGTTTTCACATGCGAAAGAATTTATCCGAAAATTATTTGCAATTTGGGCAAGCGCCATGCCTGTTCCAGCTCAAAATTTTAAAAAATATCGCTTGAAAGGGCACACAAAATTATTATCCTTCACGGGGTGCACACATGTCTGGAATGACCCTGAAGCAAGCATATCTTTTTACGGAAGGCAGGATAGCGTATTAAGTACAGTGAGTAGGTT
>Ga0099364_10013652_pt1 | contig 10879 bp, 4 predicted proteins | sample TergutTh196P3_FD_73070 | JGI IMG/M metagenome (GOLD analysis project Ga0099364, IMG submission 73070) | Microcerotermes parvus P3 segment gut microbial communities from Pointe-Noire, Republic of the Congo - Th196 P3 | ecosystem: Host-associated > Arthropoda: Insects > Digestive system > Gut ... | reverse complement strand
TTATAATAATATTTTATTATAATTTGATTTTTTATATATTTACCTAAACTATTTCTTATATTTGTTTAAATATTCAACAAAACGTTTCAAGGTTTTATTTAAGGTTTTAAATCCATATTCGTCTTCTTTAACACCTTCTAAACTGTCTTTTGACCAAAAACAACTGCCTAAATTAGCTCCAAATGGACCTCCACTAACAGGAATTATTCCACTTAAAATATAGTAGGTGTTAATTTGTTGAATAGCTAATTCTTGACCTCCTGAGCGATCTCCACCAATAGCTATGGACATTCCAATCTTACCTCTTAGAATGTTAAGATCTTCAGCACCCAATGCTCTACATCTATCCATCAGTGCTTTTGTTTGGGCACTGATTCCTCCATTATACATTGGACTAGCTATTATAATTCCATCTGCTTTTTTAAGTAAATCATATGCTTCAACCATATCATCTTTTTGTATGCATTCTTTTTTCTTTAAACAATAATCACAATGTTTACAGGGATTTATTGTTTTTCCTCGAACAGTAAACATTTCTGTTTTAAATTTTTTATCTTTTAAATCATTCAGTGCTTTGTTTAGAACATATTCCGTAGCTTTTTTTCTAGGACTTCCACAAATTCCTAATATCATCATATCACTATGTGCTATATATTACTTTTAAGTATAATAAATTTTATACAATATAATGAGATCATTTGTCTTAAATTATAAAACAAAATATTAAATAAGCAAAACAATATATTAAAAATATATTAATTATATACTGAAAAATATTATTATAAATTTATACACAACTTTTGTTAAGGGATAATTTATTATTGGGGAATTACATGAAACATATAACTGGTGTTGTAAAAAAATATTCAAGAGAATACAAAAGAACTCTTAAAAATAATAAGGTTAAGAAATATAAAACAGAACAAGTACAAATAACAATACCTAAACAAGAAAATATTTTTAATGATCAAGAAAAAGTTTTAATATTGCCTTTTGATTATAAAGAACAATTGGATGATGATAAAACAAATTCTGAAGCTATTGATTCTTTACAATCTAGTTATGATACTTTAAAAGAAAATAATGAAGAATTAGAGTCTGTTATTCAGGATAATAATTCTACAATATTTGAACTTCAAGAAGAAATAGTTAATTTAAAAAAACAACTTGAAGAAAAGGGTACAGATACATCTGAAGATCATAAGTCTGAACTAGCTAAATATCAAATGGAAATAACTGCTTTGAATAAATTGCTTCAAGATAAATCTAATGATAGCAAAGATCTTGAGGAGTATGAGTCTAAAATCATGGAATATAAGGAAGAGCTTGATGATTTAAACAAAAAACTTAATGATAAAAAAACTATTGAAGAAACATTAAGTGATAGAGTAACTAATTTAAGATTAGAACTAGATAAAAAAATGGTTCTTGAAGAAAGATTAAATAATAAAATCTCTTCTTACAGTGAAAAATTAGAAGAGAAAAAAACTATTGAAGATGATTTGAATAATAAAATTACTAAATTAGAAGGGAAAATCCAAGAAAAAAACAGTATTGAAAATAAATTAGAAGAATTTGACTCGAAAATTTTTGATTATGAAAGACAAATAGCTCATTTAAATAAACAACTTGAAGAAAAAGATAGTATTGAAGAAAAATTAAAAGGATATAATTTTAAAATTTCTGAATATGATCAAAAGGTAGCTATTTTAAGCGATGAGATTTCTGATTTAAATAATCAAATTAATAAAAGAATGTCTAAAGAGAATAGATTAGTTGATGAGATAGCTACTTTATATAAAAGACTTAATAGTGAGAAATCTATAGAACCTGACTTGAATATTAAAGAAACTATCTTAAATGATAATTCAAAACAAATAATAGATGAAGAGTCAAGTGAAGATGATTTAATTGATAAAATAGCTTTTTTAAATAAGGAACTCAAAAAAAGAAAAAATTTAAAAAAGGATAAATCAGCTAATGATAAAAAAATAGCTAGTTTAGAAGAAGATAATAGGCTTTTAAAAGAAGAAATCGCTGATTTGAAAAGTACTTTAAAAAATGGTGAATCTAAAGAATCTAAAAAATTTTTCAAACTCCAGAATGACTATGATGAGTTACTTTCAAAGTATGCTTTTATTCAAAAAGAGTTAAATAAGGTCAAAGCTAATTTTACACAGCTTCAAAAGGAATTAAATAAGGCTAAAGCTAATGAAGATTATTATGAAGAGTTATCTAATAAATTAAAAGAATTTATTATTAATTCTTATTAAACATCAAAATTTTTGACAACTCACATAAACTTAATATTTACTAATTTTTAAATAGAAAGAATATTATCTCTATAAAAGAGATAATATAAACTTCACTGACTTTTTTTTCAACAAAAATTTAAAATTATTTGTACGAATTATTTTTTAAATTATTTTTTAAATTATTTTTTTAATTATCTTTTTTTAAAAAAAAATTTAGCTATTAATCATTAGTTAGTTAGATTTAATGAAATAGCTATTTTATTTTTAAATAGATTCATCTTCATCAAGAGCTAATCTCATGGTGTCTGGATCTTCTGGTAAGTGTTCTAAAAAATCTTCTGTGGATTTTCTAACATCTCTTGATCCAGTAATGTATCTACCTCCGATGATAATGTCTGCTCCTTTTTTAATTGCTTCTTCAATATTTTGAGGGGTGATTCCTCCTGCGACAGCTACAAGACTATTTCCAAGTAATTCTTTAATAGCTTTAATATTTCCCCATTCACTCATATCATTAATATTTTCTCCTTTTTCTGCTTTTAAAGTTTCAAGGTCAACATTTCTATGTAATAGGACAATATTCGGCTTTAAATTATCATTAATTTCACTTAATTTTTCTGTAAAATTATCTACATTCATCATGTCTAACATGGAATATATTCCTTGTTTTTGAGCTTCATGAATAGCTTTTTCAATGGATTCAATTGTTCCAAGCCCAGAAATAGCTACGGCATCTGCAGTTTCATCAGCTGCCATTTTAACTTCTATTCTACCAACATCTAATGTTTTTAAATCAGCTATTATGAATGCATCTGGTCGTAACTGCCTAATTTTACTAACAACTCCAACTCCAAACTTTTTAATAAGGGGTGTTCCTGCTTCAAGAAGTATTCTTTCTCTATTAGGTAGAGCATCAATTATTCTCTCCATGGTATCCATGTTGTCTAAATCAAGGGCAACTTGAATGTATGGAGGGTTCCACAATCTTGTAACTTTGAATCCCATTATTGGGTGTGTGCCTCGATCTTTTTCATCTAAAACTTTTTCAATACTTGGATAATCAGTTATTGCTCTTCTAATAGCTAATTTTGTAGCTCCATAATTATATTGATATATTTTCCTATAGTCTTTTGCTTCAGGATGGATAAATACACTTACCATAAGTACTATATCATCACACTTTTCTTTTGGAATGAGTCCTTCTGCTACGGCATCAGCTACAGCTCTACCAACCGCAGTTTGAGCAGGTCCAAATATTTTACTCGCTTCATCTAAGTTTCCAACTGTAACTTTAGGAATAATCAAAGTAGCGGGCTTAGTCATTAAATTAGGTCTAATAACAGATAAAAGAGGTGTATGACCAATAGATAGCTGAGTCATACCATTTGCAAATGCAATTCCAGCTGAACCATTTTTATCACCAATAATTAAATCAACATGAGCAAGTTCATTTCCTTCTCCAACAAGAGCTTCACCTATTTTATACATTTTATAATCCTCCTTCATTCTTGAAATTATATAACTATTAATACTATTTTAAATTGTTATTAATACCATTATATTTAACTTATTTAGATTTTATAAGGTATTAAATAGCTATTAATTAATATATTTTTTATGTATTATATTTTTTCTGTGCTTTTTTTGGCGAAATTTTTCGTCTTTTAGATTTTTTTCATTTTAATATTTTTTCTTAAATTATCTTAAAGCTATGATTTTTTTTTTAATCATTAACTTTGTTAAAAATATATTTTTTATTCCATAAGTTTTTATTTATAAAATTATATAATTTGTTTCTCAAAATTCTTTTTTTAAGAAATTCAATTTCATTCAATTTATCCTTTTTCTATTGTATATTTTTTTTTTAATCCTTGATAAAAATATCTCTTGAGAAAGTGCTATAAAATTGTTTAATTTCAAAAATTTTAAAGAAATGATGTATATTTGTGTAATATATAAATTTTTCAATATTCTTCCTTACATATCATTTAAAATATGAATTATAGGACACTTTCCTCTTGATTTTTTTTAAAAAAAAATATTATATAATTTTTTTTTATTTTTTCTAGAAATAGCTTTTCATAATAAATAAGCCAGCAAATAAGGACATAAAGAAATATTTTTTTCTTCTCATTAAAATAAGACTTTTTCTTCCTAAATTTAATTATTTTCCTTATATTGCATTATTATTTAATAAATATCCATAAAAACTACATCAATAAAATGAACACTCGTTTTATTAAATTTTAGCGAATATTATCATAGTTAAGTATTTATATAGGGTTTTATAATACAACTTATTAGTCAATATATGAACAATTTGACTACTATGGAACCATATGTTACTATTGGACTATGGTTTAGTATTATGGTTATGGTCTTGAGCTATGTTTGGTATAGTGATATATCAAAATGTAATCTTTAGAAAAAAATATTCTATGTAATATATATTTCGTAATTATGATATATTCTTTATAATTATAATATCTTCTTCTTAATAATATTTACTTCTGTAATAAAAATATTGTTAAATATTGTAAATTCCATGACATTAATTTTTGTTGTGTATATTATGGATTGAAATTAAGTTAACAATATATTTTCAAAGGTTTCTAAGTTGATTATTCAATTAAAGCATAAAAAAAATATATTGGAGATAAATTTTTAAATTTGGATTATTTTTTTTTTTTAAATCGAATAAATTAATAGTCCATTAAAAAAACAAATTTTTGAGAGAATTGAGAGAATTTTTGAGAGAAATTGGGAGACAAGTGATAAAAAGTAGGAACTATAAGAAATGGAAAAAAAATTAAAAACTTTTGGAAATAATACTGAAGTTAATACTGAAATTAATAATACTGAAGCTAAAATAGCTAGTAAAAAATGGAAAATAGCTGATTTCAATGTAAATAGCTACAAAAATTCTACAATTATTAATAAATTTAATAAAATTTTAATTCATTTAAGTAGAATCAGCATAGAAGCTAACTGTTTTTATCAGGCTTTAGCTATTGGCTTAGTTAAATTTAAAAATTATTTTTATAATAATCAATCTTATTTTAATATTTTACACATTGATAATACTGATACAAATCTTAATTTTAATATTTTTAATTGTTTATCTACTACTTTTTTCATACCTAATCTAACTTGTTTTAATTCTCACAATTTTTCTATTTTAAATAAAATAAACTTTTTTAACTATTCTACTTTTTTTAAAAATAATTTTTTCAGAATTAAGTTTTTAAAAAATAATTTTTCTGAAAAAAATTATTGGTATAGTTTAAATTTTAAATCTTATAATATAAAATACACTTCTTTTTTTAATGAAAATAGCTGTTTCAACAGTTATACTAAATATATTGCTCATTTTAACAGATCCTTAGCTAATGCTATCTTTAACAGGTTTACTAAAGTCATTAGCTACTTTTCTTTTTATAGAAATTTTCTTGTTTTAATGAGGGCATCTTATTTTTTTATAGCTACTGGTTTTTTAAAGATAATTTATCACACTTATCTTTTCACCTGTATGATGAGTATAACAGGAGGGATTTCTTTATTATTTAAAGAATTTTCGTAAAAATAAATAAAAATCAATATTATAGTTAATAACTAAAATTTAGTATTTAAATCCCTCTTATACATTTAATCAATTTATAATTTGAAAATTTGAGGAAATATATTGGAAAAAGCTTATAAAAAAAACAAAAATTTTTTAAAAAGTATTTTTTTTTCAATGTTGTGGGGTTAAAAATTAATTTTAATCCTTTAAAATCTTTATATTTGATTTTACAAGCAATCTAAAGTTAAAAAATCTCATTATTGAATAAAAACCTTTGATTCTTGTAAAAAACATTATAAATATTATTTAAAATTTCATAAAAAAAACATTTTTAAAATTAAAATTCTATAATTTTAGAATTTGTTTAATGATAATATTATTATTAGCTAAAGGTATTCTCATTAACCTTTATTAATAATATTAGCATGATTTTTTCATTTAATGTCATAATAACTCTTTTACTTTTAGATAAAAAAAATGAAATATTCTTTTTGGAGGTGAAAAGAAAAATGAATAATTTTAGAAAAAATTCTTTAATGTGTATACTGGTGTTTACATTATTGCTATTCTTTAGCTTACAAGCTACTTTCGCAGCTAATGTAACTATTGGTCCTACAACAGCTATTAATAGTGTAATTTCTAATGTAAATAATAATGAAACCTTATTTTTAAACCCTGGAACATATAATAAAACTGGGGATATTAACATAACTATAAATAGAAGTATTACAATTCAAGCTAATGGATCTGCAGGTAGTGTGATAATTGATGCACGTGGAGCATCAAAAATATTCACAATAAGTCCTAATCTGAATGTAACATTTATAAATATAACATTCACAAGGGGAAACCAAACTAATCTTACAAATGGTAGTATAAATCAGGGTGGTGCAATCTATAGTGATGGATCAACCATAAATTTTATTCGCTGTACATTCGCAAATAATACTGCAACTAATTATGGTGGAGCTATTTGTGCTATACGGTCTAGGGTAAATGTAATTGATTCTAACTTTGTAAATAATACAGTAACTTTTTTCTCACAAAATATTATCCTCTATGGTGGAGGTGCTATCTACACTGATCATTCTAATCTTACTGTGATTGGTACTACTTTCACAAGTGATAGAGTAAATTATATGGGTGGAGCTATTTATTCAACCAACTCTTTTGTTAATGTTAGTGATTGTAACTTCATAAACAATTCTGCAGTCAGACCTGATAGTAATAATGGTCTTGGAGGAGCCATCTTAATTTATCAAAATAGTACTTTTATTTTAGATAGTTCTAATTTTATAAATAATTCTGCTAATAATTATGGTGGTGCAATTTATGTTCGTGAGGGTAGCACTGCTAACATAAGTAATTCTAATTTCACTAACAATCATGCCACAAACCATGGTGGTGCTATCTATGGATTTAATCCAAATATTAATGTAATTAATTCTAATTTCATTAATAATAGTGCAGTTAATGGCGGTGCTATAAGGTCTGAAGGAGCTAATTTTAATATAAGTAATTCCTACTTCTTAAATAATAGTGGGGGAGTTGGTGGTGTAATTCATAATACTGCTGGAAATATTAATGTGAATAACTCTATTTTCATTAATAATAGTGCAAATAATAATGGGGGCGTTATTTATAATACTGGTAATGTGAATCTTTTTAATAATACTATGGATGATAACCGTGTAATAAATGGTAATGGTGGTGCTATATACACTAGTGGTTCTCTAAATGTGTATAACTCTCGTCTTGTAAATAATAATGGAACTTATGGTGGAGCTATTTACAATAACTATTCTAATGTGGTTGTAAGTGGTTCTAATTTCACTAATAATATTGGTGTACATGGTGGGGTAATACATAATTATGGTAATGTTACTATAGCTAATTCTAATTTTGTGAATAATACTGCAAGTAGAGGCGGTGTTATTTATAATTTTGCAAATTTTACTATAAATGGTTCAAACTTTACTAATAATGTTGCTATTGTTAATGGTGGAGTAATCATTAATCATAATGGTAGTTTTTCCGTGTTCGATTCAAATTTTATTAACAATACTGCATTAGGTATTGGAGAAAGTAATGGGGCTAGTGTAATTTTTAATTTCAATGAAGGTAACTTTAATGTAAGCTATTCTAATTTCATAAACAACACTTCTCCTAATTCTGCTGGTGCTATCTTAAATTTTGGTAATTTTCGATTGATTAGCTCTAATTTCACAGATAATACTGCAACTATTGGTGCTGGTATTTGTAATGAAGGAAATTTTACTGTGGATTACTCTAATTTCATAAATAATACTGCATTTGAAGATGGTGGAGCAATTTTAAATTCTAATGGTGCTCTTACGATAACTAACTCTGTTTTCATTAATAATTATGCAAATGATGATGGTGCAGGGATTTATGCTGTTACTAGTGCATATTTAGGTGTTTTCAACTCTACTTTCACTAATAACCTTGCTGATATTGGTGGAGGTATTTTTGCACATGGTAATAATATTTTAATCAGTGGTTCAACTTTTACTAATAATTCTCAAGCTATTGCTTTACTTACTACAAACTTTACCTTGAATAATAACATTATTTCATCTAATGGTATTGCAGTTCAATTCATCCTTAATAATATGAACTTCACTATTTCTGCTTTGTCAGCTAATAACACTATTACAGATAATCTTTTTGCAGTTGGAATTAGTGGTAATAATAGTAATTATACTATCAGTGATAGTTTTGGTTCATTAAACAATGGAGGTTTTATATTTACTGGAACCAACAATGCTATTGTAAACTCTGCTATAACTGGATATAATAGGGCTGATTCTTGGGCTGTATTTTTTGATGGATTATCAATGAATAATTCTATAATTTCATCTAATCTAACTGGTAATATTAGAGCTATTGGAATTAATGGAACAAACAATCGTGTTATTGGATCAAATATATTCAATAATGACTTAGGAATCCATGTTTTAAGTGGTAGTTCTAATGCAGTTATTAACTTCAATAGGATATTCAATAATACTAATTCTCTTGGTTTTGACCTTATAAATACTGGAATAAATACTAATGCTGATTATAATTGGTGGGGTACTAACACTCCTCTAGTAAATGGAGTTAATTTAAATAATTGGTTTGTCATGGAACTATCTGCTAATTCACAAAAAACCTTAGCTAATGCTACTATTTATGAGCCAAATGGGAATGTTGAATTAACTTATCAGCTTTCACTCCTTGATAATAATACTGGAGTTACTAGTTTCTATAATACTGACCTACTTCCATATTTCTTTGTTAATCTTATTTGGAATGGTTCTAATGGAACTTTTTATAATTTATCTAATGTTGATGCAAGAAGAAGATATTCACAAAATGTTACTTTAACATTAAATGATTTTTTCACTCTTCAAGCTATTGCTGATAATTCAAACATAAATTTATCTCTAAGATCAGATTTAAGTCATACTATAAATCTTTCAATAACTAAAACAAGTAATGTGACAGGCAATGCAAACTTCGGAGATTATGTTGAATATAATATTACTGTGACTAATTATGGTCCAGCTAATGCTACAAATCTTATTGTAACTGATATTCTTGATTCTCGTCTTATCTTTGTAAATGCTACTGGTAATTATAATTATTCTAGTGGTTATTGGATTATTGGAAACTTGAATTCTGGAGATAGTATAACTTTAACTATCATTGTACGCATTAATGGTACTGGTAACATAGTAAATCTTGCAAATCTTACAGTTGATGAACTTAATCTTGGTAATAATAGTACTGATGGTAATGGAACTAATTTTACTGTTCCATCTACAGTGAATTTGACAATTACTAAAACAACTAATGCTACTGAGTTTATGAATCTAGGAGATTTTGTTGAGTATACTATTATCGTGACTAATCATGGTCCTGATAATGCTACTGGCATTGTTGTATCTGATGTTTTGGATTCTCGTTTGGTCTTTGTTAATGCTACTGGAAATCACTCATTTAATGGCACTCATGTTATTTGGAATGTAGGTGATCTTAATGTAGATAGTAATGTTACTTTGACTTTGATTGTTCGAATCAATGGTACAGGTAATATTACGAATATAGCTAATGTTTCTATGAATGAGACTAATATTGGTAATAATGGTACTGATGGTAATGATTCTAATTTTACTGTTAATGCTACTGTGAATTTGGCTATTACTAAGTTTAATAATCTTACTCTTGGTGTTGTTGTGGGTGTTGGTGATTTGGTTACTTATACTATTGTTGTAAGTAATTTTGGTCCTGATAATGCTACTGGTGTAGTAGTGACTGATGTTCTTGATAATCGTTTGGTTTTTGTTAATACTACTGGAAATTACAATGTTACTACTGGTTTGTGGACTATTGGTAATTTGAATGTAGGAAATACTGTTAGTTTGAATATAACTGTTCGTGTAAATGGTACTGGTAATATTGCGAATGTTGCGAATGTTTCTGTGAATGAGACTAATATTGGTAATAATAGTACTGGGGGTAATGATACGAATTTTACTGTTAATGCTACTGTGAATTTGACTATTACTAAGACGAATAATCTCACTCCGGGTGCCGTGGTTAATGTCGGTGATTTGATTACTTATATTATTACTGTAAGTAATAGTGGTCCTGATAATGCTACAGGTGTTGTAGTGACTGATGTTTTGGATAGTCGTTTGATCTTTGTAAATAGTAGTGGTAATTATGATAATGGTACTGGTTTGTGGACTATTGGTAACCTTAATGTAGGGGATACTGTTAGTTTGAGTATTTTTGTTCGTGTTAATGGTACTGGTAATATTGCGAATGTAGCTAATGTTAGTGTGAATGAGACTAATATTGGTAATAATAGTACTGGTGGTAATGATACTAATTTTACTGTTAATGCTACTGTGAATTTGACTATTACTAAGTCTAATAATCTTACACCTGGTGCTGTGGTTAATGTCGGTGATTTGATTACTTATATTATTACTGTAAGTAATAGTGGTCCTGATAATGCTACTGGTGTTGTGGTGACTGATGTACTTGATAG